>ERZ1034781.2-NODE-2-length-179060-cov-7.945851_pt1 | contig 179060 bp, 143 predicted proteins | sample MGYA00520700_ERZ1034781 | MGnify/ENA primary metagenome ERZ1034781 (study PRJEB33766, sample SAMN09781709) | gut metagenome | biome: gut microbiome | host: Homo sapiens | place: Madagascar | study: EMG produced TPA metagenomics assembly of the PRJNA485056 data set...
CAAGTCTTCTGATATTCCTATCAAAAAAAATAGGACTAGCAATTTATATTATACAAAATATAATAATTTTGACATTTATTTAAAACCTGCATTTACAAATAAATACCGTGCTGCACGCTACTTTAAAAATATACTACTTGAACAGGATAAACATTCACCACACAGATATACAACAGAAGAATTTCATCCTCAAAAAGATAGTGTAATTTTAGATATTGGTGGTGCTGAAGGTTTTTTCCCTATTGATTATATCGACGCTGTAAAGAAAGTATACATTTTTGAATGTTCTAATGAATGGATTCAGGCACTGAAAAAAACATACAAAAACTACAAAGACAAAGTTGTCATAATTAAAAAATTTGTTTCATCCTATTCTGATGATACACACATTTCCCTTGATGATTTTATAAAAGAAAAACATCTTGAAAATGATAATTTATTCATTAAAATCGACGCCGAAGGAAGCGAACCAGACATTATCAAAGGCGGATCATTTCTTTTCTCTTCTAAACAATCAATTCAACTTGCACTATGCGTCTATCACTGTGCATGGCATGAAAAATATTTTAGGAAACTATTTCATAACTGGAATATCTGTTCATCGAATGGTTATATGCTATACTATTACGATTTTTACTTCTCAGAACCATATGTCCGTACAGGGGTCCTAAGAATATGGAATTAATATATACAAAAACACTAAGGTTTTATTAGATTAAAACCTTAGTGTTTTTTATTTATTGTCTTTATTTTAGCTTTTTCTCCTCAACAATATATCTCGGTCTTTTCTTCGTTTCAAGATATATTTTTCCTACATACTCCCCAACTATTCCAATGCACATAATCTGCATACCTCCAAACAGACAAACCAATACAATAATGGTCGTCCATCCTAATACGGTATGTCCAACTAAATGGCCTATTATAACATAAATCAAAAACATTACACTAATGAATGCTGTTATAAATCCAAGGGCTGTAATTATTCTTATAGGTTTAACACTCGTTGATGTTATGCCATCTATTGCAAAAAAGATCATTTTCTTTAAAGGATATTTGCTCTCCCCTGCATATCTCTTACCTCTGTCATATTCCACAACAGAACTTTCAAAGCCAATCAATGGTACAAGTCCACGTAAAAATAAATTTACTTCTTTATATTGCTCCAGTTCCTCTACTGCCCTCTTGCTCATCAAGCGATAATCAGCATGATTATAAACTAATTCAACTCCCATCATACGCATCAATTTATAAAAAGCTATCGCTGTCGTCCGTTTAAAAAACGTATCAGTCTTTCTGGATTTTCTAACTCCATAAACTATCTGAGAACCGTTATAATATTCATCTACAAATTTATCAATAACATCTATATCATCCTGCAAATCTGCATCCATTGATATAATCATGTCCGCATGCTCTTTTGCCTCGAACAGACCTGCTAACAATGCATTCTGATGTCCTCTGTTTCTGGATAGCGTTAATCCGGTAACAAATTCATTTTCGTTATACAATCGCTCAATAATAGTCCATGTATTATCTTTAGAACCATCATTTACATATAAAATGCGGCTTTTTTCCGATATGCGCTCTGTTATAATTAAATTTTTCAATTTTTCTGTTAATCTTTTTGTTGTTTCATCAATAACTGCTTCCTCGTTATAGCAAGGTACAACAATATATAATATATCTCTCATACTTTTCTTATGTTCACTTTCATAGATTTTATATGATAATTTCCAATTATACTTACTCTTATCTTTCTGCTAATCATACGTTCTATACGCCAACCGGTAGAACACCATGATCACCTTCACAACCCATTTCGGCCAGAACTTCTCGAACATGCTCTGGTCTTCGATCTCGCGGTTATGGTTCTCTATAAAGTCCTTACTGGTGGCGCCATCATGGACGCGGTAATGACCGAGTACCATATCCATATATAAGAACCTTCCCGGCTGGCATGCCAGCTTGTAGAAGGTATCCCAGTCGAGATTAAACCCATATTCCGATGTAAACACAGTATCACCAAGTCGTTTCTTGTTATATGTAACAAGCGGACATACGATTGAATTACCCAGACAGAGAGTTAATTTCTTCCGCCAGATTTTATTCGCCTTTCTACGATTCTTTACAGGAAAACGAAGAAGCCTTCGGATTTTACTGTTTACATCCCGCTTGCTGCTGTCCCCATGCTTGATCGGTGTATAATCAGTATAGTATATGCTCCAATCATCATATGTCTTTATACATTTTAAGAAAGCGCGGACATACTCCGGTTCATACACATCATCCTGATGAGCAACAGTTACATAATCTGTCTTTGCATGATTATATGCATAATTCCAGTCTGCCTGTATTCCCTGTCCCGCTTCTTCATTCACGTATACCGGAACATGATATTTCTCACCAATATTTCTGATATATTCATTAGGCGTTGATGTATAGATTTCGATATTTGATCTTACAGTCTGTGCTACCAATGACCGGATACATTCTTCCAGATATGGTGACTCTTTATAAGCACAGACAACAAATGTGTGATTCGTCGAATGTTGCATTACTATATACTATTTATGGAACACTATATGATCTCTAAGTCAATTAATGAACCATTCCTTTCTTTTAACTCATTTATCATTTTAATGCAAACAGGCATGGAATACAACTAAAACGTCATATTCCATGCCTATTCTATTTCTTTATATGATACATATCTACATCTCTGTTATTCACTAACAGTTACTTATGCGATATCTTCCATCGTATATTTATTTCTTTGTGATATATCCCTGTGCTTTTAATAACTCTGCGCAAAGAACAGCACCACCTGCTGCACCTCTGACTGTATTATGGGATAAACCAACAAACTTCCAGTCATATACAGTGTCTTCACGAAGACGGCCAACGCTGATTCCCATACCGTGTTCAAAGTCAACATCCATTGATACCTGTGGACGATCGTCTTCTTCCAGATACTGGATGAACTGCTTTGGTGCGCTCGGAAGCTCAAGTTCCTGAGGAACGCCCTTATAGGATACCAGCTTTTCGATCAACTGTTCCTTTGTAGGATTCTTCTTGAACTTAACAAATACAGCTGCTGTGTGTCCGTTTAATACAGGGACACGGATACACTGACATGTGATAACCGGTGTTGTTGCAGGAACGATCACACCATCCTCGATCTTACCCCAGATACGAAGTGGTTCCTTCTCTGACTTTTCTTCTTCTCCACCGATATATGGAATGATATTTCCAACCATTTCCGGCCAGTCCTTAAATGTCTTACCTGCACCTGAAATTGCCTGATATGTGGTAGCAACTACCTCATATGGTTCAAACTCTTTCCATGCTGTAAGAACCGGCGCATAAGACTGGATGGAGCAGTTTGGTTTTACTGCTACAAAGCCTCTGGTTGTTCCAAGTCTCTTCTTCTGAAAATCAATGACCTTCATATGCTCCGGATTGATCTCAGGTACTACCATAGGAACATCCGGTGTCCAGCGGTGTGCTGAGTTGTTGGATACTACAGGAGTCTCTGTCTTTGCATATGCTTCTTCGATCGCCTTGATCTCTTCCTTTGACATATCAACTGCACTGAATACGAAATCTACAGTTGCAGCAACCTGTTCTACTTCATTTACATTATGAACGATGAGCTTCTTAACGCCCTCCGGCATCGGAGTATCCATCTTCCATCTATCGCCGACTGCCTCTTCATATGTCTTTCCGGCACTTCTTGGGCTTGCAGCCACTGTTACAACCTCAAACCATGGATGATTCTCTAATAATGCTATAAATCTCTGTCCTACCATACCGGTAGCACCAAGAATACCGACTTTCAGTTTATCACTCATTTTTACTAATCTCCTAATCTTTTTTCTTAGATCGCACGAACTTTGATAACGCCATCAATTGCAAGTAATGCATTGATATCGTCTTCTGTAGGAACCTTATCAATATCAAGGATTGAATATGCATATTCACCCTTTGCCTGACTGATCATTCCTGATACATTTCCACCCTGCTTTGCAAATACTCCGGTAAACTGTGTCAGCATGTTAGGAATATTCTTATGGCAGATCGTAACTCTGGCAGTGTCACCGCATACACCCATATTTACATTTGGATAGTTTACGGAGTTCTTGATATTACCATTCTCCATAAAGTCCTTGATCTCCTTGCATGCCATGATCGCACAGTTATCTTCAGATTCTTCTGTGGAGGCACCAAGGTGTGGTAATGCGATTACATTTTCTGTACCTGCGATTGCCGGATTTGGGAAATCTGTTATATATTTTGCTACCTTGCCACTTGCAAGTGCTGCCTTGATATCTTCATCATTTACAAGAACATCTCTTGCAAAGTTCAGGATTCTGACACCATCCTTCATCATTGCAAATGCATCCGCATTCAACATTCCCTTTGTTGCAGGAAGTGCAGGAACATGGATTGTGATATAATCACATTCTTTATAGATATCTTCTACATTTGTAATATGTTTGATGTATTTGGATAAGCCCCATGCTGCATCAACTGATACAAACGGATCATAACCATATACTTCCATTCCAAGTCTGACTGCGATATTTGCTACCTTGGCACCGATCGCACCAAGACCGATAACACCGAGCTTCTTGCCGGCAATCTCATTACCTGCATACTGCTTCTTCTGCTTCTCAACTGCTTTTGCAAGGTTCTCATCAGAAGCATTGTCCTTTACCCAGTTGTATCCGCCCATCAGATCACGGGAAGCAAGTAACAGGCCTGCTACAACCAGTTCCTTAACACCATTTGCATTTGCACCAGGTGTGTTGAATACTACAACACCCTTTTCTGCGCATTTATCAAGCGGAATATTATTTACACCTGCACCTGCTCTTGCAACACACAGGAGTTTATCTGAAAGCTCCAGATCATGCATGGATGCGCTTCTTACCAGAACTGCATCTGCGTCTGCATAATTATCCGTTATTTCATATGTATCCGGTAACAGCTCCATGCCACATGCAGCGATCGGATTTAAACAATTCACTTTAACTGCCATTTAAATTCTCCTTTATTATGAATTCTTCTCTTCGAAATTCTTCATGAATTCTACTAACTTCTCAACACCCTCGATTGGCATTGCATTGTAGATGGATGCTCTCATACCACCAACAGTTCTGTGTCCCTTCAGGTTTACAAAACCGGCTTCTGTTGCAGCCTTTACGAACTTGGCATCTAATTCTTCATCACCTGTAACAAACGGAACATTCATTAAAGAACGATCCTCTTTTACTACAGTTCCCTTGAACATCTTAGAGCTGTCTAAGAAATTATAAAGGATTGCTGCCTTCTTCTCATTGTGCTCTTTCATAGCTGCAAGGCCACCCATCTCTTTTACCCATTTGAATACCTTGCCACAGATATAGATACCGTAGCATGGTGGTGTATTGTAAAGAGAATCTGCATCTGCCTGTGTCTTATACTTTAACATGGTTGGTGTGAAAGGCATAACGTCATCACGGATCAGATCTTCACGGATGATTGCAACTACTACACCGGCCGGGCCTACGTTCTTCTGTACACCAAAGTAGATCATACCATAGTCAGATACATTGACCGGCTGGGACAGAATGTCAGATGACATATCTGCTACCAGGATCTTGCCCTTTGTATTTGGAAGCTTGTGATATGTAGTTCCATAGATTGTATTGTTATGACAGATATATACATAATCTGCATCCTCATCAATCGGAAGATCAGAACAATCCGGAATATAGGAGAATGTCTTATCTGCTGATGAAGCAACAGCATTTACCTTTCCATATTTTTTAGCTTCTTCGTATGCTTTCTTTGCCCACTGACCTGTGATAATGTAATCAGCTACACCATTCTTCATAAGATTCATAGGAATTGCAGCGAACTGCTGGGAAGCACCCCCCTGTAAGAATAATACTTTGTAATTATCAGGGATTTCCATGATATCACGAAGATCCTGTTCTGCCTCTTTGATGATCGTATCGAATGCTTTCGATCGATGACTCATCTCCATAACACTCATGCCTGTTCCTCTGTAGTCAAGCATCTCTTCTGCCGCTTCTCTTAATACAGATTCAGGAAGCATGGATGGACCTGCTGAAAAGTTAAATACTCTTGCCATTTTTTATCTCCTTCTTTATTAAATATTGTTATTTTTAATTATCAAGATCTTTGTCTGTGAAACAGGTGTCGATCGCAGCACCCGGAGCTACCATAGGCCATACCTTATCATCGGAATCAATCATAACATCCAGTACGGTCGGACCATCTGCTGTCAATGCCTTCTTAAACTCTGTTTCAAACTCTTCAATCGATGTGATCTTACTTGCATTTGCACCAAGTGCTTTTGATACTGCTACAAAATCAACAGAATCATCTAATACTGTATTCGAATACCGCTGTCCGTAGAACAGATTCTGCCACTGTCTTACCATTCCGAGAACGTGGTTATTTAATACCACCTGAATGATCGGTACTTTATAACGGGCTGCTGTTGCGATCTCGTTCATGTTCATACGGAAGCATCCGTCTCCTGCGATATTTACTACAGTCTTATCCGGTCTGCCATATTTTGCACCGATAGCTGCACCGACACCGTATCCCATAGTACCAAGTCCGCCTGATGAAAGGAAAGTTCTTGGCTCCTTATAAGTGTAATTCTGTGCCGCCCACATCTGGTGCTGACCTACATCAGTAGTGATTATAGCATTTCCTTCGGTAATTTCATAGATTTTTTTGACAGTTGCCGGTCCATTTAAGTGATTCATGTCGTATGTAACCGGATTTTTCTCTGTTAAATCCTTGATTTCTGCCATCCAGGAACGATTTGACTGAGTTGGAAGTTTACTGTTTAATATCGTCAGGACTTCTTTTGCATCACCCACAATGCTTGCATTTGCCGGAATATTCTTATCGATCTCGGCTGCATCGATATCAATATGGATGATCTTTGCATTTGGTGCGAACTTGGAAGCATTTCCAATGACACGGTCGGAGAAACGTGCTCCTACCACGATCACAAGGTCGGATCTGGATACCCCGAGATTCGATACCTTGGTTCCGTGCATTCCGATCATGCCGGTATAACGCTCGCTTGTACCATCATATGCACCCTTTCCCATAAGTGTGTCACATACAGGTGCATCTACCTTCTCGGCAAATTCTTTTAATTCTTCGGAAGCTCCTGAAATGATCACTCCGCCGCCTGCCATGATATATGGTCTTCTGGATACCTTGATCATCTCAATCACTTTATTTACGTCTTCTTCCCGGATCGTATCTGTCTTACGTTCGATCACTGCAGGTTCTTCATATGTATATTCTGTCTCCGCAGCCGTAACATCCTTTGTGATATCAACAAGAACAGGGCCCGGTCTTCCACTCTTTGCGATCTTAAATGCACGACGGATCGTCGGTGCCAGATCTTCTACATTTTTTACGATAAAGCTATGCTTTGTAATCGGCATTACAACACCTGCAATGTCGATTTCCTGAAAGCTGTCCTTACCGAGCATATTTACTCCGACATTTGCGGTGATCGCAACCATCGGAACGGAATCCATATATGCAGTTGCAATTCCCGTTACAAGGTTTGTTGCACCGGGACCGGATGTAGCCATACAGACACCGACCTTACCTGTCGCTCTTGCATATCCGTCAGCGGCATGTGCTGCCCCCTGCTCATGTGATGTAAGTACATGCGTGATCTCTTCCTGATGCTTATATAAGGCATCATAGACATTTAAGATCGCGCCCCCCGGATACCCGAACACAATATCAACACCCTGTTCTTTTAAACATTCAATTACTATCTCAGAACCTGATATCTTCTTTGCCATTTTCCTTTTGCTCCTTTAATACTCTCTACTTATCAGCCTTTGGTACCTCTAAGATCGCTCCACGGTTTCCTGATGTTACCATAGCGGCATATCTTGCAAGATAACCGGTTGTTACCTTCGGTGTTCTTGGCTGCCATGCAGCCTTTCTCTGTGCAAGCACATCATCCGGTACATCTAACGTGATCGTAGTATTGTTAATATCGATCTTGATGATATCTCCCTCTTCTACGAGTGCGATTGGACCACCAACTGCTGCTTCCGGTGAAACATGTCCGATGGATGCACCACGGCTGGCTCCTGAGAATCTTCCGTCTGTGATCAGGGCTACTGATGATCCAAGTCCCATACCTGCGATCGCTGATGTTGGATTTAACATCTCACGCATACCAGGGCCTCCTTTCGGTCCTTCATAACGAATAACAACGACATCACCGGGTACGATCTTACCGCCCTTGATCGCTGCAATCGCATCTTCTTCACAGTCAAATACTCTTGCAGGTCCTTCATGCACCATCATCTCAGGTACAACAGCTGAACGCTTTACAACAGAACCGTCCGGTGCAAGATTTCCCTTTAATACTGCAAGGCCACCGGTCTTACTATATGGATTATCCAGTGTACGGATAACTTCCGGATTCTTATTTGCTACGCTGTCAACAGCTTCACCGATCGTCTTACCGGTTACTGTCATACAGTCTTCATTTAACAGACCTGCGGATTTTAATTCATTCATAACAGCGTATACGCCACCGGCTTCATTCAGATCTTCCATATAAGTAGGACCTGCAGGAGCCAGATGACATAAGTTTGGTGTCTTGGCACTGATCTCATTTGCATAGGAAATATCAAAGTCAAATCCAATCTCATGTGCGATAGCCGGAATATGAAGCATGGAGTTGGTAGAACATCCAAGTGCCATATCAACGGTTAAGGCATTGATGATTGCTTCTTTTGTAATGATATCTCTTGGTCTAATATTCTTTCTGTACATATCCATAACAGCCATACCAGCATGCTTTGCAAGCTTTAAACGCTCAGAATATACAGCAGGGATGGTTCCGTTTCCAGGAAGTCCCATACCAAGTGCTTCTGTTAAGCAGTTCATGGAGTTCGCTGTATACATACCGGAACAGGAACCGCAGGTAGGACATGCCTTACATTCAAATTCATTTACATCTTCTGCTGTCATGGTTCCTGCCGAATAAGAACCAACAGCCTCAAACATACTGGAAAGACTGGTCTTATGACCTTTTACATGACCTGCAAGCATAGGACCACCGGATACAAATACGGTAGGTACATTTACTCTTGCGGCTGCCATTAACAGACCGGGTACATTCTTATCACAGTTCGGGATCATAACCAGTGCATCAAACTGATGTGCAGTTGCCATTGCTTCTGTAGAATCAGCGATCAGATCTCTGGTTACTAATGAATATTTCATACCGATATGTCCCATAGCGATACCATCACATACTGCGATTGCAGGGAACATGACAGGTGTACCACCAGCCATGGCAACTCCCATCTTAACTGCCTGTGCGATCTTATCCAGATTCATATGTCCCGGAACGATCTCATTGTAAGAACATACGATACCTACCAGCGGACGTTCCATTTCTTCCTTTGTCATACCGAGTGCATTAAACAGGGAACGATGTGGTGCCTGCTGCATTCCGACTTTTACATTATCACTCTTCATCTCTATACTCTCCTTTATTTTATGCGTTCTGCAATTAAATCTCCCATTTCAGAACAGCTTACCGGTGTCATTCCTTCCGAAATGATATCACATGTTCTGTAACCATCTACCAATACCTGTTTTACAGCCTGCTCTACTGCATCTGCTTCCTTATCCAAGTCAAATGTGAAACGAAGCATCATAGCTGCCGACAGGATCGTTGCGATAGGATTGGCCTTGTTCTGTCCTGCAATATCCGGCGCTGATCCGCCGCTTGGCTCATACATACCAAACTTCGTCTCATTTAAGGATGCAGACGGAAGCATACCGATCGAACCTGTGATCATGGATGCCTCATCGGAAAGGATGTCACCAAACATATTCTCTGTTAATACAACATCAAACTGTGCAGGATCTTTTACAAGCTGCATTGCACAGTTATCAACTAACATATGTTCATAGCTTACTTCCGGATAGTCCTTTGCCACTTCTTCTACGATCTTTCTCCATAATCTGGAGGAATCCAGAACATTTGCCTTATCTACAGATGTAACTTTCTTTCTTCTCTTCATTGCGATATCAAAGCCCTTGATCGCAATACGACGGATCTCGTTCTCATTATATACAAGATTATCATGTGCAGTTAACACACCATCGATCTCCTCTGTACTTCTTGCTCCAAAATACAGACCACCTGTCAGTTCACGCATGATCATCATGTCAAATCCACGATCTGCGATCTCTTCCTTTAACGGACAGGCACTCTTTAACTCCTCATAAAGATTTGCCGGTCTTAAGTTCGCGAATAAACCAAGCTCCTTACGGATCTTAAGAAGTCCTGCTTCCGGTCTTAACTTTGGAGGGAGCTTATACCATGGTGAGGTTGAAGTATTTCCACCAATGGAGCCTAACAATACGGCATCCTTTGATTTTGCTACTGCTACTGCCTCATCTGTAAGCGGTACTCCGGTTGCATCGATCGAGCATCCACCCATCAGTATCTGCTCATAATCAAATGTATGACCATATACTTCACCGACTTTATCCAGAACCTTCATTGCTTCTGTTACGATCTCAGGGCCAATACCGTCACCCTTGATCACTGCCAAATTACATTTCATCTTTTATTCCTGCCTTTCTTTCACCGAGTAATGCACACCAAGTAATGCAACCTCGCCTTTCGGCTCGGTTTGTGCTGCGCACTATACATTTGAATAACTTTTATGCTGTATACAAGCAAGCTTGTTCAGCATAAAGTTATTCAAATGTGCATTACTTGTTATTAATGTAGTTAATCAGGCCTTCATTCTTAATGATCTCCTGCATGAATGGAGGGAATGCCTGACCCTTATACTGAGTACCCTTTGTCTTGTCGTAGATAATACCACTGTCAAAATCGATCTCTACTTCATCACCATTCTCGATACCTTCTGCTGCTTCCGGACACTCAATGATCGGAAGTCCGATATTGATCGAGTTACGATAGAAAATTCTTGCAAATGTATCTGCAATAACACAGCTTACACCGGATGCCTTGATCGCGATCGGTGCATGCTCTCTGGAGGAACCACAGCCAAAGTTCTTCTTTGCAACGATGATATCTCCTGCTTTTACGTTGTTTACAAATTCCTTATCTATATCTTCCATACAGTGTTTGGCAAGCTCTGCAGGATCTGATGAATTCAGATATCTTGCAGGGATAATAACATCTGTATCTACGTTGTCACCATATTTGTGTACTGTACCATATGCTTTCATAGTCTGTCTCCTTTTTTTCTATGAAGTTTGGGTTATTAATATATAACACATCTGCATTGAGCTGTTCTAGCATACCAATCTGGGGGCGTTCCCGCTTAACTCAGTCTGCAACGGTACTAAGATGCCGCTACGCACCATCTAAGGACCGGCGACTTCGTATTCCCCTGATTGGTAATGCTAAACAACTCTGATGCAACATATATAACGCTATTAATAACCCAAACTTACTATTCTAATGTTATCTTTATAATCCAAGTTCTTCCGGACTGCTGATCTTACCTGTGATCGCTGATGCTGCTGCAACAGCCGGGCTTGCCAGATATACTTCTGAATCAACATGACCCATACGTCCTACAAAGTTACGGTTGGTTGTGGATACGGCTCTCTCACCTGCTGCCATAACACCCATATGCCCGCCAAGACATGGGCCACAGGTAGGAGTGGAAACTACAGCGCCTGCCTTTACAAATATCGTCATAAGTCCTTCTTCGATACACTGTAAGTATACTTCCTGTGTTCCAGGGATCACAATGACACGAACACCCTGTGCTACCTGTCTGCCCTTGATGATATCTGCTGCAATACGCATATCGGAAATACGTCCATTTGTACAGGAGCCAATTACAACCTGATCGATCTTGATATCGCCAACTTCATCAATTGTCTTTGTATTCTCCGGCAGATGTGGGAATGCAACTGTTGGACGAAGTGTGGAAAGATCAATCGTATACTCTTCATCATAAACCGCATCAGCATCTGCTTCATACTTCTTGTAAGCCTTTGTGGAATGTTCCTTCATGTATGCTTCTGTTAATTCATCCACCGGGAAGATTCCGTTCTTGGCACCTGCTTCGATCGCCATATTTGCAATAGTAAAACGGTCATCCATTGTCAGGTTCTTAATGCCTTCACCAACAAATTCCATAGATTTGTATAATGCACCGTCCACACCGATCATACCAATGATATGAAGGATAACATCCTTACCACTGACCCAAGGTGCTTTCTCTCCTACAATATTGAACTTGATCGCAGATGGTACTTTAAACCATGCTTTGCCTGTCACCATACCGGCTGCCATATCGGTACTTCCAACACCGGTTGAAAATGCACCAAGTGCACCATATGTACATGTATGAGAATCTGCACCAATACAGGTCTCGCCTGCAACGATCAGTCCCTGCTCCGGCAACAGAGCGTGCTCAATACCCATAGAACCTACATCAAAGAAATTCTTGATCTGGTTCTCTGCCGAGAACTCTCTGACGCATTTACAGTGCTCTGCACTCTTGATATCCTTATTTGGTGTAAAGTGATCCATTACAAGTGCAATCTTATTCTTATCAAATACTTCTTTCTTATTGAATTTGTCCATCTCATGAATTGCTACAGGTGTTGTAACATCATTTCCAAGTACAAGGTCCAAATCTGCCTCGATCAACTGTCCGGCTTCCACGCTGTCAAGTCCTGCATGTGCAGCTAAAATCTTCTGAGTCATTGTCATACCCATGTGCTTTGTCCTCCTGATCCAAAATCTTATTTTGTAAATAACTGTCGCTATTTCACGCATTTTGTTATTGAATATTTTTATTGATTTTACCACACCGGCTGGTATAATTACAATATATAATAGTAATACATTGTATAACTTATATTTATAAATATACATATCTTACTAGGAGGAACGCCATGATCAATAATCTAAATTATTATAATGTGTTTTACACCGTTGCTAAGACCGGCAGTATCAGCCGTGCCGCAAACCAGCTCTATATCAGTCAGCCTGCAGTCAGCAAAGCGATCAGCAATCTGGAAGAAAGCATAGGGATCACACTCTTTGTCCGCAATTCCAGAGGCGTTGCCCTGACCGAAGAAGGGACGATCCTGTATGATTATATCGAACGTGCTCTGGATAACATTGTAAAGGGCGAAGAAAGTCTGAAAAAATATAACGAACTTGGGATCGGTCATATCCGTATCGGTGTCAGTACCTCTCTCTGCAAGCATATTCTGTTGGACTACCTGAAGCCCTTCATCAAGGACAACCCGAATATCAAGGTCAGCATCGACTGTCACTCTACTAAAAATACGATCCGCCTCTTAAAAAATGAGGAAATCGACATCGGTCTGATCTGTGAAACGGAACTGCCTAAAAATATCACTTATTCCCATGTCCGCTCCATCCATGATATTTTCGTGGCAAATAGTGATTATATCGACAATTTCCCATACCGGGAGACGGAAGCCGATCCGGAAACGGACGAAGAAACAGCCGATACACAGACGAAGGCTGCCGGCTATCCAGTATTTTCCGGTTCTATCATAGGAAACCTGATCCCGCTTATGAATGTACAGCAATCTGTTTCGGATTCCGAATCTCTAACTGAAGAACATATCCGAGATATCTTCCGTCACTCTACGCTTATGATGTTAGAAGAAGCAAATGTAACCAGAACTCATGTTGATAACTACCTGAATGAACATTCATTCCACTGTAACCAGCTTCTTGAAATCAATAACATGGATCTCCTGCTTGACTTCGCAGCAATCGGTATGGGAATCGCCAGTGTTGTCCGAGAATTCTCTGAAAGCTACCTGAAGGATGGTCGCATCGTAGAAATTCCCCTTCCAACACCTATCCCAAAAAGAAGTGTCGGCTTTGCCTATCTGCAAAACCGACACCAGTCAAAAGCTTTATGCACTTTTTTAGATTATTGTAAAATATCTTAATCTATTCTCTTACTTGAAGTAATCTACACCACTTTCAAAGATCTTCTGGTTCTGGTCACCATAGATATTGACTGCAACCGCACGACCGGTACGCTCTGAATGTCCCATCTTACCAAGTACACGACCATCCGGGCTTGTGATACCTTCGATCGCATAGTAAGAACCATTGACATTGTAGTACTCATCCATTGTCGGGTTACCATTCATATCTACGTACTGTGTTGCAACCTGACCATTTGCGAACAGCTTCTCACACCATTCCTTGCTTGCAACAAATCTTCCCTCACCATGTGAGATTGGAATTGTATATACGCCGCCAAGCTCAGCTTCCTTTAACCATGGGGACTTGTTTGTTACCACCTTGGTATAAACCATCTTGGACTGATGACGGCCGATGCTGTTGATCGTCAATGTAGGTGAATCATCTGTCTGTGGACGGATCTCACCGTAAGGAACCAGTCCGAGCTTGATCAGTGCCTGGAATCCGTTACAGATACCAAGTGCAAGACCATCTCTCTGCTGTAACAGCTTCATAACCTCATCTGCGATCTTCGCATTACGGAATGCTGTTGCGATGAACTTACCGGAACCATCCGGTTCATCACCTGCGGAGAATCCACCCGGGAACATGATGATCTGTGACTGGCTGATCGCCTTTGTAAATGCATCTACTGAATCACGGATGCCCTGTGCAGTCATGTTACGGAATACGATCGTCTCAACCTCTGCACCTGCACGTTCAAATGCCTTTGCAGAATCATATTCACAGTTTGTACCCGGGAATACAGGAATGAATACCTTTGGCTTTGCAACCTTATTCTTTGCTGTATATACGGTCTTTGCATCAAAGAGACCTGTCTCGATCTTCTTCTGTTCTACACCTGACTCTGTCGGGAATACCTTCTCCAGTGTCTTTGTCCATGCAGCAAGTGCTTCATCCATTGTAACTGTTACATCACCATAGGTGAATGCTGCACTGTTATTTACAGTACCGATCTTCTTAACCGGAATACCAAGTGTATTTACATTCTCCGGCTTCACTTCAAGGATGATTGAACCATAATCCTTGGAAACCAGTTCTCTCTTTGTAATACAGGTATCAATATCTACACCCAGTTTATTACCAAATGCCATCTTGCTGACAGCTTCGATCATACCACCAAATCCTACAGCGTAAGCAGATTCTACCTTGTCTGCAAGGATTGCCTGATGTAACAGATCGTACATGGCAAGTACATTCCGGTATACAGGGATATCATTTTCATCTTTTTCTATATCAAGCTTAACAAGCACATTGCCTGCTTTCTTAAGCTCCGGTGTAACCACGTCCATGTAGCTTGCAACATCAACTGCGAATGAAACAAGTGTCGGAGGAACATCGATATCATTGAAGGTTCCTGACATACTGTCTTTACCACCGATAGACGGAAGTCCAAGTCCGACCTGAACATCATATGCACCAAGCAGAGCTGCAAGTGGCTGACCCCATCTGTATGGATCTGTTCCGAGTCTCTTGAAATACTCCTGGAAAGTCAGACGGATCTTTGATACATCACCACCGGCTGCTGCGATCTTTGCTGCAGATGTAACAACTGCATATACGGAACCATGATATGGGCTCCAGCTTGACAGATATGGATCAAATCCATAACTCATCATTGTGATCGTATCGGTCTTACCCTTCATAACAGGAAGCTTTGCGATCATTGTCTGTGTCGGTGTAAGCTGATACTTTCCACCATATGGCATCGTTACTGTGCCTGCTCCGATCGAACTGTCGAACATCTCAACAAGGCCCTTCTGTGAGCAAACATTCAGATCTGACAATGTATTGATCCATACTTTCTTTACATCTTCCGGTTCTTTTACAGAATCGAAATAATTATCTGCCTTTGCAGGAATCTCTACCTTAACATCTGTTTCCTGATGTGCGCCGTTTGTATCAAGGAATGCACGGGAGATATTTACAATTTCTTTTCCTCTCCATGTCAGAACCAGTCTTGGTTCTTCTGTTACTTCTGCTACAACAACGGCTTCCAGATTCTCTTCATCCGCATACTTAAGCATCGTATCTACATCCTTTGGATCTACTACGATAGCCATACGCTCCTGAGATTCTGAAATAGCAAGCTCTGTTCCATCCAGACCTGCATATTTCTTTGGGACCTTGTCCAGATCTACAACCAGACCAGGTGCAAGTTCTCCGATCGCTACGGATACACCGCCGGCACCAAAGTCATTACATTTCTTTATGATAGAAGCAACTTCTTCTCTTCTGAACAGTCGCTGGATCTTTCTCTCTGTTGGAGGATTACCCTTCTGTACTTCTGCACCACAGGTCTCAAGAGACTGGCTGTTATGTGCCTTGGATGATCCGGTTGCTCCACCACAACCGTCACGACCGGTACGTCCGCCGAGAAGGATGATCATATCTCCCGGATCAGAATTCAGACGTTTTACTGCACGTCTTGGAGCTGCACCCATAACTGCTCCGATCTCCATTCTCTTTGCTACATAATCCGGATGATATATTTCATTTACAAGTCCTGTTGCAAGACCGATCTGGTTACCATATGAGCTGTAACCTGCTGCTGCGGTCGTAACGATCTTTCTCTGTGGAAGCTTTCCAGGAAGAGTATCCTTTAAAGACTTTGTAGGATCTGCTGCTCCGGTTACTCGCATAGCCTGATATACATATCCTCTACCTGACAACGGATCACGGATCGCACCACCAAGACAGGTAGCAGCACCACCAAACGGTTCGATCTCAGTTGGGTGGTTATGTGTCTCATTCTTGAAGAATACGAGCCATTCCTCTGTCTCACCGTCTACTTCTACAGGAACGATGATACTGCAGGCATTGATCTCATCGGATACTTCCATATCGTCTAATTTGCCTGCTGCCTTTAACTGCTTCATACCCATAAGGGCTATATCCATCAGACAGATGAACTTATCATCTCTGTCCTTGTACATTTCTTTCATCTCTGCCCGGTAAGCATCAAATGTCTTCTCAAGCATATCCTTATAATCACCATCATCAAATTCAACATTTGTAAGCTCTGTTGAGAATGTGGTATGACGGCAATGATCAGACCAGTATGTATCCAGCACACGGATCTCTGTCATAGATGGATCACGCTTCTCTTCACCCTTGAAATACTTCTGGATATGAAGGAAATCCTTAAATGTCATCGCAAGTCCGAGGGAATCATATAACTCCTTTAACTTGTCCTCTGCCATATCCTTAAAGCCATCAAAAACAATAACATCGGCCGGTTCTTCATACTCGGTAACAAGTGTCTCAGGGATCTCCATACCACAGGCTCTGGAATCTACCGGGTTGATACAGTATTCCATAACTGCTTTTAACTGCTCATCCGTTACATTACCGGATAAAATATATGTTGTGGCTGTCTTTATGATAGGATCTTCATCTTCATTTAAAAGCTTAACACACTGTTCTGCTGAATCTGCTCTCTGATCGAACTGTCCCGGAAGGAACTCAACAGAAAATACCTTATCTGTATCTGCCATTGGAAGATTATCTCCCTCGTAGATCATATCGATTGGTGGCTCTGAAAATACTGTAACCAGTGCTTTTTTGTATGTTTCTTCAGACAGATTCTCAATATCGTAACGAACCAGTACTCTTACATACTCAGCATCGATATTCAGATAGTTCTTGATCTCGTCATGAAGTTCCTTTGCCTTAACTGCATAGTCAGGCTTCTTTTCAACATAAACTCTCTTAACTGTGCTCATAAAAACCTCCATTTTTATCATATGTTTTTTCCCATATTCCGGGAATTCATATTATTACAAGCGTTTTACAACGCCTATGATACCACTTTTGAAATTCATTGAATAGCTTTTTTCAGCTTTTCTTTTCAAATTGTTGCTGTTTACCGAATAAACCTCAAAACAGCCATCTTTAATTGTGCAGTCTGCGGATAAGCTTGAATACCACTGAATTCTGATAGATCATCGGTGCATTCTGCGCATAGAAAATAATTCCATCTGTCGGTGCGTAAATATCGGCTGCGATCTCTCCGGTCATCGGATTTATAACATTTGCAATAACATTTCCCCGAACCACTTCATCTCCCGGACTTACAAACCGCTTTAAAAAACCACCGGATTTATCTGACTTTACAGACAGCAGTTCCTCCTCATCAAGAACAGTCGATATATAACCTGCATGACAGTTGTACCGGATGATTCCCATTCTGGTCAGGAATCGGAGTACCGCTGATACCGCATGTGACGCACTCTCACTGTCAATCTTCTCCGTCACACCGGAATATACAGAAAACGCCTCTGTTCCTCCGATCTGCCAGTTATAATTTAAAGTTGCCTTATCATATGCCCTCGGTTCTGCTGTCAGAACATAAGGAAGACCGAACAGATTGGCCAGACTGGTACTCTGCTTTCCCGTCTCCATCATTCTGACATGCGGGATAAATTCTCCATCCATATAAAAGCTTGCAAACTGTATTCCATACGCATAATCTTTTACTTGATCCATAACCGCTGCCGCTATTCTGCTGGTCGCCTGTCCCTCCGGATTTCCCGGGAAAGCACGGTTCACATCAGAATTATCAGAGATCCAGTATTTTTTACCGACATTAAAGGAGCTGTAATTTAAGGATGGGATCAACAGTATCTGTTTTCCCGATACGATTGCTCCTCTTGTCTCAAGTTCGCTTAATTTTTTCGACAGCAGGGAACAGATGTATAACTGCTGGAATTCATTTCCGCGCATAGCTCCCATGATACATGCCGCCTTTTCTCCTGTTCCGAAGCTGAAGCCTTTAATGGAATATTCTCCACGATAGGCGGTGTTCATCGTATATATGATCTCTTTACGCATTATTTGTCACACCTCCAAATATTCTGGCAACCAGCGAGCCTTCCTCGATCACCGGATAAGCACGAAGTGAGAATACCACGCCTCTTCTTGGTGACAGGATCGTTTCTTCGACAGAACCGGTCAGTACATTTACGATCTGTCCGATCACATCTCCCTTTTCGACTACGCCTGAGTGCTTTACCTTTGGTATAAAGATACCACTGCTCTCTGCATTCACAAAAGAAACATCCGTATCTCGGGCAATCTTCGGCATATGTGTATTATATGCGCAGCCGTCCCAGATCCCCATATATTCCATCAATGAAAATAATCCTTCAACGATCTGATCTGCATAGTCGTAATCGATCATAAGTGCAACACCTGATTCTACGACCATACTCTTTACTCCGATCTCATTTAACGAGTATGCAAGGCTTCCTTCCATAACGGTAGAGGATGGATGCACCCATACAACATCCGTATTCATTCTGGCTGCATACGGAAGAATATCATCGGCAATGTCAGAATTCACCCGTACCTGTGGCAATTCTTTCAAATATACGCTGCTGGAATGCAGATCGACACAGATATCCGATCCTTTAATATCCTGCAGCACAAGTGCCGCCGTATATTCTCCGACCGTTCCTTCCGTCGAACCCGGAAATAATGTATTCATATCAATATCAAACACCGGTACATCCCTTACCTGTGCTTCCAATCCCATAGGATTGATAAACGGATACACATCCACAATTCCTTTTAATTTGTCAAAATCCTTTTTGATCCGGCGGATCACCTCATAACAGATATACTGTCCTGCTACTTCATCTCCATGAACACCGGAAACAATACTTAATCGTTTTTCTTTTCCTGTGGCAAAATCAGGTGCAAGATGATTCTTTTTTACCCGCATTACCTCATCGATCAGCATATCTGCTGATGCTACTGTTTCTATCATACCTTCATCCTTGTCCTTCTATTTTAAATACTCCTTCTGCAAATCGGAGCATTCTTTTCCTACGCAGTAAAAGACAGGGCACCCAAGTGCCCTGTCTGCATATTGCTATTATGTCCAGCACCTTATCTATTATACACATTTCTCACTTCATACGTCAATAAACAAGAGGCTGATTTTGGGTTAATTAAGCTCTTTTCCGATACTCGATCCGGAGCTTATCCGCGATCAAAGCGATAAATTCCGAATTGGTAGGTTTGCCCTTTCCCGCATTTACCGTATATCCGAAAATATCGTTGATCACATCAATCTGTCCACGATTCCATGCAACCTCGATTGCATGTCTGATCGCACGTTCTACGCTGGATGATGTGGTTTTATACTTCTTTGCAATACTCGGATACAACAGTTTCGTAATGTAATTCAACATATTCACATCATTTACTGCCATTATGATTCCTTCCCGGATATACTGATACCCTTTGATGTTGGCGGGAATCCCGATATCTCTTATGATATCTGTTACATCACTTTCGATGTTATTCGCCACATTATCGGTCATACTTTTATTCGGGATGCAGATCAGATCATTGGACATCTCAGCAAGTATCTCCTGTTTTCTTTCATACATCTGTTTTAACCTGGCAACAAGCTGATCTGAATTATAAGGCTTCAGAACATAGAATGAAGCACCCAGATCAAATGCACAACGGATCAGCCTCTGTGAGCCCACAGAAGTAATTACCACAAACAACGTTTCAGGACAATTCCCCGAATCCCGAATCGTTTCCATTACTCCGAGTCCATCCATTACCGGCAGGCAGATGTCTAGTAGCACCACATCCGGCTGATACTTCCTGATCGACTCAATTGCACTTTCTCCATCTGTTACTTTGTCGACAATTTTAATGTCAACTCTTGATGTATTTGCGAGCAGCTGTTTTGCAACCAACTCACAATCTCCATCTGCGATGATTATACTTATACCCTGATTGTTCATCTTCAATCCCCCTTAATTCTATTTTTTTTTGAAAAATCGACTGTTTTCTAAGTATATTTGTCAAAATCCAATTTGTAAAGAACTTCTCAGGTTTACCTCATGTACCCCTGAGAAGTGAAATTTGCGCCATTTTTCGACATTTGTCGACAAATAGTAACGCAACCCGATATTTTAGGAAATACTTTTTAAGGTATACTCCGGTTTTCGAATCAACTGACGATTATCCAGACGAATCTTATCTGCAATCAGTGCAATAAATTCCGAATTTGTAGGCTTCCCTTTACCTGCATTGATCGTATATCCGAACAGATCGTTGATCGTATCCATGCTACCTCTGCCCCATGCGACTTCGATCGCATGGCGGATAGCTCTCTCTACCCGCGATGAGGTTGTCCCATACTCCTCTGCAATCGATGGGTATAACTGTTTTGTAATGGAATTCAATATATCCATATCCTGAACAGCCATCAATATAGCACTCCGAAGATACTGATACCCTTTTATATGCGCAGGAACACCGATCTCATGAATAATATCTGTTACGACTGCTTCTAAAACCGTGCTGTCATTCTCCGGCTCTACCATATTCTGATAATTGTCATTCCGTTTTGCTCTCATAATATCGTCAATTACTTCCCTGACTTTTCTGTCATCATATGGCAGATCGAGAATCCTTAATATCAGACGATCAGCGATCTTATAGTAAATAAAATCCAGATATTGTTTATGTGTCTTTGAGCCGCATAAAATAAATTTTACATTTTTCAGATTTTTATTATGTATTACTGATTCTGCTATCTCAAGTACATCTTTTCCCGGTAAGACTTCATCTAAAATGACAATATCCGGATTCTTTTCGGCAATTCCCCTGACAGCATCTTGTCCGTTGTCACATATCCCCACCAATTCATACGCTGCAACAGACTGTATAATATCCCTTAACTGTTCGATTTCTCTTTTGTCGCGCTTTACCATCATTATTTTTACATAATTCATAATGTCCCTCCTGATCTTCTGCCTTGGACAACATTATAGTACCTTGTTTCTGCCTTTGGAATATCCTACTCTCCGCAAGTTGCGACAGCTTTTCGCCTCTACGGAGTAATTCTGTATGATCTCGACATAATCTAAGATGAAACGCGGGGAATTATGTCTAAATCCGAACAAAAATAAACCAACCCTGCAGCCTGTATATATTTACTACGCAAAACGCTTGCGCTCGATTCTCACGCAACGGTACTAAGTTCGACGTAAATACGTCTCACTAAGGACCGGCGATCGAATAGGTTTGCTTCGTAAAATATACAGGCTGCAGGGTTGGTTTATTTTTGTTCGGATCAATAAAGTTCTTTGTATATCTTATAGACCTTGTCACGATCAAGCTCTACGAAATTATTCGCCATCAGACGCCCCTGATTCGTCATTACAGAATCTGTGAATTCGACAAGATCCTCTTCTGTTACTCCATACTCATGTAAAGTCTTCTTCGGAATCAGGATATTTAACAAATCCTCCAGAGACTCATAGACATTTTCAACATCACAGCCAAGAATATCTGCTATAAAAGAATTAAGCTTCGCGATCTCCCCATCCTGTTTGATCTCCATATAGTTCTTCATAACTCCTGTAAACATGGCATAATTAGATTCTCCGTGTGCCACATGATAGGTTGCTCCAAGCGGATAGCTTAAGGCATGTACTGCTGCGCATCCCGCATTTCCAAATGCAATACCGGCGTAGTTAGAAGCTACAAGAAAACGATCTAATAACGGAATTCTTGCATCCGGACCCTTATCCCGAATCTCCATATAACCATGAAGGATCATATCAATAGCCTTATAACCGAACATTCTGGTATATTCATTGCCCTTTGGTGATAAGCTTGATTCAACCGCATGTACCAAGGCATCGATCGAGCTGGTTGCAAAGAAACGGAACGGCAGTCCTGTCAACAGCTCCGGTATCAAAACAGCCGAATCTCCATACATTTCATCAACCGCAAGACCTTTTTTAGTTCCACGACTGTTTAATGCCAGAATGGCTATATTCGTCACTTCAGACCCGGTTCCACAAGTAGTTGGAACCAGCACCAGCTCTTTGTCCTTTTCTATCGGAAGTTTACCATCATAAAGGTCTAAGATCGGTGACACATACTTTAATGCAAACAGCTTGGAGATATCAATAACTGTTCCTCCGCCGATCGCGATAATACGCTTATGCTCCCCCTTAATATCCTTATAGATTGCTTCTGCCATATCGTCAGACGGTTCACCGGCTCCGTATTTTTCCTGATAAATAACATCACATTCCAGATTTAACTTCCCGAAGAATGGCTCATAGATATATTCGTTTGTGATAACAAGATCACCTTTTTCGATATGAAATTCTTCTGCAAATTTCTTACATGTATCATACTTGTAAATCGTTGGTTTAATCATTAGCTGTTTCATGCGTATCCTCCATTCGTCTTCTTATTATTTTTGTATCACAATTTAGTGCTCACATTGTACCACTTTAGAATGAAATTACAATTACCCAAAAAGAGCATCTTTTTCAGATTTATGTCAACCTGAAAAAGATGCTCTGTCATATTTTTATTGCTGTTAACCCGGATAAACGCATTAATTCTCGTCATCATCAAATGCCTGAATATATCCTAATGTCTCATTATTTCGATCCATGGAATACGAAGGATCAATAACTGCCTGAATGAAATCCGCACCGCCTGATTCGATTGGAACCACATGCAGCCCCAGCCGTTCTTCTACCTGATCCACCGTCATATCATCTAAAAATACCTTTTCTCCCATACGAAGCATATTCGACGGAATAAGCAAGGCTTCTCCAAGATCAACACCTGCGTCCTGTATCTCCTTTAACTGTGTTGTCAGATCGATACCGGTGATCAGCCCTGAAACAGTGATCGTTTCTCCAAAAAAATCATTTCTGATACAATACACCCGGATCGTAAGTCCCGGGAACGCCTCCATCAGACGATTTGCAAAATTATCGATCGTACTGTAGGTCAATTTACCGGTTGCCATACAGACCGTTCGATGAAAAGTCTCCCTCCTGACCTGATAATCAGGTGCATCCAGCATCTCCCGATATGCTTCATCAAATTCTTCTAAGAATAAGCGCATCATTCCGACACCGTTTTCCAGCTGGATATACCCATCATATCGTTCCGCCTCCGGGAAATCCCTCCCGGCCGTTATATACCATTCGTCACTTGCATGGATAAAATGAAGAGAATATTGCCCATAGAATTCTTTCTGATAACTCTCGATCAGATCAATGACCTGTCCCGCTTCTTCCTTCGTAAATAATTCTAACGGATACAGCCCCTGTCTGTATTTCGTAAGTCCTGCCGGAACAACAGATACACTGCGCATGAAAGGCAGATATTTCCCCAGATCCCTGATACTCCGTTCAAGCTCCGTTCCATCATTTACATGCTTACAGAGAACGATCTGGCCATTCATCTCTACATGTCCTTCAAACAGACGATCCAGATATTTTAACCGGTCGCCTGCAAAACGATTATGCAGCATCTTACACCGCAGATCAGGATTGGTCGTCTGAATAGATATGTTGATCGGTGCAAGCTGCATCTTTATAATACGGTCAACATCCTCATCTGTCATATTTGTCAGTGTGATATAATTTCCCTGTAAAAAGGACAGACGGGAATCATCGTCTTTAAAATAAAGTGTCTCCCTCATTCCCGGAGGCATCTGATCGATAAAACAAAACATGCATTTATTGGTGCAGGATCGATAATCGCTCATAAGACCATTTTCAAATTCCACACCCAGATCATCATCATAATCCTTTTCAATCTCAAGCAGCCATTCTTCTCCATAGGATTTACGAATCAGAACCTCTATATATTCATCTTTTATCATGTATCGATAATCGAATACATCTTTTATCTCTTTATCATTTATTGCAAGCAGATAATCTCCCGTTTCAATCTCCATTTCTTCCGCTATGGAGCCGGGATAGACTACAGTAATTAAATGCTCATTTTTTTTCAACGTAGTTCCTCACTCATATTCTGCTTATTCTACGCTCTCAACAGCCGCTTCCGTAGGTGCTTCCGTCGGTGCCTCCGTTGGCTTCTCTGTAGGTGCTTCCGTCGGTGCCTCTGTAGGTGCTTCCGTCGGTGCCTCCGTTGGTTTCTCAGTAGGCTTCTCTGTAGGTGCTTCCGTCGGCTTCTCTGTAGGTGCCTCCGTTGGCTTCTCTGTAGGTGCTTCCGTCGGCTTCTCTGTAGGTTTCTCAGTTGTTACTTCTTCTGTTGTTGATGCTGTCGTAGGAGCCTCAGTCGGATTCTCTGTTCTCTGGCTCTCTGTTGAGGTGGTCGAAGGCTCATATGTTCTATTCTCTGTCATTGCCTCAGCTGTCGTGCTTGTCCGGTCATCATTTACATTTGTAGTAGGAAGCGGGGCTTCCGTTACTACATTCTCTTCCGTATCTTCTTCTGCCTCTGCTTCCGTGACCGAAGCTGCTTTCTGCGCCTTTTCATACTTTTTCTTATTATTATGAAAGAACACTCCGAAAAAAGTATATTCACAAACGATCAATACACCAAGTACAACGACCGCAATATGAATAGCACGAATTCTTTTCGCTTTTTTATCATTCAAATCAGAATCGTCTTCTTCGTATTCTTCGTATTCTTCTGTTTCGTCTTTCTCCGAAGCTTCCGGATCATCTTCGGAATCATATATCTCATCCTCCGAATCATCCAATACTTCAGAAATATCCAAATCATCCTGAAATGGATCCAGTAATTCCTGATCTTTATCCATAAAATCCTCCGAAATCATTACAATTTTTCATAAGTTTTTTAATTTTTTTATACATTTCTTTTACAAACATGTATAGTATAATACACCTCTCAAATTCTGTAAAACCATTTTGTTAAAAATTATAAATCTTTTACAATTTTCACATTTTAGATACAATTTTCATGATATAACCGGTCAGGTACGAAGTCTGTCAAATGTATTATAGATATTCAATATTCCATATCCCCATTCACGATTTGGATATTCTCTCGCATAGACATACCCGCTTCCCTCATGTACGATATTCTCGATCGGAGCCTGATCCGTTCCCGGTCGTATCGTTCCACGTATAAAATAATTCCTGATCTGGTTTCCATTAATAAAACGTGTAATATCACGATCTCTTACCCATTGCAGGATCAATGCTGCACAACCGGAACAATGGGCTGCTGCAACCGAAGTCCCGGATCTTCGTACAAATGTGCGTGCTTTTCCCGGTCCATAGACATCCACTCCCGGTGCAACAAAATCAGGCTTGATATCATCTGCTGCCGTATATCCCCTGCTGCCATTCAAATAAAGACTGTTTGAATAATGATCATAGGCACATACGCACATAGGAATAACTGCCGTCGCAGGATTCGTAAGTGTAGTTTCCGGTGATGGACTTACAAACCTGGTATTCTCCGATAAAAATCGTGTGATCGGCAACCATGCATGAAAAGATTTATCGGTATCTCCCACACCATAGACACGTATTCTCCACAGACCGTTTGGCGGATCAAAGAAGCGCATCATGATCAGATCTTCTCCCGACTGATCCTCGACCAGAAAATAATCAACATAGATGATACCTCCACCAAAGATCGGACGTATTGTCTCACTTTTATCAAATCGGGGTGGAATCTGGCTCACATATTCCCCACCCGGAATCTCAAAAGCAACTGAATATATATTAGGAACCGCTCCCCATATCTCAAGGGTAAAGCTGTCATTCCCGGTTACATTGATCTCCATCTCCGTATATAACCGATCTCTCGGTATCATACCATGAAAATGATGCCCTGCGATGCCCTCATTTCCTCCCGCAACAGACACTGCAATTCCGGTCATAATACCAACATTTGCAATCAGGGATTCCAATGCCGATGCTCCTGTATGACTTCCACTGTTCGAACCGACTCCAACCAGTATCGATAGATATTTCTGCTCTATGCTTGCCTGCCGGCATAAAAAAGAGATGCCCATCATAATATCATTTTCCTGATAGGCATCTACATCTTCCGGTACACCATAGAGCCCTCTGAGATTCTGTTTTGCCTGTTTTAATTTGACAATTACAAAATCTGCCTCCGGTGCGACTCCTGTAAAATCATCGGTCTTTCCTCCGGCCGCTATCCCGGCAAGAAAAGTCCCATGTCCGTTCTCATCCTGCAGAACAGAAGCACCGTTTCGGATTGCCTCATTTATCTCATCTCCGGTATACACTGTTCCATATCCGGGAAACTCTCCGGTCTGTTCTCCTCCCGGCACGGACTGATCCCATGCAGCAAGAATCCTCGTCTGACCTACCGCATTCTGAAACAACGGGTTCTGTATATCAATTCCGGTATCTATGATTCCGATAATGATATTCTTACCTGTCAATCCCAAAATATTCTCCTGCTGTACATTCACTGCTCCAACAGCCTCTACGCTGCTGGTATCCATCAATCCGTATAACTTGGGAAACAATGTATATTCCAGTCTGGAAAAACTCTCCATATAATCATCCGGTTTCGGACGGTATAACACGGCAAACCGCTCATCTATAAAATTAACACATCCTGTATCTTTATAAATATCCAGAACCGTTTCGGTTTCTCCATTGTATTCAATCAGATAGTCCACATAATCTTCCCGGTAAGCAACATCATCGCATATCATATTATAGGTCCTTTTTCCCTTTATAATAAACATATTCCGAAAAAGGCAAAAATATATTTCCTAGATCACATTTCCCTGTAATTTCTTATCGATCTGCTTCTTTAATATGTCATACTGACATGGTCCGGTCTCTAAAATGATCGTATTGAACTCTTTTACATCAAATGCATCACCGAGCTTCTCCTCAGCATAATCCCGCAGTTCCTTCAACTCATAATATCCGGTTGAATAGCTCTGGTATACCGCAGGATCCCCCACTAATGTATAATAAAGCTCATCTGCACTACCGGCATCCATGCCCTGTTCCGTCAGGTACTGCTTCGTCTCATCCAATGACCATCCCTCGTAATTAATTCCGAGGTCAATTCTTCCCATGATCAGATAACTCATCTCATCATTCAATTTATACAGATCTGCAATGGTATCTCCATATGACTCTTCTTCATACTGATAATAGTACAGGGAATCATAACATGCATACATCGCCCAGCCCTCTTTATAACCAAGAAAACTCATAAGGGTTCTTACCGGTTCCGGATCTGTAGACATATAATATGCATTCTGAAGCATATGTCCCGGATACCCTTCATGTGCCAGAGTTGTCCACATACCATCTGTATGCAGACCATTATAACGGATCAGATTGTTATCCGGATCATCAATAGCAGGTGCCATATAATAAGCTAATACATCGTCCATGATCGTTTCCAGACTCTTATCAAGCGGCTCTGCCTGATAATGTATGGTTCCGATATCCGGATAGTTCTCCGATGCGTCCTCCATCATCCGATCGATCATATCAGAAGCAGACATCTCATTTGTAGCTGCAAAGATATCATCATAATTGGATGCAAAATATTCATAAGCATCCTTATTCATGAAATACACCTGATAAATATCTGTCATCAGGTTCTTAAGCTCATTATCTAACATATCGATCACTTCATCCGCACTCTTTGAAGTCCCTGCATATGTCTTCAGCAGATATTCATAATACTCTTTACCCCCTTCATAGTTACAGATCCCCATCCGGTTCTTTCCTGTTCCCTTCAGTTCTGTAAATACAGTTATGATATTCTCAAAAGCAGGGATAAGAGAATTCTGAACAGCCTCTTTGTTCTGCTCTTTGAATTCCGTCTTTTCCTCATCAGACAGAAAATCAAGCCGATCCATATTATCGTTAAATACGGTCACCATAAAATGATCATCTTTATTCTCTATAAAAGTCTGACATTGATCGATCACCTTCTGACAGACTTCATCACTCATAAAATATCCTTTCTCAGATTTTTCTTTTTCAAAATCCAGATATTCCTGAAAATACTCCGGGATCTGCCCCAGTAATTCTATATATCGTTCAACATCACCCTTATCATCAAACCGATAGTCGGTAAACATCGAAGCAATATTCGCCTGAAGTCCTCTCATCGGAGAAAACGGTTCATACAGATATACATTATCATATACACCTGCTGCAACGTCAAAATACTCATCAAGCACATCGTATGTCAGCTTCTGGTCTTCTGTCAGACATGCTCTGTCAATTTTCTCCAGTTCATCTACCCACTTATCAAATTCCGCCTTATCTTCCTTGATTCCTTCTTCGGTCATGCCCGGGTCACCGAGTGTCACCTCCGGCTCCTCGATTCCATAATCTGCACCATTTTTTATAGAATAGTTATAGGTCATTGTATCTTCTGTAACAGCATCTTTAAAATAATCATCCAGATACTGTTCAAATTCCTTCTGCACCTTCTCTGCATTCTCTGAGAAAACTTCCTGTTCCTCCTCAGTTGTTACAGTCTCGGTTGTTCTATCTGTTCCCTGACCGTCCGAGAGATGCTTACGCTCTCCGCTGTCTTCTCCACAAGCAGAAAGTGCCAACGTCATTGATACACATAAAGCAGCTGCCAGAATCTGCCTGCGGCATCTGAGCATTTTTTTCTTAAACATACCTTTCTCCTTTTCAAACCTTTCCCTTTATCTTACCCAAAGATACGCCATTCTATTTATTTTCTGTTGCACAGGCTTCGATCTGCAACGGTTCTACACCACGCAGCTCAATGATCGGGCTGCCTTTACCATTTACATAATCACCTGTTATGATCACACGCCCGATGCTGTCATCTCTCGGGATCTGATACATGATATCTAACATAAATTCTTCAATGATCGCCCGGAGTGCTCTTGCTCCTGTATTCTTCTTCATTGCCTTTTCCGCAATTGCTTCATATGCAGAATCATCAAACTGAAGATCAACTTCATCGAGAGCCAGCAGCTTCTTATACTGCTTTAAGATCGCATTTTTCGGTTCTTTTAAGATTTTAATATACATGTCCTTATCCAATGCATCCAAGGTGAACAGAACCGGAAGTCGTCCGAGGAACTCAGGTATCATACCAAATTCACGGAGATCCTCATTTGTCACCTGTTTTAAGATATTAGGATCCTTATCATACTTGTCCTTTAAATCTGCACGAAAACCGATTGAGGACTGCTTATTCAATCTTGCTTTAATAATATCTTCGATCGCCGGGAACGCACCTCCACAGATAAATAAAATATTCTTTGTATTCATCGTCGTCATCGGAACCATTGCGTTCTTACTTCCCGAACCTACCGGGACCTCAATCTCTGCTCCTTCTAAGATCTTCAGCAAGCCCTGCTGAACGGATTCTCCGCTTACATCACGGCTGTTACTGTTCTGTTTCTTTGCAATCTTATCAATCTCATCGATGAACACAATTCCCTTTTCAGCCTTTTCTACATCATTATCTGCTGCCGCAAGGAGCTTGGACAGTACACTTTCTACATCATCACCGATATAACCTGCCTCTGTAAGCGTCGTTGCATCCGTGATCGCAAGTGGTACATTTAACAGCTTCGCGATCGTTTTTACGATATAGGTCTTTCCACAACCGGTAGGTCCCACCATCAGCATATTGGACTTTTCAATCTCGATGTCGTCCATAGAATCTGTAAGCACCCGTTTGTAATGGTTATATACCGCAACAGACATTACCTTCTTGGCATATTCCTGACCGATTACATATTCATCTAACATTGCCTTGATCTTATGCGGTGCAGGTATGGTCGCAAGTGACAATTCTACCTCTTTTTTCTTTGGCTTTTCTGTTTTTTTCTTAACCTTCTGCTTTTGCGGAATATCCGTTTGTCCCATAAATCTGGAAAGATCGATATTCCCAAAATTCGGCATATTCGAAAGATCCAGGAACTGCATTCCCCCGAATCCGTTATTATTCATTGTATCCATGGTTTTCTGCATACAATCTGCACAGATATGTATATTACCCGGCATATCGATCATCTTACCGGCCACGCTCTCCGGTCTCCTGCACAGATAACAGTATTTCTCGTATTCATCCTCATGCTTGTCTTCTGTTTTATGATCATCAGACATGGTCTGACCGGTCAGTTCTTTATTCTCATCATCATTTCTATAATCAGACATTTTTATCCTCCACACTTTCGTTTTCTGCCTAAAAAAGCTATCTATATTACATCATATAACTTTGCTACATGATACCACAGATTCCACCTATATGAAAACAGTATTATTTCCGGTAAAGCAGTTAAATTTTTCTAAATAAATTTCATGTCATCCGCATCTGTTAATTTAATTAAGTGTAATTGCTCTTATATCTCTTTGTTCCTCTGCTTTTTCTTCAGATAATATACAAAATCTTTCATTATGCCCTACCTGTAGAAATGAAAAAAAGAATATGGTATCATATTCTCAGTTACAAGTATAGAATGGAGGGTTATATATATGAAGAAATTATCAATTATTGTCCGTTCTGAAAAACTGGATGATGTAAAAGCCATTCTGGACGAATGCGGGTCAACCGGTGCTACAGTATCAAATATTATGGGATATGGAAATCAGAAGGGTTATAAAACAACATACCGCGGAAGTGAATATGTGGTCAATCTGATCCCGAAGATCAAGATTGAAACCATCGTCAAGGATGATGTTGCGGACAACATCATCTTTAAGGTATGTGAAAAGATCTCAACCGGAAAAGTAGGCGATGGCAAGATCTTCGTCTATGACGTTGCCGACGTCATCCGTATCCGTACCGGGGAACACGGTGACACCGCCTTATAAATTCTATCCGGCATACAAACAAATCCGCTGTGCTATACCACATCTGTTATTCCGCAAAACACTTCCGTTCTAGTCCTCGTGCAGCGGTACATAAAGTTGCAAAAGACGCAACTTAAGTACCGGCCTCGGACAAGGTTTGCTTCATAACAGTGTGGTATAGCACAGCGGATTTGTTTGTAGTCAATTATTATAACCCGCGGGCTTTGCGGACACAGGCTTTCATTGCTTCGATCACGGAGGAACGGAAGCCTTTTTCTTCTAATACGCGGACAGCTTCCATTGTCGTTCCACCCGGGGAGCAGACCTGATCCTTTAATTCACCGGGATGCTTTCCTGTCTCAAGTACCATCTTTGCGCTTCCAAGAACAGACTGTGCCGCGAACTTATATGCCTGTGCTCTTGGCATTCCATCTGCTACTGCCCCGTCTGCCATTGCTTCTATAAGAATATAGATATATGCCGGAGAGCTTCCGCTGACGGATACACAGACATCCATAAGGTTCTCCGGTATCGTCTCTACTTCACCAAAACTTCCAAGGATCTGAAGAACTGTTGCATAATCTTCATCGGTAACATATTCATTCCGACATGCACCTGTCATGCCCTCGCCTACCAACGCCGGTGTATTCGGCATCGTCCGTACCAGCCTCACATTCTTACCAAAACAATCCTGTAACCATGCAAGAGTCTTGCCGGGTGCGATACTGATAATAATCTGGTTATCGCTTACTGTATCTTTGATCTGTTCGATCACTTCCTGATAATACTGTGGTTTTACCGCCAAAACAACGATATCACTGTTCTTAACGACTTCCGAATTATCCATCGATACCTTAATGCCCAGTTCTCGCTGAACTCGTTCCAATGTTGTCTTTGTCTTTGCCGAAGCCATGATATTCTCTTCTTCAATAATCTGCTTCTTAATAATTCCTTTTATGATAGCTGTTGCCATATTGCCACATCCGACAAAACCGATCTTCATATGCACATTCTTCCTTTCCTTTTATACAGAAAAAGCAGCATCCTTATGTTAAGAACGCTGCCCTTCAAACTATTTATAGATTAAAGACTGTAAGAACCTGATTCTCCATCAGCTGTATAGTATACCATACCTGTTTCTGGCTGGTAATATACGTTCAATTCCTTAACTGCCTTATTGCCAAGTGCTTCTTTTGCTTTTGCTACAAGGTCAGAAACATTGATCTGACCATTGTTATATTCAACGAAAACTGTCTCAGTTGTCTTAACTGCTGCCGGTTTCTTTGCTGCAGGCTTTTTAGCTGCAGGCTTCTTTTCTTCGGCTTTAACTTCTGTTTTTGCCGGTTCAGCTTTAGTTGCTACGGTCTTAGCTGCCGGTGCTTTCTTTGTTGCCGGCTTCTTTTCTTCTTTCACTTCTGCCTTAACCGGCTCAGCCTTTACTGCTGCCTTTGCTTCCTTAGCAGCTTCTGCCTTCTTTGCTGCCTCAGCCTTTGCCATAACGCCTGCTACGGTTGCCTTTGCTGTTACAACTTTCTTTGCATCTTCAGTCTTCTTTGTAGCCATAATTAAAACCCTCCGTTTTAAATCTTATTCTATCATTTTACGTACGCCTAATTTTATTTATGTATATCTTACTCAAGCTAGATTTGATATTACTCCATTTTCCGTGTTTTTTCAATATAGGTGCCTGTTTTTCTACGTTTTGTCTCACATCATGTGTTTTTTTCAAAAATACAAAGTCATATTAAACAATAAAAGCTACCGAATTTTATGAACTTTGGTAGCTTTTATGGTCGTTTTATACAATTTGTATAATTAATTAGTGAGAATTTTGACTATTTCGTTTAATTTCATACTATTGGAGCCTTTTAATAATACAATATCCTCCGGCTTCATGATCGCCATGAGATACAACGCAACCTCTTCATTATCCATAAAGGAGAAGGTCTTTGCATATTTTGTATCACATTCATCTAAAGCTTTCTTGATATCAAGTGCTTTTTCTCCAACCACGATCACTTCATCAATCTTCTTATCTCTAAGATATTCCCCGATCTGTCTGTGATAAGATACACTGTCATCTCCGAGTTCATTCATGTCGGCAAGGACTGCATATTTTTTCCCTTTACAGTCCAGATCACAGAGTACATCAATGCTTGCCTTCATCGAATCCGGGCTTGCATTATAAGTATCATCAAGGATCGTATATCGATTCTCCATACGAATGATCCGCTGTCTCTGTCCTTCAAAATGTTCGAAAGCCTTTGCCGCTGTTGCCATCGGAATCCCGAGCTGATATGCAACTGCGATTCCCGCCAGTGCATTCCTTACATTATGTTTTCCCAGTACATCCATAACAACATGAACTGTCTCGCCATTATGCGTACAGTCAAACTCCATACCCTGCTCTCCGCATTGTACATCGGATCCCTGAAAATCACAGACCTCATCGATACCGAAAGTAAGTGTCTGACATGACATATCATCTTTTATCTCCCGCAGTAACGGATCATCACCGTTTAACAGCAATAAGCCATTCTCCTTCATATGATTCACAATAGAAAGCTTCTCGTCTCTGATGTTCTCCTGCGTCTTCATAAATTCTATATGTGCAACACCGATCATTGTCACTACACAGATTGATGGTCTTACGATATCAGATAATATCTCCATCTGTCCCGGTTCACTGATACCCATCTCGATCACCGCTGCATCATATCCGTCTGTCATTCTGGAAAGCGTCATTGGTACACCGATCTGAGAATTCTCGTTTCCATTTGTCTGAAAACAATGTCTGCCTGTGCCGACAGCCGCTGCGATCATCTCTCTGGTCGTTGTCTTTCCCACGCTTCCGGTCACTCCGATATATGGAATATCATATCGACCGCGGATATCTTTTCCAATCGCCTGAAGCGCTTTCATCGTGTCATCAACACGGATAAATGGTTTCTCCGAAATAACGACATTATCATGCTCTGATGTCAGAGTTGCCGAAGCTCTCTCCATCGCCGGCTCAATAAAACGATGTCCGTCAACTTTATTACCCAACAGAGGAATAAATAAATCTCCCGCCTGTGCTTTTCTTGAATCAATACACAGACCTGTAATCGGTGTATCTTCATCGCCACAGAGCAGGAATCCTCCTGTTGCATTCACAATATCTTTTACTGTAATATTTTTCATTTCCCCTATCTGCCTTTCCAGAACAGTTTCATATTTCATATAAAAGCATGCACTGCATGCAGGCCAGTAGAAAAAGCCTGCGTCCATTTTATCACATATATATGCGAATTTCCAGTATTCTTGTGTACATATTCCCATTTTGAAGAAAGATTAAGGTTCTTCCTCTCTTTTCCAGAAATTCTCCACCTTCTGAGCAAGCCGGTCAAAATTTCCAAATACCGCATCCTGCCATTCCACCGGAAATAACGAGTTATATTCCCCGGTGCCAAATCGTTCGTCCAATAACAGGATCACTCCGGTATCATCTTCTGTCCGGATCACCCGCCCGGCTGACTGGAATACCTTATTAATACCCGGATACAGATACGCATATTTAAAACCGTCAACAGACGAATCCGCATTTGTATCCGTCCTCTTTCCGGTATTGAAATAATCCATCATGATCTTTCTCTCATTGCACACCTGCGGAAGTCCCGGTCCTACTACAACCGATCCGATCAATCTGTCCCCGGTCAGATCGATTCCCTCAGAGAATATACCACCCATGATACAAAAGGCGACTACATTCTTTTGCGATGAGAAATGCTCCAGGAATGCTTCTCTGTCTGTCTCTTTCATATTCTGTTCCTGACACAGCAGTTCCATAACAGAACAATCTTCAGCCGTCATCTGCTCATAAACCTCCCGAAGCATCTTATAGGATGGCAGAAATACCATATAATTGCCGGGATGTACTTTAAACAGATGTCTGATATACTCTGCCACACGTTTATACTCCTTTACCGAACGTCTGGTATATTTCGTAGATACATCCACGCCGACCATGATCTGTCGTTTCTTCTGATCAAACGGAGAAGGAATATAGATAGCCTGATCGGTATCCGTATCGGACAGCATCTCCATGTAATACTTTACCGGCAGGATCGTTGCCGAAAAGAAAACAGTCGATACGCCCTTATCCAGGCAAAGCTTCAGATTATTCGCCGGATGGACGCAATATAACCGCACCATAAATCTGCCATCCGAAGTAAGCTCATCATAGATCACATAGCTGTCATCGATCAGATCCGCAATATTTAAAAATGTCGTAAGTGCAAAATAAAACTCCAGTATCTCCTTACGTTCCGGGATCTGTTTGTAATCTTCTAAAAATGTCTCCATCGTCGTATGAAGCTGCAGTAGCTTCAGATACAGAACCCCGATATCATTTAGAATCTGATATCCATGCTCCGGGCATCGCTTCTTCAATTCCAGAAGCTCCCGGTTGCAGGATTCCAGACCTCGAACAAGCTTCTTGCTATATGGCTTTACAAGTTTTTTCACTGCAAGGAAATCTTCTTTATACAAAGTCGCACTGTACATGGATGATGCACGATCCACCAGATTGTGTGCTTCATCCACCAGAAATACATACTGCCCTGTATCATATGCTGTCTGAGAAAAAAAACGTTTCAGATTCACCCTCGGATCAAATACATAATTATAATCTCCAATGATAGTATCTGCGAACAGACTCGCATCCAGACCCAGTTCAAACGGACAGACCCGATACCTTTCCGCATAAGAACGGATAACCTCCCGATCCATTCTTTCCTCCTGCGTGATCATTTCAAATAATGCAGCATTGACACGATCAAAATGTCCCTTTGCATAAGGACAATGCTCCGCGTCACATTCCATTGTCTCATTCAGACATATCTTCTCTTTGGCAGTCAGCATAACGGAAGAAAACTTCAATCCATGTTCCCGCAGCAATGTAAGTGCCTGATCCGGTACGGTTCCGGCGATCGTCTTGGCCGTCAGATAAAAAATCTTCGATACCAGCCCGGTTGCAAATGCCTTAACAGAAGGAAACATTGCTGCCATCGTTTTACCGATTCCGGTCGGAGCCTGTACAAATAATCTGCGCTCCCCTTCGATTGCCTTATACACACAGGCAGCCATCTGCTTCTGTCCTTTTCTGTATTCATATGGAAATTCCAGCTCTGCAATTGACGCATCTCTGCTTCTTGCATGTGATACAGCATGATCGACCCATTTCATCATCTCATCCACCGTATCATAAAACCATTCCTCAAGAAATGAAAAAGAAAATACATAAAAAAATTGTTTTACCTCTTCACTTTCCAGATTCACATATGTGATCTGTACATTGATCCGATCCAAAGACTGTTCTTTTGCATAAATATAGGCATAGCACATTGCCTGGGCTACATGAACTGTTTCCGGTACTTCGATATCGGCAAGTTTTCTGTACACGCCTTTGATCTCGTCGATCGTAACATCCGCAGGTTCATCCGTTTCCGGCATCTGACCGGTCACTTCGGCAGCATTTGGTTCCATGAGGCTCTCAACTGCTTCCGGATCCGGGCTCTCTGTTTTTTTGAGCAGCAGCCGGTCCCAATATCTGTCCTCTACCCGGATCACCTGCCGCTCGATTTCCTTCTTCTTCCTGCTTCGGTTCTTTTCATCTCTCAGATCTATGATCCCATCTGCTCTGCCCTCTATCGTGACATCCAGATCATGAATTCCCTTCTTCATCGTGATCTTTAAAGGAACTTCCGCATCATAATAAGACCCTGCCATTTTCTGAAGCTTTCGATGCATCTTACTTCCCGCATTCATCGCTTCCTTTGACAGAGTCCCATTACTGCTGCTTGTAATATCGCCGCATCTGTATATAAATTCTACCATATGCCTGACCGATACTTTAAATTCCATAATTCTTATTTGTAAACAATGGCTGCTGCCAGCTTCTCTGCTGTCTCCCGATCTGTCAGGATCTCAACCAGTTTCAGACCAAAATCAATAGCTGTTCCCATACCGCGGCTTGTGATCACCTTACCGTCTGTTACTACATTTTCATATGATACTTTCGCACAATGAAGGCCTGCTTCCATTCCCGGATAGCAGGTAGCCTCCTTATCATTTAAGATGCCAAAGACTCCAAAGGCAGTCGGTGCCGCACAGATCGCTGCAACATATCTTCCTGCTTCATACTGTCCGCATACAAGATTCTTTACCTTCTCATTTGCGATCAGATTTGTCACACCGGGCATACCACCCGGAAGTACGATCATATCTGCATCATCGGTAAGTGCACTGATCTTCTCATCCATCTTTACTGTGATCCCGTGTGAACCTGTAACCGTATCCTGATCGTCTGCCGCCACCATAAGGCAGTCAACCTTTGCACGTCTTAACAGATCTACAACGGTTAATGCTTCTACTTCTTCATATCCTGTTTCAAATAACATTCTGACTTTCATCATTCTTCCTCCATTTCTATCTATACTATTCGCCGAGTTTCGACACACCTGTCATAAATGCAAGTCGCTGTTCCTCATTCATACTGCTTAATGCACTGTTATGATACGCTCCATCCATCGATACATCTCTGGTAAACCATGCCGGTGCTGCGAAATTATCTGCATCTTCCTTCGTCTCAAATTCGACTTCTGCATAGATCAGTCCCTGATACAGCCCCTCAAAGACATCCAGTTCGATCTTAAGTCCTGCATCCTTTTGCTTATCACCTGTTGTACCCTCTGTATCCATTAGCGGGATGATATATCTGCGTTTCGTCACCAGATTCCCATCAACCTTGCCAAGCAGTCGTTTATAATCTGCTTCATTCATCGGAAGCTCGAATTCCTGTCGTTCCAGTAATCCGCTCGACTTTACTGTAAGAATATATTGTTCATCTGCCTTTCGGATACGGATCACCGGGCTGGTCGAGATATACCCCTGCTCCAGTTCCTTATATGGATACGCTTCCAGTGAAAACGGTATCTCTTTTATCAGATATTTTCTTTCAATCTCCATAAAAGCCTCCTTTTATATCAGCACTTTATAACCAGTCCTCCGGTGGTGCCGTTGTTCCCACATGGCTTGCGATTCCCCTGTTTATCATAGAAAATGCCAGGATCAAGGTGATCACAAACATAATAGATGATGGTATCAGAAAATCCAGACAGGTATTTACCGATGTCAGTAGCATCGGCAAGGTCAGTCCGTAAAGACATACACGGAATACATTCCCATAAGATAAACCTGTGTGAAGTCCTTTCGCAAGCGTCCGTGCAACGATCGAAAATACAAGTGCAAGGAAGATCATCCTGATCACACTTCCGAACATCATAGCAATATACATAATGATAATTGCAACATAGAACGCCGGTACTGCGGATGCAAGCTGTTCATTGTTAAATCCATCATAGAATAATTTGTCGAGATCCATCGTCGAGTATTCATACGTCTGTCCGCCGTTTATCATTCCCATGACTACGTTCTCTTTGCCAAATGCGATATACACGCCATTTGTCTTGATATCATCGAGTGTGATCCTGTCATAATCCGTATTCATATAGATTGTTGCATTTCCGATATCGAGTGACATCTCCGACTCTGCCGTAAGCTTACCATCCTCGATCACAAACTGCGGAACCTTATTCGTGATCAGGTTATTTAACCCTCCCACATGCATGATAAAGGTAATGACACCGATTCCAAACTCGATAAAGGTCAGGATAAAAGCGATCAATATCATAAATCCTACCGTCTTGCTCGCTTTTAACTTCGTCAGATGCTTATAATTTTTCGGGCTGGATACTGCGATAGCTAACTGATCGACCATCGTTACTTTTGAATATTCTTCGTCCATTAGATAATCTCCATTTTTTTCATAGCTTTATAGATTCCGTCTTCTCTGACATTATCCGTTACGAAACGGACTTTCTTCTTCAGATACTCCGGACCTTTTTTCATTATAATACTATTTGGCACATATGCCAACATCGGTTCATCATTACTTCCGTCTCCAAATGCATATGCATTTTCCAATGGCAGGTCAAAATAATCAAGCAGATACCGGATACCGGTTGCCTTCGTATATCCCTTTGGTACGACCTCACAAAAATTTCCCTCTCTCTGGATATACATATAATCTTTTTCCAGATATGTCTTAAACACTTCCAGATACGGAGTGTCAGCATCATACCATGCACAAAACTTATCAAAGATATGATCATTTGCTGGATCATCATTCTCCATATAGGTGCTGGTCGCTTTAAAATAACTGATCAGTTCTTTTAAATGCTCATTATCGGAAAAAGCAGAGCTTGTAAATACCTTGTCCGCATGTTCATATACGGCATCCATTTTATATTCCCGACATTTCCGAATCACACCTGCACAGACCTCATATGGCGTAACGTGATGAAACAATGTCTCACCATTATACACAATATGAGTTCCGCAGCCGCAGACAAAGCCATCAAAGCCTGCGCTTCTGATCTCTTCTGTCACATTGCAGAATACTCTTCCCGTATTGATAAATGCCAGGTGCCCGTTCTCTCTTGCCTTTTGTATTGCCTCTTTTGCACTGTCCGGAAAATACCGTTTTCCATCATCCGTGATCAGAGTTCCATCAATATCAAAAAAGAGAATCTTTCTTGTCTTATTCATGTCTATTTCCTCCGGTTATTACCGCATAAGAACAAAAGCGCTCCACGCAGTATGAATGCATTCAGGGTTCTATGACCTTTTTTGCATCATAAAACCCTGAACATTATTTTATGCTATGCAATTTTTATAACTGCTTCATCAGGTCGATCATCTCAAGTGCACCCATTGCACAATCATAACCCTTGTTACCTGCCTTTGTTCCGGCGCGCTCAATTGCCTGCTCAATGTTCTCCGTTGTTACTACACCGAACATAACAGGGATACCGGATTCAAGAGAAACAGATGCAATTCCCTTGGACACTTCATTACATACATAATCATAATGGCTGGTTGCTCCGCGGATAACTGCGCCAAGGCAGATCACTGCATCATATTTTCCTGACATAGCCATCTTCTTAGCTACAACCGGAATCTCAAATGCTCCCGGAACCCATGCAACAGATATGTCATCCGGATTTACACTGTGACGTAATAATGCATCCTCTGCGCCGCTTACCAGCTTTGATACGATAAATTCATTAAATCTTGCTGCTACAATACCGATCTTGGCTCCATTGGCTACGATCATTCCTTCAATCTTCTTCATTTTATTATCCTCCTGTTATTGATTCAATCTCAATATTTACAATTGCTTATTCTCTGTTACCACTAAATCATTATGCATCTAATTCCCGATCCATATAGCCTTACAGATCAAGTATATGACCCATCTTTTCTTTCTTTGTCTTCAGATAAAATGCATCGAACTTGCCCGGCTGCATCTGGATCGGTACTCGTTCCACGATCTCAAGATTGTATCCTGACAAACCATATACCTTTAATGGATTGTTCGTAAGCAGTCTCATCTTTCTGACACCAAGGTCAACCAAGATCTGTGTTCCGATCGTATAATCTCTTGCATCCTCAGGGAAGCCAAGCTTCAGATTTGCCTCTACGGTATCTAAGCCCTGATCCTGTAACTGATATGCTTTGATCTTATTGATCAGACCGATTCCACGTCCTTCCTGTCTCATGTACAGAAGCACGCCTCTGCCTTCCTTTGCGATCATCTTCATCGCTGCATCATACTGCTGGCCACAGTCACAACGGGCTGAACCAAGTGCATCTCCGGTCAGACATTCAGAATGAACTCTGCATAATACCGGCTCTCCATCGGTGATATCGCCCTTTACCAGTGCTACATGATGCTCACCATTTAATTTATTGATATATCCATAGATCGTGAACTCACCATATCTGGTCGGCATCTTTGCCTTTGCTACACATTCTACAAATACTTCATGCTCCTTACGGTACTGAACCAGCTTTTCGATCGTGGAGATCTTCAGGTTGTGCTCCTTGGCAAATGCAAGCAGATCATCCTTTCTTGCCATTGTACCGTCATCCTTCATGATCTCACAGCACAGACCACATGGCTTCAAGCCTGCAAGTCTGCACAGATCAACCGTTGCCTCTGTATGTCCGCCTCGTTCGATCACGCCGCCCGGAACTGCGCGTAATGGGAACATATGACCCGGTCTGCGGAAATCCTCCGGCTTTGCATCTTCTTCTACGAACTTTCTGGCTGTAATGCCACGCTCATACGCTGAGATTCCGGTTGTAGTGCTTACATGGTCAACCGACACTGTAAATGCAGTACAATGATTATCTGTATTTGTGATGCACATCTGCGGAAGATTTAACTTCTCCACATAAGAATCATCCATCGGCATACAGATCAGGCCTCTGGCATATTTTGCCATAAAGTTCACATTCTCCGTGGTCGCGAATTCAGATGCGCAAATGACATCTCCTTCGTTCTCTCTGTCTTCATTATCGAGCATAACGACAACCTTACCGGCTGCCAGATCAGCTAATACTTCTTCTATGCTGTTTAATTCCATCTGTCTTTACCTCCATAGGAATATTTATTTTATAAGAATCCATTCTCTGCCAGAAAATTCATATCTACTTTTTTTCCTGTATCCGGTTCTTCTTTGTCTTTAAAATGAAGCAGCTTATCTACATATTTGCCGATCACATCGTTTTCCAGATTGACCACTGCTCCGGTCTGCCTGCGGATCAGCGTTGTCTCCTCCGCAGTATGTGGGATGATCGAAACCTTAAAACATCGATCATCAACATAAGCAACCGTCAGACTGATTCCATCGATCGTGATCGAACCTTTCTCGATGATATACTTTAACAGCTTTTTATCACATGTTACTGTCACCCAGATCGCATTTTCTTCTCTGATGTAATCTGTGATCACCCCGGTTCCGTCGATATGCCCGGATACGATATGTCCGCCAAATCTTCCATCCGCCGCCATCGCACGCTCCAGATTCACCTTGCTGCCGGAGCTTAAGGTACCCAGATTGCTTCTTCTTATCGTCTCTGCCATCACATCTGCCGTAAACAAATGCCCCGACATTCCTGTGATCGTCAGGCATACCCCATTGACAGCTATGCTGTCACCGATCTTACTTCCTTGCAGAATCTTGTCAGCCTCTATGGTCAGGCGACCGGAGGATGTGCCTTTTTCTATCTTCTTTATCGTGCCTGTCTCTTCCACAATGCCTGTGAACATGACTGCCTCCTTTTCGGGGACGTTTTTGAGTAAACAATCACTTCGTTACTCCATTGACTCTTGTTCCGTAAAACGCTTGCGCTCTATTTTCTGTAACGGTACTAAACTCACTGCCCTTTGCAGTTCGTTAAGAACCGACATGAAAAAAGGTTTACTGCACAAGATCAATGGAATAACGAACTGATTGTTTAAAAAAACGTCAACCTGATAAATTAACAACTTACTTGCTGAATTTCTTCTTTTAACATATTAAGTTTCCATATAACTTAACATAAAAAAGCCGGAGACTATGTCTCCGGCGGGTTGTTTGTTATGAAATGTTGGTGCAGATTCTACGCATACTGATACCTGTTATCTGCATTCTTCTTTCATCCAGACTTTACTGTCGGCTTTGGATTCTCACCAAATCATGCCTTACGGCTCGCGGGCTCACATAGATTTCTATGTATACCGCCGGTGGGGAAACGAACCCCGCCCTGAAGACTTCAACATGGTTATATTGGCACAGTTTATTATGTTTGTCAAGCTGTTATCTGAAAATACTGAAGCATGATATCTGCTCCGAACCTCTGAACGGAACCAAGCGCAAACGGATAGGCTTCTGCCGGTGATTCTACTCCCATACCACCGACCGGTGTATAACCTGCACTTCCTCCAAAGATCTTCGGTGCTATATAGACATCGACCTCTTTTACGATACCTGCTTTTAATGCACTTTCATTTAAGGTTCCGCCACCTTCAAGCAGAATTCCGTCTATGTTTCTTGCGCCGAGCTGTCTCATCAGTTCCTGCAGATCCACATGACCATCCACATTCTCCGTCTCGATGATCTCAACGCCTGCCCCGATCAGCTTCTGCTTCTTATCTGCCTGATCCTCTGACTGTATGGTTGCAAGAATCGTCGGTACTTCAGACGCTGTTCTTACGATCTGTGAATCCATAGGAATCCGAAGTCTGCTGTCGCAAATAATACGGACCGGATTTCTGCCTCCTTCTATCCTGCAGGTAAGTGCCGGATCATCTTTTATCACGGTCTCGCTTCCGACCATGATACCTGTAAGTGCATTTCTCTGCTCCATCACATGGGCTCTTGCTTCTTCGCCAGTGATCCATTTACTCTTTCCACTGTAGGTTGCGATCTTACCATCCATAGTCATTGCATATTTCATTACGACATATGGTGTCTTATTTACAATATAATGGAAAAATACCGGATTCAGGCTGTCACATTCTTCTTTTAATACATGCGTAACTACTTCAATCCCTGCATCCCGTAGTATCTGATATCCCTTTCCCGATACAAGCGCATTCGGATCATCCGATCCGACATAGACTCTGCTGATCTTATGCTCGATGATCGCATTCACGCACGGAGGCTGTTTGCCATAGTGGCAGCAGGGCTCCAGCGTCACATACATTTCCGCTCCCGCTGCGTTCTCTGTCAGATGTGCAAACGCATCCCGCTCCGCATGAAGTTCTCCGTATCTTCTGTGATATCCCTCACCAATAATCCGCCCATCCTTTACGATCACTGCTCCGACCAGCGGATTCGGATTCACCGCTCCGATTCCTTTTTTTGCCAGTTCAATGGCTCTCCTCATATATGTTTCCTGCATATTGTCTAACCTCGTATTCCTTATCTGATCATTATCTGCTTCTTATTTACTTCCTGTATACTTCTTGACAAATCTGTTTTACACTATTTATAATTTCACTATCTTATACTATTGGAGTTTAACATGTTTCAGAAATTTTATCCATCAGAATATTATACATCCACTTATGTCATTGATTTTACGGAATATTATAAAAAAGGCTATCGTGGCATCTTATTTGACATCGACAATACCCTTGTTCCCCATAATGCTCCGGCAACAGAGGAAGCAATCAGACTTATCCACCGATTAAAAGAGATTGGATTTGGTATCTGTCTGGTATCCAACAACAAAGAGCCAAGAGTTGCGGAATTCAACAAGCCTTTGGATGTAAAGTACATCTATAAAGCCGGGAAGCCAAAACGCTCCGGCTACCAGAAAGCCATGCAGCTTCTCGGCACCGATACTACAAATACTCTCTTTGTCGGAGATCAGTTGTTCACAGATCTCTGGGGCGCAAATAACACCGGTATCACTTCACTGTTAGTGAAGCCAATCGATAAAAAAGAGGAGATCCAGATTATCCTGAAACGGATTCCTGAAAAATGGATCTTACATTCCTACCTGAAAAAGCATCAGATTGTACGGTAAATCTGTCTAAAATGAGAGCTGATACTACTCTATCTATATAAAATGAGAGCTGATACTACTTATTATTACACAAGTCGCTTTCGCTCTACCTTCGACGTAGCGGTACATAAGGTTGCAAAATACGCAACCTAAGTACCGACGCTCAGGCAGGCTTGTTCCATAATAATAGTATCAGCTCTCATTTTTATTTACACAATTAATTTGTAGCATAATAAATATTATACTAACATATCCATGTTCAGACGTTTGATTACCTGGAAGGATTTTGCACGAAGCTCTTCTGCATCAAACTGTGACAGCATGGTATCTTTGTCCCACTTTGTCTTCATCAGTGCATTTAACAGATCTTCGATATACGCCTTTACATATTTTACGTTTTCTTCTGACTTGTCTTTCAGAAGAACTACGATGTTATCGATTGCTTCAATCACACCGGACTCCTGCTGCTTTACAGGTGACTGACCTGATTCATCAGATAACTCGATAACCTTACCTGTCTTGGTAATGATTACCTTCTTATTCGGAGAGCTTGCAGCCTTCGAAGTTCCCTTCTTGTCAAGCATTCTGTGAATTACTTTTACAAGACATGCAACGGCATAAGTAGCTTCTTCTGCAGTCGGCTTCTCAAGTCCCTTATCATTATGCTGATTCCATAACCATTCGGACTTGCATAACATCTCTTCCACGGAAGCATCACGTAATAATCTTGCAAGGTCAGCATCTGCAGCTGAGCCTTTGTTCTTTCCAAAGAATCCGCCACCGGAAGTCTGAGTCTCCTGACCATATTTTGCAGGTAAAACAATCTTATTATAAGTTTCCTGTAAATATCTCTTTGCAGTATTCAAATCATATCCCGAACTGATGATCTGTATCTTACCACCACCAAGTCCGTTTACAACCATGTCCTCGGCAGCCATGAATAACAGATGCTTCTGTCTGTCATCGATCATCTTCTTGATCTCATAATTAGTCTTGCTCTTTTCAAGGATTGAATTCTTACGAACCTTGAATGCTTTAATCTTTTCCTTTACACTGAAGAACTGCTTCAGAAGGTTAGGATTTGCATTCACATAATTGTTGATCCATGTTAATTCAATGTACTGATGCTCTATCTTATTTGAAATCTCATATACATTGTAACCATCAAATACTACGTTTAATGTTGTATAGAGAAGTTCAAGCATCTCATACTTCTCTTCCCATGAACGAGATGACATATCCTGATTTACAATGGCCTTGATACCGCATTCATAGAAAACGAGGTTATATTCATATAATCCTTCAAAGATATTGGTCTTACCATTTAACTGAGAACCGGTTCCGAGAGTCTGAAGATTCTTCTTCATCTCAGGTTCGTCTTCGATATACTTGTATACCTTCTTGATAAAGCCTGCGACCTCTGTAAGAAGGGTGTCAATTCTCTTATTGTAGATCTCCTGCTTGGAGATAGCTGATACAACGCTTCTGGACAACACGCTTGTACTCTGTGCACTGTTACAGTTACGGATCAGTTCCTTGAAGTTCTCGTATACCGCAAGATTATCAATAGGGATATATTCTGCATTCAAGCCATAGAACTCAAATGCTTTTGCATAATTCTTATCATTGATATATGCGTTAAATAAGCCAATGCTGAACTGGATCTTATAATCATTTCCAACATGTGGATCTTCTACTACATAATCAAAAAGTACTTCCAGATTATTGATATATGCATCTGACTTTGCTGCTGAAAGCGGAAGTCCCATCTCCATAACAACATTGATCAGGTCCAGATATCCCATAACTGCCTTATCAAAGTTCTTAGGTCTGTCATCGTCCTCTAAGATCTGATAGCTTACATTGATAAGTAATGGGGCGATACGCTCCCCGATCAGGCGCATAGCCTCCGGGAACTTCTCTGTCTGATATAAGTAGATCAACCAGATACTGTATCTGTAAATACCTGTTGCACTGATAGGTGCATCAATATCAGCCGGATCAATATCACCATATATGAATTTGAACAATGGCTCTATCCATTCTTCGATCTCATAACGACCGGTCGCTTTAATATTAAAATCAACAAACTCAGCCAGCTCGTATAACTTTGTACACTGAGCCTTTACCTCGTCATCAACCATCATGGATGATAAATCAAAATTACTGTCTTTCAGATAATCGATAACAAGTGCATAAAATCCGTCCTCAACCTGTTCATTCAAAAATCTGATCAATAATCCTTTATTATTGGATGCTGCTATGGATAGAACATTATTATCATTGTCCGATGCAATGTTAGCTGGTAGCATATTCTATTCCTCCTTTTTTGTCTATTCTTTGTATGCTTTCGATAAAATCACTTTCATATTTATAACTATATCACAAAACATTTTACTGTTCAATGAATTTTTGGTAATTTCTACAAATCAGCATTGTGCATAATTGCTGAAATTTCAAATCACATGAATCAAAAAACGTTTTGTCAGTATTTACTAATCAAGCCCTGCCATATGAAGGATCGCCATTGCATTTGTCGTCGTACATCTGCCATCCTTCTTCTTATAATCAAATCTCAGCTGATCGCCTTCGTAGTATTCTTCAAAATGATAATTTACCGCCGGCACACCGGCTTCATTTTTCAGGTCACATAATTCAAAATCATGTGTAGACACGATCGTCATAGAATTATCATCCGATAACTTTTTAATAACCTGAGACGCTCCCACGATACGATCTGCCGAATTGGTCCCTTTGAATATCTCATCGATCAGGCATAACATCGGCATATCATTTTTCTTATACTCTACCATAGATTTGATCCGAAGGATCTCTGCATAGAACGTGGATATACCATTGCTGACATCATCCGTTACTCTCATCGATGTAAAAATCTTCATATAATCCGCATGCATATTCTCCGCACATACAGGCGCGCCCGCATATGCAAGGATCAGATTGATTCCAAGAGTACGCAGGAATGTCGTCTTACCTGACATATTCGATCCCGTGATGATAGTCGTTCCACCCTTGAATGCTGCACCATTTGGAACTACCTTTGACGGATCGATCAGCGGATGACGCATATTCTCTGCCGTTACCTCTACTTTATCGCGTCTTGTCACCTCAGGATATGATACATCTCTGGTCCGTGCGAGTGCCGCAAATGATAACAGCTCTTCCATTCTTGAGATTGCATGGATCCAGTCTTTCACCTGACTTCCATACCGGTCTCTCCACTTATCCATCATAAAGCCCAGATGAAAATCCCATAAAATCAGACCGCAGAGAACCTGATGGATGATCGGATTATAGCGGATATTAAATGCCGAACTGATCCGCTCCAGCTTCTTTACAGCGTTTAAAGCACCTGTATCCTCCGAGATCGTATTCTTTATTTCCTTTAACAGCTCTGAATCAAAATTCTCATCCGATATCTGTTCAAACATTTTAATATAATCATCGATCACATAACCGAATGAGATCATCGGCATAACAGCCTGACCTGCCACTCCCGAAGTGATCCATGCAAATAACAAAACAACAAAAAATGAGATCAGGGAATATCCGAGATTTACTTTTCCCATGATGCCAAGGATCAGTAAAACGATCGTCACAAGAGGAAGCAGAAAACGAAGTATATTAAATATTCCTGATATATGTTCATCGCTGGTACAATAAGCAACGAATTCATCAGATGAATATTTTTTCTTCTTACCCATTCCGGACTTCACACATAAGGTTTCAAATCCCATTGAAAAATCATGCTTCTCCGTCAATTCTCTTACAGCATCCTGCCGTTTCTTTCTGTCTTCCGATGCAAATTCCGGCTGTCTGAGCGTCTCCGCAAGCAGCTGTCTGCCATCCTCCGTTCCTGCTACGCAGATAAACTGATAGAGCGAATTTTTACCCATAATATCCAGATCCTTTGCGACCAGATCTTCATCGGTCAGATACTCTGATCCGTCTTCTTCAAATTCTTTCCAGCTGTCATCGTAACGTTTCAGATAACGTTCATATACTATTACCTTTGCCCTGTTATATTCCAGCTGTTCATTTAATTTGCCATGCTTAAATACTAAAATTACAAAAATCACCGTTGCCGCAATTCCGGCTGCAAGAAATGGTATGTTGGAATCATATAAACCAACGATCAATCCGCCTGCCATCACCAGAAACATCAGAAAACGAATCGTACCGATGCCGGAATAACGGCTTTCCAATTCTTTCTGTTTCTTTTTTAATTCTTCCAATTCTGTATTAAAACGCTCCATACTGCGTCCCCCTTTGCTCTCTGTCATTTCTGTCTCTCCTTGATCCTGTCTTCTTAATTTCTTTCGATCAGCTTTAATCCGATCATCACATTTATCTTTCATATACGTTGTATATCTTTGAAAACTATAGCATACTTCATCCTATCAGGCAAATGTTAAAAGTTCATGAAATCGGCCTGATTTCTTCTTTGTTTATCAATGTTTTCTTGCTTTTTAAGTGTATACATATTAAAATTATGGAAACGTTATTTATAACGACTTTTACATCATATATAGAAGGAGATTATGCATTATGGGAAAAGGTAAATTATTCAAAGCCGCTGCTACGATCGCTGCGATCGGCGGTGTTTGCTATGTATTCAGGGACAAGATCAAGAATTCTACCGTATACCAGTCTTTAGATATGGATGATAAGGTAGAAAAGGTTAAGCATACGATCAAGGAAAAGATGCCTGCAAAAGAAGAAACCGCAGACCGCGATTATTTCTCTCTGGATGATGCTGTCGATAATACCGATACAAACGCTGAAGCTGCTACTGTAGCTGAAAGTGTATCAGATGTTACCGCCAAAGTAGACGATCTTCTCTCCGATATCCCTTCCACATCGGAAGACACTGCACCGGAAGAAACCGTAGCAGAGGAAGCCGCAACAGAAGATACTTCAACAGAAGACGTTGCAAAGGAAGAAGAAAGCCCTATCCTCTATGAGAACGAGGGATTATCCGATGTATCCGAGGATCTCGATGTTATCGAAGAACAGGATAAGTTAGATCTTTAATATCAATTAAAAACAAATACACCCGTCCGATCCGAATCGATGTCACACTGTACAACAGCACATCCGGATCAACGGGTGTTTTTCTTCTGTATCAATGGAATTATCTCATCCACGATGCTCTCAGATTTAAAATTATGCTCATATATCATTCCGGCAGCATTTGATATGATCAGCTTATAAATATTATGTCCTGTCCTGCCCTTACGCTCTGTATGTTTTGAGATTACTTCTATATTCCTTAACAGTACAATGTCTGTTCGAAATAACGTACTGATGATCAGATATTTCTTTGTCACATAACAATTATGACTCTCATATACGACCGCATCATGCAGCTGGCGGTTTATATCACGTACAACCAGCTTCCTGTCAAACACTCCCTGTAAGTGTCTGACCCGGGGATGATACCACGGACAAAAGATACAGCAGATGATCTCAACAAGCGATAATGCCATCATAGCAAGTGCAAGATAAAATGCCAGCTTCACAATTCCGTAAAATGTCTTCGGATAATCAATCTCGCTGATCATATAATCATATGTTATCTTTTCAAGCTGCTCCTTGCTTATTCCCGCACTTTCCGCACACTGGGATAAAATATAGCTACAGGTAGCGGGATCTTTCTTCAACTGTCCCTGCACCGTATAATCTCTTATAACAGTCTCCGTATCATCGATCAACACGATCATGAATTTATCATTTATCCATGCACAGTAATATCCCCCGACACGTTTACCATCCATACAGTAATCATACCCCATATACTGAAGCTTATCAAAAGACATCTCTACATTCGATATTCCGGAATTATACAATCCCGGAATATCTGATAGCTGCTTTATGGTATGAAATGTAAAATTCCCCAGCAGATGAAACTGTACCATCAAGCCTGTGAGAACTGCCATTATAACTGCACTTCCAAGCAGCGACATGACTGTATTTTTTAATAAAAACAGATTTAATCGTTTATTCTGCATCATAATCCTTAGAAATGACTGCCGCCACCGCCATGGCTGCCGCCTCCACCGCCGCCGCTGCTGCCACCGCTGCTTGACGACTCAATTTTTACGCTTGTGACATCTTTACGGATGAAGATATCACGATGATCCAGAAGCTCTACATTTCCATTTACATATGTATTTAATGTAGTTGTATCCTTGCCTGCCTTCTTTGACATATTGGTGATAAAGAAGACTACCGCACATACAATAACCGCTACAAATATAAACAACGGGGATACATGAATTCCTCCGCCATTTGCACTCTTCATGCAAATAGCAGCTTTCTCGATCATGACCGTAAATCCTTTCTCGGCATCCGAACGCAGATATTCGCCACCGGCCTCGGTTAATGATGATGCCTTTGAATCACTGATCCGGGCACGCACTCTGGTTCCCGATGTACTCATCCATACATCTCCGGCCTCATAGTTAGCTGCAATTACAATACTGTCACTCGGCACATAGCCATCACTTGTGCTCCGATTGCTTGAAGGATCATACTCCCAGTTCTCCCAGCCGAAACGGTTCTGATCACAGATTGTTGTTGCAACTGCTTTAATTGCTTCAAACTCGGCATAATATGTATCAGACCAATATGTATCAAACATATCCTGTGCCTGTTCATTGTTGATCGTTACAACTACAATATCCGCACCTATCTTGTCTTCATATTCTGCAATGACATCTTCCAAGCTCTTCTCTTCAGAAGATGTAAGTTTGTCTGCATAATCAAATACTCTCTGATCCGTCAGACATTCTGTGTTGCTTCTCTTATCATGCTTCAGATTCTGTTTGCTGATCAGCGCACTTCCAATCATCAGAACAAATCCGATAACAAATAATACTAAAACGGTGATCTTATATTTCTTCATATTAAATCACCTCCAGGATCATAGCTATGCCGGAAGCACACGCAGCTACCGATGCAGCAAACGCTGCTGTAAGCCCGATCGCACGGCTGACGCTTCTCGGTGGTGTACCCACACACTTACCTGTCTGACCATTTACATAGAACATATAATTCTGTCCCTGATACCGATATTCATAGATCCATACAGGCATCAATGCAAATCGGTTCGCCAGCAGTTTATTATTTGCGTTCATATTCTCAGATGTCAGGCTGGTATAACCGGAAGCTTCCTGCTCCGCCCATTTCTTTGATGTATCATTTACCTTGGTTACTGCTCTTCCCGATAACTGATCCGGCGTATAATTATATATCTCCGCCTCAAAGCCTGACAGATATTTGTTATCATGCTGAGTCAGCTGATCATAACCATATGGCTCCATCAGATCCATAATACCATCCGGCATCTCGATCGAAGCATCAACAGGGATACCATTATACTTAATATGCAGTTTGCGGTAGACATCAAAATAGGATGTCTCTGTGTATTTTCTGTCGCCGGAGGTCCATGTACGAACCTTTGTACCAACGGCTTTATAATCTACGTTTGTATCAAAATCATACAGCCAGAACGGAACATAGACTCCTCGAAGCTGCTCCAGTGTCTTTGTAGACAGGAAATCAGATGGCAGGAACAGCTTCTTTCCAAATTCCTGTTTTAACTTTTCTTCTGCATCTCGTTTTGACACCTTAAATGGCAGAATTACATCCGGTCCATATGGATATACGATAAAATCATCCCTGATGATCGGTACCCCACAAGCCGGACATTTACCGGCAGATCCGTACTCGTTCCGGTATGTAATCTGTGTTCCGCACGCGGGACATATCATCGGTGTCTCGGATGGAATACTCTGTTCGCAGTCACTTCCACCACAGCTCATACATTTCATATGTCCGCTTTGTGGATCATACACAACATTTCCACCGCAATTCATGCACTTATAAATCATGTATTCTCTCCTCCCGGGTTAACCCCTTTTTAACATTAATCTTTGATAATTATTGCATCCTTGTAAGCAAGTGATTTTGCACTCATTATATCATGTGCTTCGCACATTCTATGCATTCCGCAAAATCAGCATCCTTGCAAGCAAATAATTTTGCGTTCATTATATCATATCCTTTTTTTTTCGTATATTGTTTTTCTGTTTTTGTAACATTTGAATCAATACCGAATAGTCTATATCATAAAGAAAATTGGAGGTATTTACCATGAGTGATTTATCAGCAACACAGTGCGGTTGTGGAAAAAACGGAATGTTTGGTTTTGGTGGAGGCAGCAGCTGCTCCTGCATCATCATCCTGCTTCTCCTCTTCTCATGCTGCGGAAATGGTTTTGGAAATGACTGTGGCTGTGGCGGCGGAAGTAATGGATGCGACTGCATCTGGATCATCCTGATTCTCCTTTGCTGCTGTGGTGGATGCGGCAACGGAAATGACTGCGGTTGTGGATGTGGATGCTAATCCTGAAATTCTGACCCCCAGACTGTCATAAGCTATATCATCTCCATATCTGTCCTGAATCAAATGATCCGCGCGGATATGGAGACTGTAAGGAATTATATGAAATACAGAGCTTCTCGTCATACTCCTGTATATCATAAATCGCCGGAATTATCACAGAAACTTCCTGATAATTCCGGTTGTTCCTTTATGGCACATATACAGATACCCCTCATTTTAATTTTTATGCATTTTATACCATTTTATCTCATACATAATAAATGTAACTATTACATTTCTTGCCAGAAAATCCGGTCTGAATAACCAGACCCTTACCTTTGAAAAACAGGAAGGAGAATTGTATGCCTCAGATACCACACTCTCATCCTCTCGACAAATTAATATCCGATGATCGTCTGTTTCTTCTGGAAGCAATTCTCCCCTTTGTTGACGGACCTATGCGTATACCGCTCATTATCTATCTGAAAATGATGGAACTCCAACAGATCATACGTGTGATCAACAACCAGTCCTATGTTCGTCAGTGTGATTTCAACCGCGATTTCCATAATCAGAATGATATTCTGGCATCGTTAGCTCAATGTGGTTTTCCGGATATCGCCGATCAAATGAAAAATATGCAGCAGGCAATGAATATGATGCAGGTTATGAATGCCATGAACCAGACTGGCGCACCCGGTTCTGCACCTGATAGGACTTTTCAGAATAATGAAACAGATCCGGTGCAGGAAGATATCCCACCATCTAATGATACCCGGACTGATTCAGTGTTTCCTGATTTTCAAAGCATTTTCCAGGCTTATGACCAAACCGTTCAAGCTGCACCGGATAATACATCTTTATCCACAGATACAGAATATACAAATAATAATCCATCCGTACAGGGGAACAGAACAGATGAGAAAATTCACGATTCCTCCACACATGAAAACACGGAAAATACCGGTACAACTGATCAGTCATCATCCCAACATAGCGACAATTCCATGGATCACATCATGCAGTTGTTACAGGAATACGACACGAACACCCAGTCTGCAATCTAACCGGTCATTATAGATTATCCATACATATAACCGGGATCAAAATAAATCCTATAAAACAGAAAGGACGATCCATTGCCATGAATCAATTTGAAAACGACCCCCGCCTGAAAAATCTTATGCCCCTGAAACGTCAGATTATTCTGGAGCTTGCAAACGGTTCCCACAATGCTACTATGGAACAGATGCTCCCTCAGATCATGCAGTTAAACCGGGAGCTTCAAAAACGTAATCTGTCTTTCTCAAAAGAGGAATCCAATCTTATCATGGATATTATGATGGAACAGGCTTCCCCTGCCGAACGCCAGAAGATCGCCATGTTCCGCAATTTCCTGTAAAATATAAATAAGCAGCTTTGCCTGCCTTGCAGGCACACTGCTTATTTGTATTTATATTTATGAAATAATATGATTTCTACGTTCTTCGAACTCCCGAAATCATCCCACAACATGCGCATTCCAAGCATCCGTTCTACATGCTTATGTTGTTTTTTCCGTCAAATAAATAAGCAGCTTTGCCTGCCTTGCAGGCACACTGCTTATTTGCTTGACAGATTTATTTCATCACAATGTTTACGATTCTTCCCGGTACATAAATTTCTTTTACGATGTTACCGGTCAGCTTGTCTGCGATAGCTTCTTTTGCCTTTGCAATAACATCATCCTTTGGATCGTCTTTATTGATAGCAAGAGTCGCCTTCATCTTACCATTGATCTGAACTGCGATCTCTACTGTCGACTCAACTGTCTTTGCCTCATCGAATGTCGGCCAGGATGCCTGATAAAGATATCCTTCGTAACCAAGAATGCTCCACATTTCCTCTGTGATATGCGGTGCAACTGGGTTCAATAATGTAAGAAGCGTCTTCATTTCGCCCTTTGTTACTGCATTCTTCTTATAGAAATCATTTACAAGTGCCATCATAGCAGCAATAGCTGTATTATACTTCAGATTCTCAAAGTCAGTTGAAACCTTCTTGATCGTCTGATGCATCTTTGTCTCCATATCCTTAGAGTAAGCATCACCATCTACTACGATATCCTGCAGCTTCCATACTCTCTCAAGGAAACGACGACATCCCTTTACACCATCATCTGACCATGATGCAGCAAGATCAAAGGCTCCGATGAACATCTCGTATGTTCTTAATGTATCTGCACCATATGCATTTACAATATCATCCGGATTTACAACATTTCCTCTGGACTTACTCATCTTCTCGCCATTCTCACCAAGGATCATACCATGGGAAGTACGCTTCTGATATGGTTCCGGTGTAGGAACAACGCCCTGATCATACAGGAACTTGTGCCAGAATCTGGAATAAAGCAGATGAAGTGTTGTATGCTCCATACCACCATTGTACCAGTCAACCGGCAGCCAGTATTTTAATGCTTCCTTGCTTGCCAGTGCTTCTGTATTCTTTGGATCCGTGTATCTCAAGAAATACCATGATGAACCGGCCCACTGAGGCATGGTATCTGTCTCACGCTTTGCAGGTCCTCCACAGCATGGACACTTCACATTTACCCAGTCTGTCATAGCTGCAAGCGGTGATTCTCCGTTATCAGTCGGCATATAACTCTCTACCTCCGGAAGCATCAACGGAAGTTCGCTTTCGTTAAGAGGAACATAACCACATTTATCACAGTGAATGATCGGAATCGGCTCACCCCAGTATCTCTGACGGGAGAATACCCAGTCACGGAGCTTATAATTAACCTTTGCCTTACCGATTCCCTTTTCTTCCAGGAACTCGATCATCTTCTCTTTTGCATCTTTTACCTGCAAGCCATTTAAGAAGCCGGAATTGATCAGAACACCTGTTGCAACATCTGTAAATGCTGCTTCATTGATATCTACTTCTTCTCCGTCCTTTGCTACTACCTGAATAAGCGGCAGGTCGAATTTCTTTGCAAATTCCCAGTCTCTTTCGTCATGTGCAGGAACCGCCATGATCGCACCTGTACCATATGACATCAGTACATAATCGGATACCCAGATTGGGATCTCCTTCTCATTTACAGGATTGATCGCTACCAGACCATCGATAGCTACACCGGTCTTATCCTTTGCAAGCTCGGAACGCTCAAAATCGGACTTTCTGGCAGCCTGCTCTCTGTAGCTTTCGATCTCAGACCAGTTCTTGATCTCATCTTTATATTTATCAAGCAATGGATGCTCCGGTGATACAACCATATAAGTTGCTCCAAATAATGTATCACATCTGGTTGTGTAGATACGAAGCTTATCTTCTTTTCCTTTGATCCGGAAATCTACTTCCGCACCTGTAGAACGTCCGATCCAGTTCTTCTGTGATACTTTTACTCGCTCAATATAATCAACAGTATCGAGCCCTTCGATCAGCTTATCTGCATATTCTGTGATCTTTAACATCCATTCGGATTTGACCTTACGGACAACCGGCGCACCACAACGCTCGCAGACACCATTTACAACTTCCTCATTTGCAAGACCAACCTTACAGGATGTACACCAATTGATCGGCATTTCTTTCTTATATGCCAGACCTGCCTTGAATAACTTCAGGAAGATCCACTGTGTCCATTTGTAATATTCCGGATCTGTTGTATTGATCTCACGATCCCAGTCAAATGAATATCCAAGGGAATGAAGCTGTGCCTTAAATCTTGCTACGTTATTCTTTGTTACTTCCTTTGGATGGATCTTGTTCTTGATCGCATAATTCTCGGTCGGAAGTCCAAATGCATCCCAACCCATTGGATAAAGAACATTATAACCCTGCATTCTTCTCTTTCTGGCTACAATATCGAGTGCTGTATATGGTCTTGGATGACCAACATGAAGTCCCTGTCCGGATGGATAAGGGAACTCAACTAATGCGTAATACTTTGGTTTACTGTAATCATCTGTTGCAGCAAAAGCCTTGTTATCATCCCAGACCTTCTGCCACTTCTTCTCAACAACTTTATGATTATATGCTGTTGCCATGTCATTTCCTCCTGAAAAATGTTTGTAAAGTGTAATAGGAGCCTAATCATATATGACCAGCTCCTACTATCTCTCTTATATTCTGATCGAATTAAACTCTTGAAAGATACTCGCCTGTACGTGTATCGATCTTGATCGTATCTCCTTCATTTACAAATAAAGGAACATAGAGTGTTGCTCCTGTCTCAACTACGCAAGGCTTTGTAGCACCTGTAGCTGTATCACCCTTTACACCAGGCTCGCACTCTGTGATCAGTAATTCTACAAATAAAGGTGGTTCTACACCGAATACAGAACCATTGTGAGAAACAAGCTTACAGATCTCGTTCTCCTTAACGAATTTTAATGCATCTCCGATCGCTGCTTTATTCAATGGAATCTGATCGTATGTCTCCGGATCCATGAAGTAGTAAAGATCACCGTCATTGTACAGATACTGCATATCTTTTCTCTCGATATGAGCCTTCTCACACTTCTCGGTTGGACGGAATGTCTTTTCTACCACACCACCACTCTTGATATTCTTAAGCTTTGTTCTTACAAATGCAGCACCTTTACCAGGCTTTACATGCTGGAACTCTATAATCTGATAAATATTTCCTTCAAATTCAATCGTAACACCATTTCTGAAATCACCTGCTGAGATCATCTCTGCCATAATTTTCTTTTCCTCCTTAAGATATGAACTTCTTGTGACATTTTATAATATTCTACAGAATATTTCAACTACTTTTTACCAATTCCTTAGGCGTTTCCTGACCGTTTCTTGACCTCCCGGACGATTAGCGGCTGGATAGGTCTCTTTCATAAGTCGCTTGCGCTCTATTTCAACGTAACGGCACTAAGCTCGCCGAAAAATCCGGCTCACTAAGGGCCGACGTTGAAAAAGGCTTATTACAGAGACATATCACAACCACCAATCTGGGAATGGGGATGTAAAAGTTCTACACCCTCTATTATCTTTTAACAAAACATTGCATATTAGTTTTTGCTTTTAATTAAGTACATAGTTTATACTATAGTTTGCTTATTATTTCTTCCACTATATACTCAGGAGTCAATTTGGTGACAGGGATTGTCAGATCTGCCGCACGTTCATATAATGGGGTGCGGTAGGTTAAGAGATCGCGTACCTTCTGTTCCGGATCGTCGCCTGATAAGAGAGGTCTGGTATTGTCCCCCGATAACCGAGATATGACCTCCTCCGGGGTAATCTGTAAATAAATAACTGTTCCGAGGGTTGCCAGCTCTGCTGCATTCTCCTCCCGGAGCGGAAGTCCGCCGCCGGTCGAAAGTACTGCATGAGTTAATGAAGCATTCAGTTCTTTTAGTATATCTGTCTCTAACTGTCTGAAATATGATTCGCCTTTTTTACTGAATAATTCAGCGATCGTACAACCACATTTTTCTTCTATATACTGATCTGTATCTATGAAGGTATATCCGTATCTTTCAGATAATAGCTTTCCGACTGTTGTCTTTCCAGATCCCATAAAGCCTGTCAGGACGATATTATCCCGTGTCTTTTTAAGTAACTTCCGATAAATCTCATCTGCTGTTTCTTCATCTACCGTTATATCATTCCACAATTCATATGCAATTATGCCTTGGTACAGAAGCATCTTCAGCCCATTATAGCTCTTTGCTCCCGCCTGTCTGCACAGAGACATGAATCCGGTACAGAACGGTTTATAGATCAGATCAATTCCGACTGATATAAGCTTATAAAATGCCGGATCTTCAATCACTACTTCATCGCTATGTGGATACAATCCTTTTGAAGTCGATTGAAATACAATATATTTTTTCTCCGGAAGCTTGTGATAGTCCTGAATGCTCATAGCCGTCATACTCTGATCCCCAAAGAAATCATTCATATGATCCGCGATCGCCTGTGCTTTGGCTACAGTTCGATTTAAGATATATACATGTCCTGCTCCGTTTGACACACACATATAAGCTACGGCTTTCGCCGCTCCGCCTGCTCCTAAGATAATAACGTCCTGTCCGTCAAGCTCTACTCCATAAGATCTCACCTCACGAAGAAGTCCCATCATATCCGTATTATAACCTTTATATCCATTTTCTGTCCGTACCAGTGTATTAACAGCACCGATCGCCTGTCCGCCTTCGTCAATCTCAGATAAATACTTCATGACCTCATACTTATGAGGAACTGTCACATTCAGACCAAGAATATTCAGTGCATATGCCCCCTTTACTGCTGACTCCAGATTCTCCGATCTGGTGTGGAATGGAACATATACATTGTTCAAACCAACGATATCGCTGAGTGTATTATGAATCAGCGGCGACATCGTATGCTCTACCGGATCTCCCAAGAGCCCCAGCGTTCTTGTCTTCCCATTTATCATCATTATATCTATCTCCCATATCAATATTAATTTTTTATCACATTCTGTCTGACTACAAATGCATATTTATCGTACCATGTTATCCGATCGCTTACAAGATTTATTCCAACTTTGCTTTTCTCTGTCATCCCTGCGCATGCTATCCGAACGACTATCACAGAATCAACCTGACAAAAAAGAGGCGGACATTACTGCCCGCCTCCGGAATAATTATATGTGTCTGTAACAGCTCATATTAAGCCAATGTACATCTCTTTGCTTCGATACCATCTACAGAAATCACTGTGTCAGCATCCTTCTGTGTCAGATTGAAAAGTGGATCAGAAGCTTTGATCTTGATAATCTTATGAACTGGTGTAGCCTCACCGCCATAGTATACTTCAACAACTATATAAGTATAGTTACCACCATATGGTGCGAAATATTCTTCTGTAGGCTTCAGCTTATTCGAACAATACTGATCTCTGATCGTAATCTTTGCAGTAGACGCATCGTACTGTACGAATCCATCAAGAGAAGCGATCGCAGAAATCTTTGCCTGCTTCTCTTCTTCTGTCATTGCAATATAACCATGTGCATCTAACTCTGCCTGTTCAGCCGCTGTCAGCGTATAGTTCTTTGCATTATTTCTGGTCCATTTCCAGATCTTTCCATCCGTTCTGTCTGCTAACTCCTCATCCGTAAACTTCACGAACTGCTTCTCGATATTCTCACGTTTCCATGTCCAGATCATCTTATCTGATGTTGCTCTGTATACAGGACTCAGATGTGCCGGATCCTGATCATTCAGATCCAGATCATAGTATACGTTGACTCTGTCGATCGTAATATCATCCGGAATATCGATCTTTGTATCGAATTTCGGTGATGTTGTCTTATCAGCAATCTCAATCAGATATGCATTGTTGCTGAGTGACTCATCCTTACCAAGCTCCTTCGTAAAGGTTTCATCCGGCTCAAATAATGTAATATCCGGCTTTGGTACTGATGCCAATGCACTGTTGATAATTACGTTGATGAACAGCTTTCTCTCATCATTATTCTTTGTACCGTTACCAGTTACAGATGTATGACCGGCTCCACAATATGTGATAGCACCACTTCCATATGAGGTCGTATAGATGAAGTAACTCTCCATTCCATCATATGGGGAAGCTGCATAGTAGGATGACATCTTCTTTGCATCACCATTATTGTTACATCCGGCAAGTGTATACCAGACTGTCGTCTTTGTAGATTCAAGATCCAGTGAGTATGCCTGCTGATGTGTACCTGATATGTTCAATGAGGATCCGATTGCAAATGGATACAGGGTCACCAGACCTTCATTCAGTCTGGATGCCTTCGCCGTCTGTGCAAATCCTGATTCATCTCTGTTACCATCATTTGTAGTTGTACGAAGTGCTCCGTTTACATCCATCTTTGAATAAATATATGGTGTATTATTCTCTGCATGTATACTCTTATTCACTGCAAAATACAGATATGACATTGATAATGCACTTATATTCCAACTGGACTTATCACTCGGAATCTGTGTTACATTATAATTTGAATTATAATTCTTTAATGTCTTAATCGTGCTGTCATAGATTCCCGATGTCTGATTCAGCTTTCCTGATATTCCGGCTGTTGTATTGAATCCGTATGGTGTCAGATAATATGTATCTGACTTATCCTTATATGACTTATACTCATAGCCATCATTCGTCTGAGCATATGAATTCTTCTGGTTTGTAAGATCCACATGGAATCGGTTCAGTCCAACCATATCAAGCAAGTTTGTAGTAAGTGTATAAGCACCACCCGCCTTCTTTGAATATGGTGACATTGTATCATGGAAGAAGAACAAATCTCCTCCGGCTTTTACATACTCCTTTATGTACTGACATGTCGTTGCATTCATATCAACATAAGCACTTGTGCTGTCTCCATATGGTGAGAATGCTGCAGAAGGACCAAGTACCAGGATAGAATACATCTTCTTAAGGAAGTCCTTACCATAAGATCTTCTTAAGTATTTATAATACTCATCCTTTGCATTCAGCTCTGCATCCTTTGCATCACGATATGCCGTAAATAATGTTCCATATGTTCCAAACTCATTGAAATTAGTTCCCTTGTCTCCATAATATTTCATGAAGACCATAGAATAATCTCCGGTCTTTATACAGTAGTTAAACAGCTGCACAATCTCACTTTCCGGTACCCATCTGTTCAATGCACCAAGCAGAGACTGTGAACCCTGTCTGTATTTACCATACTTTGCTGTATCTATCTTAGTTGCATCATTTCCAAACTGGTCGATTGCACCCTCCAGATACTTATCAATATTTTCCTTTGGAGTTTCAACAGCAGCCTTTGCATTCTGATATGCAGTCCATTTCTCCTGCAAGCCATCTGCATAATCCTGCTGAGTCATTCCATCAACTTTACCGCCTGCTTTGGACAGTGTCTCTGCATCTGCAACCCACTGCTCCAGGCAGTTATAAGTTCCGCTTGCATTATCTGCTGTTGTAAAACTTGCTTTATTCTTATTGATAACCGCCATATCAAGATTGATATTATAATCATCCGTAATCGTATCTGCAAGGTTTGAATACCAGTTATCATCTCCGGCACTCAGGTCATACTGTACGATTCCAAAACGGTTCTCATGACGTCCAAGTGATTTGTACTGTGATAATGCTACTTCTGATCCCAGTTTCGGTTCTGATGTAAGGCCATTGTAATACATGATCTTATGTGCCCACTGAGACTGAATATCAAAGTATAAAGTATCCTTAAAATTATGGAAGTCTGTTGTCTGGCCATCATACATTGTCTGGATCTGAAGGACATTGATATTGTTCTTATCAGCTGTCTCATTCACAACCTTACTAAGCCCTGAACTGGTTGCTATAAGCTCAGTTCCCTCATAGATCTCCAGATACCAGCTGGCAGATCCGAAGAAGTCTTCATCCAGCTCAACCGTAGTTGATGCCGTATAAGACGTCATTCCTGCTGAACTGTCTCCCTTTGTCATTGAACTGCCTACATGGTAATCATTCTTCTCATCAAATGTCATGTTTCGGTCTTTATCTACATAGAGCTTATATGTATATGTAGCATCCGACTTACTGCTTCTGACCTCAAATTCAAATGGAAGACTGGTCGTTCTCAGATAAGAACTCGTAATTCCTTCCTTATAGGTAGCAGGTTTATTTGTAAATACTACTCTCACTCTGCTTGCTGAACTCTTGATCAGACTGTTCAGTGAGGTCTTCATCGTATCAGATGGTACGACTGCATAAGACTTAATCACTGAAGGATCGTCATTCTGGAACCAGCTCTCATTCTCTACATCTGTTGTCAGATGAATCTTGTATGATCCGCTTGTACCAATCTCTTTTGCTGTATATAAGGTCTGACCATAGGTGCCATTCTGATTGTCTATCTTCTGTGTATCATCATGGTCATATCCCCATAATATATTCTTTACTGTGCTGGATGCAGCCTGCTTATCATAAGCATACTTCACAAGCTTATATACTCTGGAAGATGGATCGAGATAATAGTTGCCCTTCTCGATAGTACCATCATCCTTGAACCAGTAGCCTGAGAGAAGCTGTGTCTGTGTCAATGCATTGACACCACTCTTGACATTGTAGCCCTGCATCTTCTCATAGATCGTTGTCAGTTCATCACTGAATACAACCGGCTTACCGGCATTGATATAGTCTACCAGTTCATCATACTTCGTCTTGGTAAGGTCATTACCATTTTCAGGCATGTATACTGCCTTGCCTACAAGATCTGCAGGCATATAATTATCTGTGATATATTCCAGCATACCTGTATGTGTATACATGATAAATGTCGGTAATCCATAGCCAAGTGCTTTGATCGCATCACCATTCAGATTACCACTATGCGCTGAATATACTTCTTCGACGCTTCTATCAAGCGCTGTATAATCTCCACCGATGTATACAAGATCATAGCTGGTTGCTATATCATCCTTCATACCGATCAACGCTTCTGTAGATACCTGAGTCAACTCGATATCCCCATAATTCAGTCCATCGATCGCATATGCAAGCTTTGCTTTTGTCAGATCAAAGTCATAATATTCGACATTCTTCTGAAGTTCTTCTTTTGCTTTTCCCTCTATCACATCGGATGGTACAGTATAATAATCTCCCTTTATGTCAGAGCCATCCATATGTTTGGAATAAGAAGAATTTTTATTCTTTGTCTCTGCAAGTTCCCGATCGATTGGATAATCCGGCTGAATCTCCAGTACCTTGAACTTATTATCAGAACCATCACGGTACTGACCGGCATTGATGATATCTGCGATCGCCTTAGCTGATGGGCTGACAATGATCTTACCACCACTCGGTTTGTTGCTTCCGTCTCCGGAACCCTTGCCATCTCCTGCCTTATTACTTGCGATTACATATACACCCTGTTCTACTGCATCACACAATGCATTGTATGCATCTGTTCCGATCTCATCTTTATAAGCACCAGACTCAATAAAGATGAAATCAAAATCTTTAAAGTCAATTGTTTGCTTTGTCTGGTTCTTGATAGCTGCAGCTTCCTTGCTTGCAAGGAACAGTTTGTTTACATATTTGTATACCTTATCTCTTCCATCTGTAGAGTTATCAAGAACTGTATACTCATAAGAAAAATCTGTTGCATAATTCGCATCATATGTTGGATCAGAAGCTGTTGTTTTCTTGGTGAATTCTTCGTATGTATCTACAAGATTAGTATAATCATAATCTGCAGACTTCTGCTCACCATTCTTTGTCAGAATGAAATTATATCCATTACTTCCGACCTCGTAAGCTCCTGTCACTGTCATATCATCTGCTGAACCAGTTCCTGTACCTGTTCCAGTTTCTGCACCTGTACCTGTACCTGTTCCAGTTCCTGTACCTGTTCCAGTTCCTGTACCTGTACCAGCCAAAGCAACAAGCTCATCAATAGCTGTTCCCGCTGGTTCCAGAAGTACACTGTACTGGAATTCTGAACCGGCATTCAGATATGGAAAACTGTAATTATATACATATGTATTTGTTGTCGGATCCAGCTGTCCATTTCCACCTTCTGCAGATGAAAGCATTACAGAATACTTCTCAGTTGAGCTCTTACCAACAAGATACGTCTTTCCATCTACTGTAACAGCAAGATATACATTGGAACCGGTAAGATCAACCGATGAACGAATCTCACCTGAAACTTCTTTCGTTGCGATATCCTTAAATCCTGTATTTGACAGATCAGAGGAAGAATATACTGCACCTTCTCCTGCTGTCAGAGCACTCTTGATATCCGCACTCTGAAGTACGTAAATATTTGCACCACTTGGTACATATCTATATCCGGAACGGCCTGAATAAGCATCATCTGTGAATACACTGTTCTCAGCTGACTCTTCTGCCTCCCAGGTATTTGTCTTTTTATTGAATGTATATGCACTTGAGGACATTCCAGAAGAATCATTGTTGTCCTTCAATACATTATACATTCTGTCAGACTCACCATTTGAGATTACAAGAACATTCGCATTATCATAATCCCATTCATGTCGGGTAGCTGTGATTCCTTCTCCAATACTTGATACTTTACCAAATGTAGAATCTTCATGACTTGTATTAATATTTAAAAAGTCTGTAAGCGAATCCTCTTCATACCACTTATAGTATCTGTTTCTGTTGATGTAATCATTTCCACCCTCTGCAGGATTTCTCTCTGCTGTAAGAATGAAATCTGATATCGTCTTTGTAGTTGTCTGGGTCGGGTCATCGACATCGCTATCACTGGCTTCCTTATAAAGCACATTGAAATAACCAGGCTCAACTGCCAGTACATTATCAATACGTGGGGTCAGACTCTTGGTGATCAGTTTGAAAGCAAAGGTACCCATACGATATGTATCGTTATTACCCTTTATCGAACTTGCATCATTCACACAGAGTGTGTACTTGTCAAGTACGATCGGATGGCGGTCATCCATAGTATAGCTGACCAGCCAATTGTATAAATCTTCACTGATATCTTTATCCTTTGATGCGTATGCGCTTTCATCCGGTGCAACGATATAGATAAAATCAGCTGCTGTTAAGATTGATTTTGCATTCGTATCCATGCTGTTAAGTGTATCTACTGTTACTGTTGTCAACGTAACTGCACCCTCAGCCATGTTCTGGGATGTGATGGTCTTATATCCATCAAATACTGCATAACGGAAGAACTCACCATCATATACATACTTCCATAATGGAGATGTCTTCGTATAATCATTTTCCTGTTTAATGTTACCCTTATAGGTCGATGCTGTAACCTTTGTAGTCATATCTGTATCTGCCTTTGCTACGGCATCATTTGTAGTTGACTTTGGAAGGATCTGAACGATACGATATTTATCGTCTCCCGTTTCCTTCAGGCTCTTGCTGTTTGAATTGATAACAGCAAGATCAATATTTGAATAGCCTACAAGACCTGTTGAAGCACTCAGCTCCGCATTATTTTCATTTACAGGAGTTCCAGAATTAGCTAATGTGAAATTTACGAACACTGCACTAACAATCAGTGTAAAGATGATCGCTATGGAAGATAAAATTACTTTTTTATTCTTAAACACTATTCTTTCCTCCTTTTAGTTTGCAGGTGTTTTTAACACGTTTGAATTTCTGATACTTACAACACCATCTACTGTATATGATGCTGCTGTCTGTGCATCCTGAAGCTTCATCGTAATTGCAAAGCTGTCTTCATTCGGATTTACTTTTACTGTAAATTCTTCTACATCCTTTGCCAGAACAGTTGTTGCATCAAGACTGGAATCCACAAAGGAATCGCCACCAGCATCCTTCTGATTCATGCGATAAGCATACAATTTCTTATTCGTCTTATCGTATATCAGCGTACAGCTCGTAAGAACACTGTCACCTGATGTCGTATCCAGACTGGATGCATAATTAATCTTGATATACAACTTATCCGCTGTACTGGTTCCTATAGTCGTCGAAACTGCTTCAAGTGCTGTTTCTTTATCCAGCTCTCCGATATTGTAGCAAGGACTTTTGGTTGTTCCACCGCCCAGTGCAGATGGTGTTGTTAGTTTCACGGTCTTTTTTCCACCACCTACGTTGTAGGAGCCATCATCCTGCCGAAGATCTGTCGCAGCCGGCACCAGATAGACACCAGTCGCTGCTGTAGAAACACCCTCGCGCTTTGCCTTTGCATAAATCTGGATATCCGTCGCACCCATAAGCATATCCGATATCGTATCATATGCTTCTTCTGCCTGATTCTGTATTTTCTTTCTGGATGTCATCTTCCGATTGGAGGCAACCACTGATCCGATCAGGGTTGTTACTGCTACCATAAATACACTTAAGATACCTATGTACAGTACCAGCTCAATGAAAGTGAAACCCTTATTCTCTGTCTTTTTCACTGTTCACCCCTCCTTATGATCCTGTATAATGACTACCAGTTGTTTTGTTTAATGTTACTTTTCCAACTGAATTGTCTGATCTGTCTTTATTAAAGGTATAGATACCACTTCCGGACAGAACCGCTCCATCTGCTTTGTTAAACATGATGATCATGATTCCTGATGATGCATTTACCTGCGTCAGTTCCTTTGGTGTATCAGATGCCTTTGCTGCATACATGATTTTTACACGATCCAGCGTTACCACATCTTTTGATGCATCTGCTGTGAAATTGGCTTTATCACCAAAAGCAGTTACATCAGATGTATCCCCTGTAAAGGTTCCATAAGTGATCTGATATTTATCACCGTTCTTCTCTATCATCATCGCTGCTTTTTTGTTCTGTGATTTCGTCATCGTCTGAAGTGTCGATAACTCCTCATTAAATGACTCTTTAGCGGAAGTCGCCCTTGCAGTCGTTATCGCTGATATCGTAACAGCTGCAAGACCGGATAATACCGCTATGATTCCAAGAACGATGATCAGCTCCACCAGAGAATATCCTGCATTATTTCTTTTCTTCATCTTCCCCCTCCTATTCTACATTCTTCTTCCAATTCTGGAATTCAAGAATGTCACTATAAGAGATGTCAGATAAAGTAGAACTCTTCACCTCTGCACCACTGTCTTTTTCTTCTTTTACATAGTTCTTAAGAATCTCTCTTGTAACTACGCTTACATCTGTATCTGTGCTTTCAGAGCATTTTTTCAGTACACTTGCTGTATATGATACATCTGCGGAGATACTGATGCTGTTATCACAGATCACCTTACCACCGGCAATGATAAGTCCACGGAATGACTTCACATTCTTACTGAACTTGACATCTCCACCGCAGATTACGATACCCTGCAGGGAATTGCCGCTTGCAGTATCAAGAACTACATCTCCATCATTGATAACAAGGATGGAATCTGCAGATCCATCATCAGATGCAATCGTTTTGTTTATATTTCTATGTGCTGAATGGCCCTCTCCATCCACATTATGTGCGCCAAATATCTTTGTGAAGTCTATATACTTGTTCAGTGGCGTCAGACTGTAATCATAAGTATATTCTACTTTTCTAATGTAATCTCCCTTATATTTGCCATTTGCATCCTTACCAACATAATCATACTGATAATCACCTGATGCAAGCTGAGTACGTGTATAATCTCCTTTTCCTGTACCAACTTTCTCAAATGATGATTTCTCATATCTGTATTTCTGAGACTGCTTACCGTCAACAGTTATTTTGTATCCGGTATACTTTGCCAGATTCCATGCTGACTGCTCTGCATCTGTCTCCTTGCCATCTGCATCCAGAATCTTATTATTCAGGACAGACAGATGATCCTTCATGTTGATATACATATAATTCAGGAAGTTACTGATCTTCTGTTCTTCGGTTTCTGATGCTGTACCTGTTAGCTCGCCTGCACTTTTCTTAAGATTCTCATAAGCAAGATTGTTTGCTGTTGTGTCTCCGTTTCCAAGCAACATTGCGAATGTCTTAGAGGTCGCTGCAGAACGAAGTGCAGTTTCAACTTTCGTTGTATTCTTGGTGGATGCCTGAACATATAAGGATCCATCATTCTTGTTCTGTGCGGTTACTGCTGCTCCGGATGTCACCTTTGATGTATCTACTTTTCCGTCAGCACCAACTGGAAGTAACAATGTTACATCAAAGCTGTCATAATTTGACACATTGTAGATCTTCTTATTTGTCTCTTCCAGATTTTCAGCCAGAAGATTATAATATTTCTCTACAAATGCTTCAGCTTCTTCCACATTTGTCTTCTTGTCACCAGTTGCCTGAATATAGAGATAATAGTAATCATGTCCTGATACCGTCTGCTTGATCGCATTTACCGCCAGTTCATTCGAACTCAGCTTCTCAGTAAAGTCTTTATACAGTTCCTTCAGCTTTACATCATTCTCAAAACTCTTCGGGAACTTCAGCTTCACATGTGTGTATCCATTTGCATCTACTGTCTCGCTGCCAGCTACCGGTTCCCACTGTGTAAGGAAAATCAACTGATTCGACTTGACATCGAGTGATAATCCGGTTGAATAGTCCCGTAAGGTTGTGAAAGCATAATCTACATTCTTTTCATTTCCCTCACTATCTACCAATCCCAGTTCTTTTCTTGCATTTGCATCTGTGATAGAAGAAGCTGCAACCTTTGAGAACTCGATATAAGATTTACCTGCGATATAAAGAGACTGCAGGCTCTTCAGATCCAATGTGGATTTCTTACCATTTACGATGATCGCACTGTCACTGAAGTGAGACTTCAGACTGAAGTTCGTCGGAAGCTTACCAGCTTCACCCAGGAGTCTTATACTTCTGGTATCATCAGCTGAATAGCTGTATCCGAAATATGCACCCTTATAGAAGGTAAGATTCGATTCTTCTGCATTCAGCTCTGTATCATCATATACATATGCATTTGCTGCTGCATTGATTGCGCCGCCCTTTTCACCATCGATCACGATATTATCTGTCCAGAGTTCTGCAAGATTCGTGCTTCGTCCGGAAAGAGTGATGTTTGCACCATCATATGCTGCCAATGCTCCAGAATTGACAATGACATCTGAATTCAATGTTAATGAAGCTTTGTCTACGAAGATACCGGAATTGGCACTCTCATCTGTAGCCCCCCAGTTTCTTACCACGCTGTCATTGTATTTGTTTGTAACCTTTGTAGCTGCGTTTTCATTATAATCCTTGTTATAATAATCTGACGCTGTATATACATTTCCCTTGACATTTACAACTGTCGCACTTGCATCTGAATAGTTGGTCGTCGTACCAGATACCTGCAGACCCATATCAGCAAGAAATGCATAGCTATATAAGCTGTTGCTGTTTATACCGGTCATATCAAATGATACATTGTATTCCGGTTTCTTGAGTACAAGATCTGTCATGATCGACTGCTCATAGGTTCCGGGAGCCATCGTCTCCTTATCCTTTGCTGCAGTCAAAGTGATCACTCTCTTTACTCCTACATTCTTGAATGCAATGGATTCAACTTCTTCTGCCTTGAAGCCGGATTCTGCGCTTGACTGCTCAGATACCTTTCCGGTATATGCATTCTTGACATATTTTAAATATTTGTGTTTGCCTGCTCCGTCTGTATACACAATACGAAGATTATCGCAATCAAGTGTAACATTCGGATCTGTGATATACCCCTGCAGGGTCGTAACCAGAGTTGGAATCTTATTCAGATTGTCATCATCCATGATTCCCTGCATAAAGAACTTCTTAAACAGATCGTTTGCTTCCGTCTCAGAAAGATTCGTATATTTACCATCCTTGTAGTATACTACCAGTTCTGCTGTAGTAGTATACGCAGAATAGAGGTGCTCGTTTGTCGTTGCACCGATTCCTGCATAGATCTCATCCATTGCTTTTTCTACACTGTAGAAGTTGTTCAACGAATTGATCTTATAATATCTGAGTTTGTATGCCAATAACATACCCATCAACAGGGCGGATACCAGAATACTCAAAAATGTAGCAGATACAATTACAAGGACAAAACTGGAACCGCGGTTATTTCTGCGTTTCAGTCTGCTCTTTAATTTTTTAAGCATCTCTTAATTCCCCCTTGTTCCTGATATAGTAGTCTTGTCGGTGGTCTTACCATTGCTGTCAAGTTCTTCCATCTGCACGTTCAGATCATACATGTAGACATCATCTGCTACATCATCCTTCGTACCCATGACACCTACCGTAGAATTTGGTTTATCTACCGTAAAGTTGGAATATACCTTTGTCTTACCGGACAAAGTGTTGATGTTTGCTTCATCGGTTGGCTTTTTCAGAGTTTTTCCGGCATCTTCATAATTTACACGTACCTTAACTGAAGATGGAGACACCTTATACTGATTGTTGCGATAGATCAGATCATCCAGTGTCTTTGTGGAATCACCACCTAATAATGCTTTATTAATGATCTCTGCATATTTGTCATCGATATCTGATGCCGTCTGGAAGATATAAATCTTTGCAGATTCATCAGCATCCAGCGCATTTGTGTCTACATTGATATAATCCCTGCTTACATAGATGCCATTACTGGTTGCAGGAACGTATAAGAGGTAGATCGGAGGAAGCTTGTCGTAATCGTTCTGATAAACTACACCATCTCCATTTGCACTTGCTGGTTTGTATACATTATTTACGCCATTCTCATATTCTGACTTAATCACACCGATTCTGGTACGATCGACATATTTGACGATACACTGTACGCGATACTTGCCACCTGCTGTCTTCGTCACCTTGATCGTTGTCGTTTTTGAAAATTCATCATCTTTCCAGTAATCTGAATCACTGGAAAGCATCTGGTTATACTGTACAGTATGAGGCTTCAGTATCTCTGTCTTCTCATCCTTGAAATATGCACTTGCCTGATTATCCAGGTTGTTTCCATCTGCTGTTCCGACATCACCGGTATATGTTGCTCCGGCAATGATTGCTGCCTGTTTGTTGTCAAGTGTACGGACGGTACCAACTGATGAAGTGATCTTGATATAATTTCCATCTTCATCTACCTTCGCATCTTCGGTTGCAGGATCCCATATATATCCCATAGCCGCTACCTTCTGTGCAAGGTCACTAACTGTCACTGTACACTTATATTTTGCATAATTTCCTCCTATCGATATGTCATCACAGGTATAAGTCTTCACCGTATAACTTACCTTCTTCTCGCCGGCGATCTTGTTGTTTGTCATTCCATCTGTGGAAGATTTGAGGGCAAAATTATACTTACCTGTAGAATTGCCATCAGGGATACTGATGGCACTACTACTTACATCTGCAGTTTTAAAGCTTTCCATGATCTGCTCTGCTTTATCAATGGCATACTGTTTCTTCGTTGACTTCCGGTTGATATTGATCGCGGAAATCAGCTGGGAGGTAAGAGGAACGATCAATATGGCAAATACGGCTACAGCAATGATTACTTCTATCAAACTAAAGCCTTTATTGTTTTTCTTTGTCATTTTCTACTTCTCACTCCGTTTAAAAACTGTTTACGGGTTTCAGGTTTATAACTACCTACTGAGCATTATCGCTTGATGTAGTTGTTGTAGCTGTTGACTTCTTTGTCGGGTTACCGAAGATATTATCCTTTCCGTTCTGAACATTGACATCTACCTGATCTGTGGTTCTGTCTCCACCATTTACTGCGTATGATGTGAATGACATATCACCTGTATATTTTCCTGTCTCCTCATCAAAAGCGATACTGATAGAATCAACAGTCATACGGAAGTCTCCACCCTGAATATAATCAATGACATCCTTAAGATCCTTGTATGAACCTGAATAGGTAACAGGGAAGTTCGCTGAATAGCAGTTGTAATTGTCTCCTCCGGCAACTGCTGTTCCATCTGCTGCTGTTACATCTGTAGCTGCTGTATCAGTCGCTGCAGCATCCCCAAGTGTAGCATCTCCGACTGCGCCTGTACCAAGTGTATAGAAGAGCTGTTCTTCACCCATAGTTACAGAAGGGAAATCAAACTTATATTCATCCTTGATGCCCTGTAAGTACATAATTGTATTCTCCTGATAGAGCTCTGATGGGAATTCATCAAGAATCGCCTGATACTCTTTCTTATAGTTCTCTGTATCTTTGATATACTGGTCACGATTTACATCCTTTGACTTCAGATCATTATAGTAAACCTGCTGTTTGTCCTTTTCGGATATGATACTCTTCCGGTCTTCAAAATTATTCATAGCCACATAACGAATCGGCACGAATAATATTACAACACCCAATAAAAATAATAATAAATTTCTTTGTCCTTTTGTCATTGCATCCATGTTCGTACCCTCCTTACTGAGCTAATGTTGCATCTGTCTCTGTAGTATCCTCTGTTGATGCATTCGCATCCACATAGATACAGGTTACAGTGAAATCATATGTAGTCTTGCCTGATTCCTCATCTACATTCTCTGTAATGCTTCCAATAAATGAATTATCGATACAGTCAATCTCTTTTAAGCTGATCGCAAGACCTGCAACATCGTCATACTTTTCTGCAGTACCGGATATGGATACACCGCTCGCATCTGAATTGAACGCTGTTACTTCTGTACCCTTTGGCATCTTCTCTTCTAAAGCATTGATAAAGGTTACTACATTCTCATTCAGATTCTTAGTATAGCTGTACATGCTCATGGCATCCACATAGATGCTCTCTGCATTCTCATAGTCCTGTACAATGGTTTCAATATCTTTAATTGATTCAATCTTTCGGTTCACATCATCCAACTCACTCTGTGCCTTATTCTTCATGATAAATGAAGCCGCTGTCACACCGCCGGCAACAAGCACTGCCAGGATCAGAAACGCGATTACAAAAGGCGTAGAATCAACAGTTCCTTCTTTCTTAGATGCTGTTGCCCCTTCTGATATTACAAAACCCATAGGTGCAAAAGCCGCACCGATAGGAACCATAAGGTATACAGGATTATAAATCTTCAAATCAATCTTCGGGTCAAACTTGATATTGAATAAACTATCCATAACTCTGGTTGATACATTAAGCTGTACCTTGAATAAACCATCAATTCCCTTTATCAGTGCTCCATCGCCTGTCAGGAATACATCATCAATCGGCTTATCCGGATTCTTTGATGCAAAGAAATCCATCACACGTCCAATGTTATTGATCAGGTAACGAAATGAACCGGTGATCGCATTATCGTCGAAATCAACTGTAATCAAACGTTCATTCTGAAGTAAGGTCATAGCTGTCGTTGCATCTACTCCCTTTGCATCCATTACTTCATTTACTACAACATTGGTACCATATGGTACAGTTCTCTGGAGTAAAAGGATATCTCCTTTTACGATATTTAACACGGTAGATTCACTACCTAACTGGATTACCATCGTTGTCATGTTCTCACTGGTCTGTGTCTTGATCAGCTGTAACATGGCGTTTCCAATGTAATCGAGTGCCACTACTTTCAGTCCTGCAAGTGCTGCCACTTCATAGTAGGAACGAACCATACTGGTCGGTGCTGCCACAGCAAGGACTCTTAACTGTTTGTTATTTTCTTCATCAGTGACTGTCTCTAATACAGAATGGGATACGGTGTAATCCTCTATATTAACAGGGAAATACTCTGATGAGTTCGCATTAATAATTCCTTTGATTTTGTTCTCCTTAACGAAAGGTACAAGGACCTCTCTGTTAACGATCTTTGTAGAGGTAAGGACGAAGATCGCATCCTTGTTAGTGATTCCGTTTGCAGCAAGCTGTGATCTGATTGCTTCTGCAATTCTTTCTTTGTCTCTGATAAAACCATCTTCGTATGAGTCTTCCGGAGTCTCAAAGATGATGGCATTATGTACGGTCGAAGTCTTCTTCTCAGAAGCGGTTACTTCTGTGATAGTAATACTTTCATTTGTAATGTCGATTGTTAAGACTTTTTTATTACTCGCCATTTTAAATAGCCTCCCTCGCTAATCAGTAGTTTTGTCGGGATATCTCCCTTAATTGCCTGAGTACCAGCTTACATGCTGTTCACCCCATATAAATAAAAATAGAATACGCCTGTATCTTACAGGCTATAAGGTGAACAACCTGTCACCCTCAAAATGATCTATATGTTTGACCCTCCATATATAATCATCTTTATATTTCCCAGCTTATATGTAAGCCGGTTGCCGTCATTAGTTTAACAAGCAATTAAACTGCCGACCGCAAGTTAGTTTGTTAGCATTTCATATAGGCTAACTCTTTAATACAAACAAATTATCCGTTTGTAATTTTTAGAAAGGCAATAAACGAAAGTCCTAACGAGGATATGCTTGCTTACATTTATTGCCTTTCAAGATTACCCCTTGTAATTATTCATATTTTAATAATTAATTCTGTGGGGATAATAATGTTGTGCCATCACCAGCATAAACTTCTACTTTATTGTTAGGAACATCGATTTTGATTATAAATTCATTGTTCTTGCTATAATATTTGCCCTTTAATGATGCGCTACCAAGAATTTCTGTTAATTCTTTACCAAAGCTTCCTGATGCTTTCCATGCAGTTACATTAGCTGATTTTGCAGTACTTCCAAGCGAAGCCATAGCCTCTTCATTTGACATTGCGGTCTGACATGCAGAACGAATAGTGTCAGCATTTGAAATATCTGTTGATGCTCTTGACTTGTTAATGTACTTGATAAGTGCTGGCGCAAGTGCGCCTGCAAGGATTGCCATGATAGCAATAACGATAATTAATTCTACTAATGAGAAACCTTTGTTGTTCTTCTTCATAATTATTCTCTCCTTTTTCTTTCTTAATTATTTTATGTTGTTGATGTGTCATGTGACACTATATCAATACCGGCATCCTCGTTCTACCGGAATCAATCAATGTAAAACTGTGTAAGTAAATTATGTATTGTTTATTGGTTTATTGTATTAATACTGATCCATTGCATCGTACATGCTCATGATAGGACCGTATACAGCTGCTACGATCATACCTACGATACAGGCAAGTATAACCATGATCAACGGTTCCATTGCTGCCGTTAATTTATTAGTAGCTGCATCTACCTCTTCATCGTAGTAGTCGGCAACCTTACTGAGCATCTCCTCGATATCACCGGTCTCTTCACCGATCTTTGTCATCGCTGATAACATTGGTGGAAGAACCTCCATATCCTTTAATGGTTTTGAGAGCGGGATACCCTTTGCAACCTGTGTCTTTGCATCCATCAGGCCATCACGTATGATCTTATTATCCATCATCTTCGCTACCTGTTCTACGGCATCTATCATAGAGATACCGGATGCCATCAGGGTGCTCATGGTTCTTGCGAATCTGGAGCAGGCTGATTTGATCGTCAGGTTTCCGAATACTGGAGCCTTGATCGCGATATTCGAGAAGAACTGTTCACCAACCGAACTCTTCTTGAACGCCTTACAGGCAAACACGATCGCCGCTACAACAATGATCAATATGTACCATTTATGAATAATGAAGTTACTTGCCGCAACCATCATTCTCGTCGCAAGAGGAAGCTTTGTTCCCATGTCTTCAAACATACTGGTGAAGTTCGGGATAACCGCGATCATAACTACGATTACCACGATGATCATTACGATAAATACTACGATAGGATAAACCATCGCGCCCTTGATCTTACTGGATAATGCATTATCCTTCTCAAAGTGTTCTACCAGACGATCCAGGCACACCTCTAAGTTACCGGACAACTCACCGGCAGCTACCATGTTGATCATGATCGGAGGGAATACATCCGAGTTTACTCGAAGGGCATCTGCAAGAGTACCACCTTTTTCAACATATGTTTTCGCATCCATAACCGCACGCTTCAGTGTTGGATTCTCGATCTGGTCGCCCATCAGTTCCAATGCGGAAATGATCGTAACACCGGCTTTTATAACAGCTGAAAACTGTTTACAAAAGACACCCAGGTCTCGTGATTTTACTTTCTTCTTAATTAAACCCCCTGAAAATGGATTGTTCTGCTCTGTCAGGCTCATGATCGAATAGCCATCCGACTTCAGCTTCTTCTCCGCTCCATCTCTGTTTGGGGCCTCGATGGTACCTTTTTTATTCTTACCATCTTTGTCAACAACCTTGTAGTTAAATACTGCCATTGTTTCTCCTCCGACCCTGTCATATTTCTTCCGTGATCATATCTGACCACGCACTTTATGCGTCTTTAAGCGCATAAAATCTCATTCATATAGATTATATAATACTATAATTTGCTACCATAATCAATATTTTCTTATGTTTGCCAGTTTTTTTGTGAGATTTGCACAAAACTGTTATACATTTTACTGTCCGTTAATCTTCTTTCTGAGGTACTGCTGATCCTGTGCATATGTCATTGCCATCTCTCTGGTTATAGTTCCCGCAGAGAACAGATCGTACAGTGCATCATCCATCGTAATCATTCCAAGCTGTCTGCTTGTCTGAATCGTTGACTGAATCTGATGCGTCTTTGCTTCACGGATCAGACTCCGTATAGCAGGAGAAGCAAGCATAACTTCAAAAGCTGCTACTCGTCCCTGACCATTTGCCGTAGGCAGAAGTGACTGTGATATAACGCCTTCAAGAACCATCGCAAGCTGTACACGTACCTGCTGCTGCTGGTTTGTAGGGAAGATATCAATGATACGGTCAATCGTACTTGCCGCGCCGATCGTATGCAGAGTCGAGAAAACCAGATGTCCTGTCTCGGCTGCAGTGATCGCTGTCGAGATAGTCTCAAGATCTCGCATCTCTCCTACCAGAATGATATCAGGATCTTCACGGAGGGCTGCACGAAGTGCATTTGCATAGCTGAGTGTATCCATACCAACTTCCCGCTGATTTACGATTGCCTTGTTGTGATGATGAATATACTCGATAGGATCCTCCAGTGTGATGATATGATCTGTCAGGTTTTCATTTGCTTTATTTATAATAGAAGCAAGTGTTGTTGATTTTCCTGAACCGGTAGGCCCCGTTACAAGTACAAGTCCTCTCTTCCTCTTATAAAGATCAACAACCTCTCTCGGAATACCAAGCTGATCAGGTCTTGGAATCTGTGTCTCAACTCGTCTGTAAGCCGCCGCCATATTACCGCGATCCATATATACGTTTACACGGAAACGTCCGGTCTCCGGTGAGTCAAATGAGAAATCGACCTCACCTCTGTCCTTTAAGATTGCTACATGTCTTTCTTTCATGGTTGCTCCGATCGCTTCTGCCGCATCAGCAGGTGTAAGCGGAGGAACTTCAACTTCTGTCAATCGTCCATTGATTCTGAGCTTTGGCGGTATTCCGACTGCAATATGTACATCAGATGCCTTCGCCTCAACCGAGAATGCCAGGAGCTCCTTCATATCCAGCATATTGTTTCCTTCCTTTCCTTGTTGCATTTCATAATTTCAATTTATTTTTACAGAGTTATGTATGTAAGTTCTTCTCTGTTAAAAATCTGTTCGGATTATGTCTTTGCATGTTTTAATGTCTTTGTATCATTTAATATTCGTCACCGGTTGTATAAACGATCTTCTTCATCTCCGAAAGTGAAGTGATACCGTTTAATACATGCTTTGCTGCACCCATCTTCAGGGTGAGCATTCCTTCTGATAATGCCTGCTTCTCAATCTTATCCGCCGTCGCTCCGGTCGAGATAACTGCCTGTAATGCCTTTGAAACCGGCATCATCTCATATACACCGATTCGTCCTGCATAGCCGGTATCATTACAAAGCGGGCATCCTGCAGGCTCATAGATGATTACGTCTTCTTCATCAGCCGGTACGCCAAGCACCTGTCTCTCATCATCTTCTATAAGTCGTGGCTGTTTACAGGTTGGACACAGACGTCTTACCAGTCGCTGTGCGATAACACCTACAACCGCATCACCTACAACGTAAGGCTCGATACCCATATCTTCCAGACGAGTGATCGTAGATGCTGCCGAGTTTGTATGGAGTGTTGATACAACCAAATGTCCGGTGATAGCCGCCTGAACCGCGATCTGGGCAGTCTCACCATCTCGAATTTCTCCGATCATTATGATATCCGGGTCCTGACGAAGAATAGATCTAAGTGCTGCCGCGAATGTCATATCTGCTTTATTATTTACCTGTACCTGGTTGATACCGTTGATATTCGCCTCGACAGGGTCTTCTACTGTGATAATATTAACATCTTCTTTGTTCAACTCACTTAATGATGTGTACAGTGTAGTTGATTTACCGGAACCGGTAGGCCCTGTAACAAGGATGATTCCGTGTGGGTTACTCAGGATTCCATCAAATACTTTGATCTCATCCTCATCAAGTCCAAGACCGCTCTTCGGCTTGGTCAGTCCGTCTTTAGAAGTAAGTCGCATAACCGTCTTCTCGCCGTATACTGTCGGAAGGATAGATACACGGACATCGAACTCTCGTCTGTCTACGAAAATAGTAATACGACCATCCTGTGGTTTTCTCTTCTCTGCGATATCCATTCCGCCTATGATCTTAATACGGGCTGTAATACCTGCCAGAATACTGAGGTCATATGACATTACCTGCTTCAACGCACCATCAATTCTGTATCTGACACGAACGCTGTTCTCCAGTGCTTCGATATGGATATCGGATGCTCTCTGTCTTACACCGCCCTCAATGATCTGCTTAACCAGAAGAACGATAGGTGAATTATCAATATCTTCGTTTGTTTCTTCTTCATCTCCGCCACCAAGTGCATCCGCCTGTTCCTGACGATACATCTCAGCCGCTTCCATCGCTTTTGAGCTTCCATAATACTTGCCGATCGCATCATTGATCTGTTCCTCCGTTGCGAGCATCGGCTCTACCTGCATATTTGTTACAAGTCCGATATCATCAATCGCATTGATATCCATCGGATCAGACATAGCAAGCTTTAATATATTCGGGTTTTCCGGATCGATCTCGATAGGAATAACCTTATATTTTGCAACCATATTCTCAGGTACCATATGAATAACTTTATCTTCGATCTTGGCACCTTTCAATTCTATGTAATCAATACCTAACTGCTGTGTCAGAAGAGTAATAAGAATCTCGTTACTGATCATTCCCAGATCCACGAGAACATTTCCAAGCTTCCCGCCATTCTCTTTCTGATACGCCAGAGCCTCCTGTAACTGCTCCTCTGTAATTGCTCCTGCTGCTACAAGGATATCTCCAATTCTAATCTTTTTTCGGCCCATTCCTAATCGCATACTGGTCTGTCCTCCTACACTTTTTAAATATACGAACACTCATTTAGAGATTATAGCACACCCTGGTAAAAAATTAAACATTTTGAACAGATTTTGGTCAATTTTTTTTGATTTTTTTCACATTTTAACAAGTTTTCTTTTTGGGATATGCACGTTCTTTACAGTTTCATCATAAAATATATACAAATCGCTGGAGCAGAAATTGATGTGCAGACATTTAAAAAGCCTCTCTCACCAAAAGAGGAAGCATATTTTCTGAAATTATGCAAAGAAGGCGATCCCCTGGCCAGAAAAACTCTGATTGAATATAATATGCGGCTGGTTGCCCATATTGCAAAAAAATACAATGGGAGCCACGAAAATGATGATCTGATATCCGCAGGCACGATCGGACTGATCAAAGCGATCGACACCTATGACTCAAAAAAAGGAAAACGACTGGTCACCTATGCATCCCGATGCATTGAAAACGAACTTCTGATGCTTCTCCGTCAGAACCGAAAGCACGCCCGCGAAGTATCCTTGTTTGAACCCATCGGCACAGACAAGGAAGGAAACGAGATCAGTCTGATGGATATCATCAGTCCCGACACTCCATCCATTCTTGATTCCATGGTACATGATTATAATCTGGAACAGCTTCCGGATTGTATGCTGCACCACCTTACAAAGCAGGAAATGGTGCTCCTGTCCAGACGTTACGGTCTGTCCGGTGAAGCACCATGTACTCAAAAAGAAATTGCCTCCGCAATGGGCATTTCCAGATCATATGTTTCCAGGATCGAGAAACGTGCGTTACTCAAGCTTCGCAAAGCTCTCGAAACCTGACCTCCCTATTCCTGCCGTCTGAGTATCATCCCCGCTGATACCGGGCGGTCAAGTCTTACATAGAGCTGCATCTTTGGATGCGGTGCAGACTCCATTTTCTCCATCTTGTCATTGTAGATTTCTTCTACCCGGCACGAGATATTTGTGCCGTCAAAGTCCATCGCCTCTATCATCTCTCCAACAGAAAACTTATTCTTCTGTTCAAATGCCGCAAATCCGTCTTCTGTCACCAGCTGCACATTTCCGATATAGGTATAATTCTTGATATAAGTATTGTTATCATAGATCTGAGAGTCACTGTCTGTCTTTCCGAAATAAAATCCGGTTGTGAACTGTCTGTATGTGCATTTTGCTATCTCTGATTTATAATATTCCATATTCGACCTGTAAAGCTCCGGCGACTCCATATAATCATCGATTGCCTTTCTATATGTTCTTGCCACTGTCGCAACATAAAGGGCAGTTTTCATCCTTCCCTCTATCTTAAAGCTATCGATACCCGCATCGATCATCTCGGGAATGTGTTCTACCATGCAGAGATCCTTTGAATTAAAGATGTAGGTTCCCCTGTCATCCTCATTAACCGGCATATACTCACCCGGCCTTGTCTCTTCTACGATGTGGTACTTCCATCTGCAAGGATGTGTGCACGCACCACGATTCGCATCTCTGCCTGTAAAGTAACTACTGAGCAGACATCTTCCCGAATAAGAAATGCACATAGCTCCATGCATGAACGATTCAATCTCCATATCATCCGGAATATGATCCCTGATCTGTCTGATCTCAGCAAGCGACAGTTCTCTGGCTGTAACCACGCGTTTTGCCCCAAGCTTATACCAGAAGTTATATGTCAGATAATTGGTGTTATTTGCCTGCGTACTGATATGAAGCTCCATATCCGGCATAGTTTCCTTTGCGAGTGTAAAGATACCGGGATCAGACACCAGAACTGCATCCACACCGGTATCCTTTAACTGTTCAAAATATGTTTTCATTCCATCGATATCATAATTATGTGCAAATATATTCGCTGTCACATACACTTTTGCGTTTTTTGCATGTGCATATGCTGCTGCTTCTTTCATCTCATCAATCGAGAAATTATCTGCTTTCGCACGAAGCCCATATGCCTGTCCGCCGATATAAACCGCATCGGCACCATAATCTACCGCAACCTTTAAAACTTCAAGACTGCCTGCCGGAACAAGCAGTTCCACTTTACGATCTGTCATTTATCCAATCCTCTTTTCAATTCTTATTTATCTTCTTTCATTCTGTAATATCATACACCAACCGCACATATTCATATGTCGATTATTTACAGCATTCGTCTTTTCGTACAGACAGGCTCATTCCGTCCCCAATATTTAAAATAGCTGTTTCAAGCCGTTCATCATGTTTTAATTCATACAGATATTCTCGCATTCTTGCATGAATCGTCCGATTTCTTCTCGTTACCGCGAACCTGGATTCAAGCACGTCTCCATCCTGTAATACATTATCACACAGCAGGATTCCCTCCGGAGCAAGTAATGGGATCGTTTTTTGAAAAAAGCTTCCATACTGTCCTTTTGCCGCATCCATAAACACCAGATCAAATGACCCCTGTAATGTCGGAAGGATCTCGTTTGCATCCCCCTCCAACAAGGTAATCCGATCTTCAGCCTGTGCAAGTCTTATATTGGCCTTTGCCTTTTCTATTCTCGGTCGATAGTTCTCTATCGTTGTAATATGTCCTTCTTCTCGCAAAAACCTGCTCATAAAAATAGCAGAAAAGCCGACCGCCGCTCCTATCTCCAGTATATTTACCGGTTTCTTTATCATCATCAGAAGCTTGATGAACTCGCCTGCTTCTCTACGGATGATAGGAACCTCCTGCTCTTCTGCTTCTTTTCTGATAGCAGTTATCACATCGTCATAATCACTGTTAAATGAATTAATGAAGGACGCAATTCTTTCATCTGTTATCATTCACTTTTCTCCGTTGTATCATTTTCTGACTTGGCATCAGTCGTGCTGTCCGACGTCTTATCTTTTGTCTTTTCTTCCTTTTTGCTTTCGGCTTTTTTCTCCTTCTCGTCCAGCTTGCCACCCGTTATCACGGTTATGATCTCGTCATTTGTATAGTTCGGAGCAATCTCATACGTTCCCGGCTGGATCTTTGCTGCATAAGAACCGATTCTGATACGAATCATCAGTGCATATGCATTCTTTACAACTCCGGCATCATCTAATGTCTCACAGACATCTTTGATCGATGAATCCGGAAGTATCGTAACTGCTACTACCTTTGTATCCGCCTTATCTTTGCAGCTGTTACTTGCAAACACATCATAAGCAAAGCCGAATCCGAACGCAAACACCTTAACCAATATAAACAGGATAAATACATTCACAAGTAAACCGACCGAGAATCGCAGTACTCGTTTCATTGTCAGTGCTCCATCTATAGCCATATCTTAATCTCCTTATCCATTCGTGCCTTCAGGCACTACGTATCTGTTGTAACATATCCTACTGCTTTATGTCAACATCCAGCCCATCAGCTATCTCATCATACATTGTTTTCAGCATCCTGCAAAGCTTTCGTTCTGCCCGAAGGAAATCATTTACAATAGTGTCATGAACGATCGGATCATATTCCTCGAATAATGCAACTACCTCATCATAAGGATTATCATTCGATGCATTGTTCTGAATATCCGAGTTCTTCTTTTTGAACTCATTCAGCCCCCGAAGCAGATCCGGATGTTCGTATAATCTTTCGCGGCACACCAGATAGTGCCTGTAGAATTCCGATTCCTTTATCGTTTCATTCAGTTTTTTACTGAGTTCAACAACATCACTCATTGTTCATTCCTCTTTTCTTCTTAGCCTATACCCATGCATGAGGTAATTATCAAAGCATCTTATACTTCTGTAATGATCGGAAGGATCATCGGACTTCTCTTCGTCCGTTTCCACAGGAATTCACTTAAGGAATCCTTGATCGTCGTCTTGATCTTGCCCCAATCTGTAACATTCTTACGCAAGCATCTCTCCAACGCTTCCTCCACTACTGCACGACAGTCCTCCATCAATGTCTCCGATTCTCTTACATATACAAATCCTCTGGAAACAATATCCGGACCCGCTATCAGGTTATTGCTGTATTTATCAAGTGTCACCACAATGATCAGCAGACCGTTCTGTGACAGAAGCTGTCTGTCTCTTAAAACAATGTTACCGACATCTCCGACTCCAAGTCCGTCGACAAAGACTCCCTGTGCCGGAACTTTTCCGGTCACCTCAAGCTTATCTTCGCTTACTTCCAGAACATCTCCTGTTGTCAGGATCTTGATATTCTCTTTCGGAATACCCATCTCCTGTGCCAGCTCTGCGTGGCGTTTCAGATGCCTGTACTCACCATGTACCGGTATCGCATATTTCGGTTTTGTGAGCGCATAGATCAGCTTCAATTCCTCTCTGCAGGCATGTCCCGATACATGTGTGTCTTCAAAGATTACATGGGCACCCTTCATTTCCAGCTCATTGATCACCTTGAATACTGCTTTTTCATTACCCGGGATCGGGTGTGAACTGAATATGACCACATCTCCCGGCATGATCGAGATCTTGTTATGGATCGACGCTGCGATTCTTGACAAAGCCGCCATGTTCTCACCCTGACTTCCTGTCGTGATCAGAACCAGCTTCTCATCCGGATAATTCTTGATCTGACTGATATCTATCAATGTGTTATCCGGTATATCGATATACCCGAGCTCGGAAGCCGTACTGATGATATTCACCATACTTCTTCCTTCGATGATTACTTTTCTTCCATACTTATATGCTGAATTGATGATCTGCTGCACACGGTCTACATTCGATGCAAATGTAGCTATGATGATTCGATGATTCTGATTATCATTGAACAGATTATCAAACGTTCTTCCTACTGTCTTTTCTGACTTTGTAAAGCCCTCACGTTCTGCATTTGTGGAATCTGCCATCAATGCCAGAACACCTTTTTTGCCAAGCTCTGCAAACCGCTGAAGATCGATCATATCTCCAAATACCGGTGTATAATCAATCTTGAAATCTCCGGTGTGGACAAGCAGTCCTGCCGGCGTATAGATCGCCAGTGCTGCTGAATCAGCAATCGAATGGTTTGTCTTAATAAATTCTATGCGAAATTTTCCAAGAATGATATTCTGTCCATATTTTACAACCTTACGTCTGGTGTTGTTCATCAGATTATGTTCTTTCAGTTTATTCTCGATCAGTCCCATCGTAAGCTTTGTTGCATAAATCGGCATATTGAGTTCTTTCTCAATGTAAGGAATGGCTCCGATATGATCTTCATGACCATGGGTAACCACAAGTCCTTTGACTTTGTCCGCGTTTTCCTTAAGGTAAGTGACATCCGGTATTACAAGATCGATTCCTAACATATCGTCCTCAGGGAATGCCAGACCGCAGTCAATGACTATAATAGAGTCCTCATACTCTATTGCGGTAATGTTCATTCCAATCTGTTCCAATCCGCCCAATGGAATAATCTTTACCGCATCGCTATTCAATTTTTTCAATGTTCTATACCTCCAAATCTACGTCCTCTAGCAGCTCTTCAAATATCTTCATAACTGCTTCTAATTCTTTGTCATCTTCAACGATGTCAAATGCTGCCATCTCACCTTCACTGTCTGAAGCATTCTCCTTCAGTATCAGGAAAGAACCATCATCTTCATCGTCTCCGTCTTCCGTAACAAGCAGATAATTCACTCCGCCAAGAGTCGTCTGCTCCATAACAGAAAAAGCAACTTCATTGCCATCTTCATCTGTAAATACTATGCTGTCGTTTTCCATTTCTGTTCTAATCCTTTCGACTATTCGGTCTGCCCTTCATGAGCCTGACTGTCAAGATAATTCTGCAAAATAACCGCAGCGGCCATCTTGTCTACATACTGTTTCCGATTTTCTCTTCTGACTCCGGTATCCATCAAAATCCGTTCTGCTTCTACCGTAGAAAGTCTTTCATCCCACATGATAACCTCAAGGCCTGTTCTACGTTCCAGATCTTCCTTAAACTGTTCGGTTGCTTCTGCACGTTCTCCAATCGTATTATTCATATTCTTCGGATATCCGAGAACGATCCGTTCTGCCTGATATTCCTCAATAATACTCTCTATTCTCGCAAGTGTCTGTCGAAGTTTGTTTGCTGATTTTCTTTCTATTGTTTCAAGTGGCTGTGCCGTGATCATCAGCGCATCACTGACCGCAACTCCTACTGTCTTTGTTCCGTAGTCCAATCCAATTATCCGCATATTCTTATCCTGTTCTTCTCTCCATGTAATCCGAGCTTTTTCGATGGGATTTTTTTCATCCGACCCCATCATTTTCGACACGATCCCGATCTACTTGATCAGATTATTCTTAATGTAATCTTCAAACAGAACTTCTATGATCTCATCCCGTTCTGCTTTCATGATCAGACTTCTTGCATTCTTATAGCTGGTGATATATGTAGGATCACCGCTCATAATATAACCGACAAGCTGACTGACCGGATTATAGCCTTTTTCTGTCAGTGCTTCATATACCTGTCCTATGATCTGTGTTACATCTATCGTGTTATCCTTCAGCTGTGCAATATGTTGTGTATTCTCTTTGTTATTCATATACTCACATCCTTACTTTTATCAAGTGCCATCAGCATCTTTGCATAAAAACCTTACCCTATAATAATATAAACCCATGCAAAATTCAACCTAAAGCCGCATATTTGTATATGTTGTAACGCATTTTGCGCATAATTCGGCTGTGCAATCTGCTCATTCCACGCCCACACCGTATGGAATCTTCACCACATGATTAATGATATCTGTCTGCCGGTCGCAGATCCTGTGCATGCATTCTTCCTCCACAAAAATATCCATATATCGTTCCGTATGTCCACGATATCCGTCTTTTCCCTCTCTCCGGACTTTTTCTTCAACAAGAACATCGAGATTTTCTCCCCGGAAGGACGCTTCATACGCCTGTTTGTTTCTTTCGGATAAAGCCAATAGAACATCACTTCTTTGATTTTTAATCTCAGGCGCAACCTGATCCTTCATTCCGGCAGCAACCGTTCCTTGTCTTGGCGAGAACTTAAATATGTGCATCTCGTACAAATTAAGCTTCGTCAGATAATCCACCGTCTCCCGAAACTCTTCTTCCGTCTCCCCCGGGAATCCTACGATCACATCCGTAGTCAGTGCCGGGCGGTCAAATGCCTTACGAAGCATCTCACATTTTTCAAAGTATTCTTCACAGGTATACTTCCTGTTCATCCTTTTTAATACTGTATTACAGCCACTTTGCAGACTTAAATGGAAATGTGGACACACCTTTTCATTATCCACAATGCGGTCTATAAATTCATCTGTAATAATACTAGGTTCCAGCGAACCAAGACGGATTCTTTTAATTGATTCGATTTTTGAGATTGCATCAATTACATCTGCGAGTCCTACCTCATTTTCCTTATCCTTACCATAAGAGGAGATATGGATACCTGTCAGAACAATTTCTTTTACTCCGGTCAACGCCAGTCGTTCAACTTCTTCTATAATGGATGCGATGTCCCGGCTCCGAATTCTTCCTCTGACGTAAGGAATAATGCAATAAGAGCAGAACTGGTTACAACCGTCCTGAATCTTCACATATGCCCGTGTATGCTCTAAAGTACTGTTAATGGTCAAAGGCTCATATTCTTTTTCCGCTGATATATCGAGCATGCCTTCATCTGTCACGCCTGCCTGCAGATAATCCTCCAGAATCCGAACAATATCTTTCTTTTTATTGTTTCCTATAATAATAGATATACGATCATCTTCCATCAACTTATCCTTTGCAGCCTGAACATAACAGCCCGCCGCTATTACGACTGCATCCGGGTTCAGTTTCTTCGCTCTGTGTATCATCTGTCTGGATTTTTTATCTGCCATATTTGTAACAGAGCATGTATTTATCAGATATACATCTGCTTTTTCTTCGAAGGAAACAGCCGTCATTCCGGCCTCTTTTAAGAGTTCGATCATGCCATCTGTCTCGTATTGATTTACCTTGCAGCCCAGTGTCAGAGGGGCTACTGTTTTTCCCTTCAGCATTCCTTATTTTTCCTTTCTTATTATTGACTTTTCACTCTCCAAAAGATATTATAAATATATAAACATCCGCGGCCGTTACGGCTCCGGATAATCTAACTTTTAGGAGGGTAATCATGAAAGCATTAATGGTTTCTTTAAATTCAATCGATAAGGTAAAAGCATTCTGTAACGAAATTGCAAAATTTGACGCAGAATTCGATCTCATCTCAGGACGTTACGTTATTGATGCAAAATCAATTATGGGTATATTCAGTCTTGATATTTCAAAACCAATTGAATTGAACATTCACGCTGATGAAAAGGATCTTGCTGATATTCTTGCAGCAATCAAGCCTTACGTTGTTGAATAATCATAATCGACTATTTGCATACATACAGAATGCCTGTTTTGACAGTCATTCTGCATAAAAAAGCTTGCCGCCTTTATAGTGGCAAGCTTTTTTCATGTTATTCTGTCATGAGTACAGTTCAGTTCACTCCTTGCATTCCGCAAAATCAACATCCTGGCGAGCAAATAATTTTGCATGTGTTGCATGATGTCTCTGCTTCACCTTATCTCTGTGCTCTGCACATTACAGTCTCAACAGACTCTAACGCTTTTTCATATAACGGCTCGATAATGCCGGCAAGCTTTGCTTCTGATTTCTCGATCGCAGATAATATCGGTTTTGTTACCGGGTGCTTTGCTACAAATGTTGTACAGCAGTCCTCATAAGGAAGGATCGATGTATCATATGTTCCGATTTTTTCCGATATATCAACAATCTCCTGCTTGTCCAGTCCGATACACGGACGGAACACCGGCAATGTACTGACATCATTGATAACAGCAAGACTGAATACCGTCTGGCTGGACACCTGCCCGATACTCTCACCTGTCACCGTACACTGACAGTCATTTCTCTTTGCCAGTTCTTCTGCAATCTTGATCATATAGCGTTTCATAATGATAGTAAGCTCCTCGTGCGGGCAATTATCATAGATCGCCATCTGAACATCCGCGAAATTTACAACATGCAACTTGATCGCACCTGCATAATCCGCAACCAGACATGCCAGATCAATTACTTTTTCTTTGGCACGCTCACTGGTAAATGGCGGTGCATGGAAATATACAGCCTCCATCTGGACACCGCGTTTTGCGATCATATAGGTTGCAACCGGGCTGTCAATTCCACCGGATAATAATGCCATTCCCTTTCCGTTTGTGCCGACAGGAAGTCCTCCCGGACCCGGAATCGTGATCGAATAAATATATACCGTCTTCCGGATCTCTACATTAATGATCTCATCCGGTTCATGAACATCAACGGAAGTATCCGGGAATGCCTCTAACAGATAATGTCCGAGCTCTGCATTGACCTCCATCGAAGTCATAGGAAAGCTCTTATCATTTCTTCTTGTATTTACTTTAAAGGTAAAGTTCTTCTTACGATATGCTTTATCCACATATTCGATCACCTTTTCTTTGATGGCTTCAAATGATGTATCTTCCTCTACCACAATTGGACAGATTCCCACGATACCGAATACCTTGGTCAATGCACCCACTACATCTTCATAATCATAGTCCGATTTTGCTTCGATAAAGATTCTTCCCTGTTCCTTACGGATATAAAAATCACCGTAATTTTTGATCTTACGATTAATGTTTTTTACAAGGATATCTTCAAATATATACCGGTTTTTACCTTTTGTACCGATCTCGGCATATTTGATCATAAATGCCTTATACTGCATATGCTTCTCTCAACCTCCGATTTTCATTCTATTTATTTGTTCTTCGTCTGTTTTATACTATTATAATCAAACCTTCCATTCGTTTGACGCTACTTTTTTCTGACATATTTTCTATATACCGGCAGGATCTCTTCTATCACATCTGCCGCATAGTCTGCCTGTTCCACTGTGTTCTCTGCCGAAAAACTGAAACGGATCGTGGATTCCAACCGATCCTTCGGTAACCCGATCGAAGCTAATACATGGCTGACTGCCGGTTTATTCGACGAACATGCCGATCCGGAAGAAACATAGATTTCCCGTTCTTCTAATGCATGCAGCATCACTTCGCTTCGAACACCAACAAATGATACACTTAGGATATGTGGTGCTTCCCCTTCATTGATATATACATCCGGAAGTGTCTTTAGCCGTTCGGTCAGACGGTCTTTCACCGCCCTCATACGAACAGTTCTGGCTTCCAGATCTTCATAAACCATCTTTGTTGCCAGTCCAAATCCTGCAAATCCCGGAACATTCTCTGTGCCGGATCGCATTCCGTCCTGCTGTCCGCCGCCGTATATGATCGGCTTCACCTTCGTACGGTTCTTGATAAACAATGCTCCGGTTCCCTTTGGTCCATGTATCTTATGCCCGCTTACGGACATCAGATCGATACCCATCCGTTTCGGGTAAATGTGATATTTGCCAAATGCCTGAATCGCATCCACATGAAAGAGCGTCTTTGGATTCTTCTCTTTGATAATCTCTGCAATCTCCTGAATCGGTTCTACTGTCCCGATCTCGTTATTTACATACATAACAGACACAAGAATCGTATCCTCGTTCACTTCCTGTTCTAATTGTTCCAGATCCACAATTCCGTGGTGATCTACATTCAGATATATGATTTCAAATCCAAGGCTCTCCAAAAATGCCATCGTGCTTGATACCGATGCATGTTCCACCTTTGTTGTTATGATCCGGTTTCCGCTTCTTTTATTTGCAAGCGCAGCCCCGATCAACGCAAGATTATTGGATTCCGTTCCGCCGGAAGTCAGTACGATCTCTTTGCTGTCTACCTTCCATTCTTTTGCAAGGATCTCTTTCGTCTCCTTGATATAGTGTCCTGCATCCAGGCCTTTCTGATGCAGGGAGGAAGGATTACCATAATCTTCTTCCATTAATTTTACCACCAGATCTTTTACTTCCGGAAATACCTTTGTTGTTGCTGCATTATCAAAATATGCTTCCATCTCTATCTATCCTCTTCCAGTTCAAACATTATGATCGACATAACCGCCATTCCCGCTGTCTCGGTACGCAGAATCCTGTGTCCAAGCGTAACCATCTTCGCGCCCATGTCTGTCGCTGCCTCGACTTCTTCTCCGGCAAATCCACCTTCCGGGCCTATAAATATACCAAGACTTTTCTTTCCCTTGATCGATGCAAAGACCTCTTTCGAATATGCAACTCCTTCTGCTTCTTCATACGGGATCATATTCATATCAAGCTTCTTTGCCATAGCAAGAGCCTCTTTCCATGTTACAGGAGCAGTTACCTCCGGGATCACACCTCTGCCCGACTGCTTCGCCGCCGCAAGTGCGATCGCCTGATAACGTTCCGTCTTCTTTCCTGCTTTCTTTGCATCCAGCTTGACAACCGTCCGTTTCGTCATGACCGGTACGATCCTTGTAACGCCAAGCTCTACCGTTTTCTGGATGATCCACTCCATCTTATCCGCTTTCGGAAATCCCTGAAACAACGTAATCTCTGTTTCAAGTTCTGCAAAATTATCACATACATCCAGAATATCTGCAACTACTTTTTCATGATCCATAACTGAAATCTGGCAGCGGTAATCTCTACCCCTGCCATCACTTATTATGATCTCATCATTTACTTTTAAACGAAGAACATTCTTAATATGATTGACATCCTCACCGGTAATATCAATGCTCTTATCAAATACCCTTCCATCAAAATCTACAAAAAAACGATTCATCTTCCCAATCCTGTCTCTTTATGACTAATTATCCTTCTCAGCTACAAAACTGATCCAGTCTTTCATAGAGACAGTATCCACTATTCTGAAGTGATTGTCAAGAAGTGCCTGTCTGACCTCGTCTTCTTTTGTATTGATAATTCCGGAACAGATAAACTTCGCATCATCCTTCATAAACTGCTGCACAACACCGGAAAGCGGGATGATTACATCCGCCAGAATATTTGCAACTACGATATCATACTTCGGTTCGATCGACTGAACAAGCTCTTTATCCGCGAGTACATTACCACAGAGAAACCGAACCTGATCTTCTGTAATATGATTGATATCCCTGTTCTCGATGCTGACATGAACCGCAGTCTCATCAATATCGATTCCGAGAACCTCTTTTGCGCCAAGATTACTACATACAAAGGAAAGGATCCCGCTTCCGCTTCCACAGTCAAGAACCAGATCTCCTTCTTTCATATATTTCTTCAGCTGTCCGATACATAATCTGGTCGTCTCATGGGAGCCGGTTCCGAACGCCGCACCCGGATCAATATCGATCACAATATCATCATCTGTCACATCAGAAGGTGCATCCTCCCATGTCGGTTTGATAACGATATTGTCATACAGACGAAACGGCTTAAAATATGCCTTCCAGTTGTTCATCCAATCCACATCTTCCGTCTCGGATTCTATGATATTGCAGGCTCCAACCGGAATAAATTCCGATAACCGTTCCAGTTCATTTTTTATCTTGGTCTTTATCTCTTCCTTGTCAAAGGAATCATCCAGATAGCAGGAAACCTTTGCTGTTCCGTCATCCGTCGGCATCTCATCCGGCAGAAGATCTACAAACATAGCTGCCATTTCTTCATCTGTCAGAGGCACATTGTCATCGACTTCTATACCCAAAACGCCTTCCTCATCGAGGAAGGCGCTGAGTAAATCGACAGCCTCACACGTTGTTTCAATCGTGATTTGTGTCCATTTCATAATCTATTTACCTATTTCTTCTTTCTTTTTTTGTGATCTCCAAACGAGAATGATGTTCCTACCGAATCTGTTGCAGGTCTGGTCTCAACCAATGTTGCCTGCTCGTATTCATTCAAGATACGCTTCTGTTCTGCAGTCAGCTTCTCAGGGACCTGTACAACCAGTGTTACATAATGATCACCACGCTGAGTAGGATTCTTCAGGTTTGGCACACCTTTTCCCTTCAGCTTAACCTTGGTATCGGTCTGTGTTCCTGGTGGAATCGTGTAATCAATCTCTCCCTCGATCGTATGGATCTTAATATTTCCACCCAGTGCTGCCTGTGTGAATGAGATCGGTTCGGAGGAGTAAAGATTGTATTCCTGTCTCTGGAACTTCGGATGACGATCAACAAGGATCGTAACATGAAGATCTCCTCTTTCACCACCATTAAATCCAGGTTCACCTTTTCCTTTGATACGGATATTGGTTCCGTTATCTACTCCAGGCGGAACAGCGATCTGAATCTTCTTTCTGCTCTTTACATAACCGGTTCCCGCACAGTTGCTACATTTATATCTAATGATCTTACCGGATCCGCCACAGTCCGGACAAGTCGATACATTTCTTACTACGCCAAACAAGGACTGCTGTGTTGTAACGATCTGACCTTTTCCGCCGCATTTGCCACAAACCTCCGGCTGATGTCCCGGCTGTGAACCGGTTCCCTTACATACTTCACATTCATCCTTTAATGGAAGATCCAGTTCTTTCTGTGTACCAAATATTGCTTCCTCAAAAGCAACTCTGATCGTTGTCTTGATGTTAGCACCCTTTACAGGTCCGTTTGAATTTCTCTGTCTGCTTCCACCACCGAACATATCTCCGAAAATATCTCCGAAAATATCTCCCATATCAGCAAAATCAAAGCCGCCGAAGCCACCAAAGCCACTGCCGCCGGCATTTGGATCAAATGCCGCATGACCATACTGATCATATTTTGCTCGCTTCTCCGGGTCACTAAGTACTGCATAAGCTTCCGCTGCTTCTTTAAATTTTCTTTCAGCCTCCGCATCGCCCGGGTTCATATCAGGATGATATTTCTTGGCTACGACACGATATGCTTTTTTTATCTCTGCCTCTGAGGCATTCTTGGTTACACCAAGGACCTCATAGTAATCAGTTTTTGTTTCTGCCATAACTTTTAACCTTTCATCTGCGATATACATTCATATCCACAGTAAAACAGGAAACCTTTTTCCTGTTTTACTGTCAGATATTTACTATAGACTACATTTCATATTATTTCAAGGCTTAAACCTCTGTGAAATCTCCATCTACTACATCACCCTCTGAAAAGTCCGGTGTACCTGTACCTGTTCCTGCATTTGCTCCGGGACCATTCTGCTCATAAAGCTTAGCGAACAGATTCTGAGCACTTTCCATAAGCTTATCCTTAGCAGCCTTGATCTTATCCACATCAAGATCTGTCATATTCTCTGCATCCGTGCTTTCAATTGTTGACTTTAATGAGTCTAAGTCAGCCTGTACGGCAGACTTATCTGCATCTGAAAGCTTATCTCCGACTTCATTCAGTGCTTTTTCTGTCTGGAATGCAAGTGCATCTGCTTCATTTCTTGCTTCAATGCCTTCCTTACGTTTCTTATCCTGTGCTTCGTATTCTGCAGCTTCTTTTACTGCTCTCTCGATATCATCATCTGAAAGTGATGTACCGGAAGTAATTGTAATGTGCTGTTCTCTTCCTGTTCCGAGATCCTTAGCAGATACATTTACGATACCATTCGCATCGATATCGAATGATACTTCGATCTGAGGAACGCCTCTTCTTGCAGGAGCGATACCATCCAGTCTGAAACGTCCAAGACTCTTATTATCTTTTGCAAACTGTCTTTCACCCTGTACTACGTTGATATCAACGGCATCCTGATTATCCTGTGCTGTTGAGAAGATCTGACTCTTCTTTGTAGGAATTGTTGTATTTCTCTCGATCAGATGTGTTGCGATACCACCCATTGTTTCGATAGAAAGTGTAAGTGGTGTAACATCAAGAAGAAGGATCTCACCGGCACCTGCATCACCAGCAAGCTTACCACCCTGGATAGATGCACCGATTGCAACACATTCATCAGGGTTGATACCCTTGAATGGCTCTTTACCTGTTAATCTCTTAACTTCTTCCTGTACGGCGATGATACGTGTAGAACCACCGACTAATAATACCTTATCAAGATCTGCTGCAGTAAGTCCTGCATCTTCAAGTGCTGTCTGAACAGGTATCTTTGTTCTGTCAACCAGACCTGCTGTTAATTCATCAAATTTTGCTCTTGTCAGGTTCATATCAAAGTGCTTTGGTCCATCCTGATTTGCTGTGATGAAAGGAAGGTTGATATTTGTTGTCATAGCGGATGAAAGCTCTTTCTTTGCCTTCTCTGCTGCTTCCTTTAATCTCTGCATAGCCATCTTATCGCCGGAAAGGTCGATACCCTCTGCCTTCTTGAATTCATCTAACATATACTGTGTAACAGCATTATCAAAGTCATCACCACCAAGCTTATTATCACCAGCTGTTGCCAATACTTCAATAACGCCTTCACCGATCTCAATGATAGATACATCGAATGTACCACCACCTAAATCGTATACCATGATCTTCTGTTCCTGTTCATTATCAAGACCATAAGAAAGAGCTGCTGCTGTAGGCTCGTTGATGATACGCTTTACATCAAGTCCTGCAATCTTACCGGCATCCTTTGTTGCCTGTCTCTGTGCATCTGAGAAGTAAGCAGGTACTGTGATAACGGCCTCTGTAACCTTCTCACCGAGATATCCTTCTGCATCGGATTTCAGTTTCTGAAGAATCATAGCTGAAATCTCTTCCGGTGAATACTTCTTGCCATCGATCTCTACTCTGTAATCTGTACCCATATGACGCTTGATGGATGAAATTGTCTTATCTGCATTTGTAACTGCCTGACGTTTTGCAGGCTCACCGACTACTCTCTCACCTGTCTTTAAGAAACCTACTACAGATGGTGTAGTTCTCATACCTTCTGTATTCGCAATAACAACAGGCTTACCACCTTCCATTACTGCTACACATGAATTTGTTGTACCTAAATCAATACCAATTATCTTACCCATGATTATATTCCTCCTAAATAAAATTCTGTTTTCTTAATTTAATAAAATTTATATGCTATAGTCATTTGACTATTAGTTTGCAACCTTTACCATGCTGAATCGTAATACCTGATCCTTATACATGTAACCACGCTGCATCTCTTCGACGATCACGTTCTCTCCGTAATTCTCATCCTCTACATGCATTACTGCATTGTGGAACGCCGGATCAAACTGTTCACCCTCGCAGTTCATCGGGGTAACGCCGATGGATTCCAGTGAAGTCATAAGTGATTTGTAGATTTTATCAACTCCTGCTTCAAACGGTCTGTCTTTATCCTCTTCCGGAATTGCTGCAATCGCTCTTTCAAAGTTGTCAACTACCGGAAGTAATTTTCCAAGAACATCCTTCGCTCCGAAATCATACATTTTGGATGACTCCTTTTCATTTCTCTGGCGGATATTCTCGCACTCTGCAAGAAGACGTTTATATTTGTCTTCTGCATCCTGACAGCGCTCTTTCAGTTTATCATTTTCTTCTCTCAAAGCCTTGCTGCCGCGTCTGTTCTCTTTTGCAACCGGCTTTGGCTTTGCCGCCTCTGCCTGTTCTTCAGGGACATCCACAGTTTCTGTAACATTCACATCTGTAGATGTTGTATCTGCAGTATCTGTTGTCTCTGCTGTAACTTCATCTACAATTGTTTCTGCTGCCTTTTCATCTGTCTTTACTTTCTTAGTGTCTTTCTTGGTGTCTGCCATTATCGGACCCCCTATTCGTTATTATTAAATATATCATCTAATTCACCGGTCAGATTTTTTAACATCGTAACAACTTTCTTATAGTCCATACGCTTCGGACCGATGATACCTATAGTTCCTTTTGCGCCTTCCGGCATCTTATAAGTTGCCGTTACAAGGGAGCAATCTTTCAGATCCTCACTGGAATTCTCATCACCGATTCGGATCTCTATATCAGAGTTATCTTTATTGATAACTTCTTCTACATATTTTACAAATTCCTCTTTGTCTTCTATATCTTCAAAAGTTCCAAGCAGTTTTTCTGCTGTTGCCGAATCCATCAATTCAGGATACTTTAACATGTTGGTCGCTCCGCTTGTATAAACCTTCATGTCATCCGCTTCATGAATAGCTTCCATGATCCCCTGAAAGATGGTCTCTAAGATATCCGCATATTCACCTGCCTGCATCTTCATCGTCTGTATCAGTTCCAGATTAATATCTTCTAATGCAGCTCCCTGAAGGAACGTGTTTAATAAAATATTGAATTTTAAAATCTCGTACGTGGTATCGATCAACTTATTCTTTACGATATTTCCATCCACCATGATCACCGCAAGAAGCTTCGACTCAGCAACCTTGGAAAGCTGTATAAACTTCACGGTATTATTATACTGAGGTGTGGTAACCAGTGTGGCATAATTCGTATTTGCCGCTAATACCCGGGCAACCTGCTTCAGCATCTTCTCCATCTTATCAACTCGTTCAAGAAGATTTCCCTTCTCTGTCTCAGCCTCTATCTTCTCATTCATAAGGCTGTCAACATAGAACCGATATCCTTTGTCCGTCGGAATTCTTCCTGCAGATGTATGCGGCTGACATATATAACCCATGTCCTCCAGATCAGACATCTCATTCCTGATCGTCGCCGAACTTAAGTTCAAATCTGTATACTTTGAAATCGTCCGCGATCCTACAGGTTCTCCGGTCTCTAAATAATTGGAAACGATAGCTTTCAGAATTTTGACTTTTCTCTCGTCAAGTTCCATCTGCTCATCCCTTTCATTTTGTTAGCACTCAAATACTCCGAGTGCTAACCACTAAAATTAATCTAACACCCACTACCTTGTTTGTCAACATTTATTTTGAAAAAAATCAAGAAAATTTATAATTTTTGAGCTTTGAAAAAATGAATGCCGAGTCCTGTAGAAATCACGGCATATAAAAGACTGATGATAATCGCAGCTACCGCATCTGTTCCGTTAAATGTAAGGTCACTTGTCATACCGAGAAGCTGCACGATCCAGATGTTATCAAACCACGCCGGCAGATTAAACAGATCCACAAGGACACGAACTCCGGGTGTAAATAACAGCACCAAAAGAACCGCTGCAGTCATAGACAAAACCGAATGTCTGATCAGTGAAACCAACATAAATGCAAACATCGCGCAGGCTCCGATCATTATAAACTGCAGCACTATCGCAAGCATTGTTTTTCCAATCCGGGAAGCTTCTGAAGCTTCAGGGACATTTCTAAAAAACAAAGCAGCCGTAATCCCTGAAATCAGAATATATTCCAGTAAGATCCCCCATGCATAAGTAACTGCCGCCAGCACTCTGGCAATATAACAGGCCGCTCTGCTTTTACTTCTCTGTAGCTCGCAGCGTATGGTATTCTGTTCGTAGTCTTCGGATATATGAAGGATAACCGGAAACATCATAAAAAGGACCAGAAGCTCCGAAGCAGAAAAAGCCGATGCAATATAAGCGATTCCGCCCATCTGGCCTTTGATCGCTGTAATCGTCTGTTCTGAAAAGCCTGCTGCCGCCAGGAAGTCGCCGCTTACCCCTGCACTTACATAATGAAGAAAAGCTGCTACAAGAATCGCAAACGGAATCACCAGAATCATGATCATTCTGCCATAAAAGCTTTTGCCATATCGAAATACTTCTGCTCTGTAAACATTCATACTGTTGCCTACGCTCCCTCTAAATAAGAAATAACCGGATTTATTTCCTGTTTTTAATATACCCGTGAGTGGTTTTTTATATTACAGATAAATAATCCGGTCACAGACCTGTTCCAGATCTCCGGGTATGTGGCTGGTAAGAATAACCGCCATTCCTTGTTTTCTTCGCTTCTCCAGATAAGATAAAAACGATGCTCTCGTAAACGGATCAAGCCCGTTCAACGGTTCATCAAGCAACGCCAGTCTTGTCTCTTTATGGATCGCAAGACAAAGCGCAAGCTTCTGTTTATTGCCAAGTGACAGCTTAGATGCTTTGATCCGGTCAAATTCATGGATACCCAAAAGATCGATCAAAGCTTCATCCGTAAGCTGCTTATCTCCGTTCATATGCTCCATCATTTTTATATTATCACGCACGGAAAGGTCTGAAAAAAAAGAGGGTCTTTCGATCACACATGCCATATCTCTGCCGGATATATCTGTTACATTTATCTGTCCTGAGCAACTGCCCTTTTTCCGGGGAATAAAGCTCGCCAACATACGAAGTAACGTGCTCTTTCCACTTCCATTTTGTCCCGCCAGTCCGACAATCTCGCCTTTACGCAGTACAAATGTCAGATTCTTCTCCCACAACGGCTGTTCTGTTCTAGGATAGGTATAATTCAGTTCATTTATTTCTATAATAACAGCAGTCCGCTGCTCATTCGTCTCTTTTATCATATCCGAACCTGTCCCCGACTATCATTTCATTTATCTTTATCCTGTAAAAAATCTACAAGAATCCTGTTACTTACATCGATTCCCTTTCTGGTAAAACATACCATCCCCTTTTCATCTTTCATATGTCCGCTTGCCACATACCCTCTTATAATATCCCCATAAACATCATATAAGGAATGGCCAAACCGGTCATAGAAATCCGCCGCACTGATTCCTCTGGTCATTCTAAGCCCAAATATCACATACTCTTCCATCAATGTATCAATATCTACAGTTTCATCAATATGTCTGATCGAAAGCAGCTCCGATATCCGGTACGCTTCATCGATCGAGCGTTTTTCAAATACTTCCTCCATCGTATCGACATACTGTTTTATATCTGACGTATTCGAATATCTTCTTCCGTTAAAAAAGGAAGCCGCACCTATACCGATCCCGATATATTCATCCATCGTCCAGTATACGATATTATGTCTGCATTCATATCCGGGCTTTGCATAATTTGAGATCTCATACCTTTTATATCCTGACATCTCGAGTACCTTTCCGGTTGCTTCATACATTTCACGGTCTGTTTCCTCATCCGGAAGCTTTGAAAGGAGTTTCTGATCCCCCGCAAGCGGTGTTCCATCTTCCACGATCAGGCTATATGAAGAGATATGCTCCGGTCTGCACTTCAATACACGCTCTAGTGTATCCAGGTAGGAATGAAGCGTCTGCCCCGGGATCGCAGAGATCAGGTCGACATTGATATTTCTGAAGCCTGCGTCACGTGCTGTCTGATAGGATGTCAGAAACTGTTCATATGTATGTATCCTGCCAAGCATGGCAAGCTCATCATTGTGTGCGGACTGCAGTCCGATACTCATACGATTGATCCCGGCCGCCAGATATTCCGCTGCTTTGATCGCAGTCAGGGTACCCGGATTCACCTCAATCGTAATCTCGGCTTCTCCGTCCACTTTAAAAATGCTTCTAAGGGTCGCCAATATATTCATGATCTCGCCCGGTAAAAGTATAGACGGAGTTCCTCCGCCTATAAATATCGTTTTTACAATATAGTCCTTTGATATGCTTTTATAGCTTAATAATTCTCTGCAAATGCTCTGGACATATGCCTTTCTGACCGCACCGCTCCGGTTGATCTGCGGGTCATCCGCACCAAAAGACAGGAAATCACAATATACACACTTCTTAACACAAAACGGAATATGTATATAAATGCTCAGTTTTTTTCTCATGTGTTTTTCCTGCCTTCTCGTTTTTTCTGTAAGCTGCTTTCTGCTTATATCAAAATCATTTTTGATTTATTTCATTCTAAATGTCCTGATTCAACCTGCAATTTTTTTATATTTATTCCTCATCAAGTTTTAATACGCTCATAAATGCCTGCTGCGGAATCTCTACATTTCCGATCTGACGCATACGTTTCTTACCTTCCTTCTGTTTCTCCAGAAGCTTCTTCTTACGGGAGATATCTCCACCGTAACATTTTGCAAGGACATCCTTTCTGACTGCTCTTACCGTCTCTCTGGCAATGACCTTGTTGCCGATCGCTGCCTGGATCGGAATCTCAAATAAATGTCTCGGGATCTCCTGCTTTAACTTCTCGCACATCTTTCTTCCGCGTTCGTAAGCAGTATCCTGATGAAGAATGAAGGATAACGCATCGACCTCTTCTTTATTGATCAGGATATCAAGTTTTACAAGCTCGCTACGCACATAGCCCTTCATCTCATAGTCAAAGGACGCATAGCCTCTGGATCTTGATTTTAAAGCATCAAAGAAATCATAGATGATCTCATTTAACGGAAGGTCATACCGAAGCAGTGCTCTAGTTTCTTCCATATATTCCATTCCCTGATATACGCCACGGCGTTCCTGACAGAGCTGCATGATCGCACCCACATATTCTGTAGTGACCATGATCTCCGCGGATACAAACGGCTCTTCCATATATTCGATATTCGACGGATCCGGCAGATTGGACGGATTCGTCAGTTCGATCATCTTGCCATCCGTTGTATGCACACGGTAAACAACGCCCGGCGCAGTCGTAACAAGATCCAGATTGAACTCGCGCTCCAACCGCTCCTGTATGATCTCCAGATGCAGAAGTCCAAGGAAACCGCAACGGAAACCGAAACCAAGTGCGATCGATGTCTCCGGCTCAAAGCTTAAGGACGCATCATTTAACTGAAGCTTCTCCAATGCATCGCGAAGATCCGGGTATTTGGCTCCATCTGCCGGATAAAGTCCGCAGTAGACCATAGGCTGTGCCTTCTTATATCCCGGAAGCGCCTCTGCGCATGGATTGTCGTTATCTGTAACGGTATCACCGACTGTAGTATCTCTGACATTCTTTAAGCTGGCAGTGATATAGCCTACCATTCCTGCCGATAATTCATCACATGGAACGAATCTGCCAGCCCCGAAGATTCCTACTTCTACTACCTCTGCAACAGCTCCGGTTGCCATCATACGGATGGACGTCCCACGTTTTACCACACCGTCGAATAAGCGGCAGAATATGATAACACCTTTATATGAATCGTAAATACTGTCAAATATAAGTGCCTGAAGCGGTTTTTCCGGATCTCCTGCTGGTGCCGGGATCTTCGTAACGATCTGCTCTAAGACCTGATCGATATTGATACCATTCTTTGCCGAAATTCTCGGAGCATCCTGCGCTTCGATTCCGATCACATCTTCAATCTCATTTACCACACGCTCCGGTTCGGCCGAAGGAAGATCGATCTTATTGATAACCGACATAACATCCAGATCGTGATCGATCGCAAGATATACATTTGCAAGTGTCTGTGCCTCGATTCCCTGTGCTGCATCCACAACCAGGATCGCACCCTCGCAGGCAGCCAGACTTCTTGATACTTCATAATTAAAATCAACATGCCCCGGGGTATCGATCAGATTGAAGATATATTCTTCTCCATCCTGTGCTTTATAGATCGTACGAACGCACTGTGCCTTGATCGTGATTCCACGTTCCCGCTCCAGATCCATATTATCAAGCACCTGATTCTGCATCTCACGTTCAGTCAATAAGCCTGTCTTTTCTATAATCCTGTCCGCAAGTGTCGATTTACCATGATCGATATGCGCTATAATGCAAAAGTTTCGTATCTTAGACTGATCTATATGAGCCATCCTGTTTTCCTCCGGTATCTGAATTTCTTTTCTCTTTTTATTTTAAGCATGCATTCCTGCAGGCAAATATTTTCGTGTTCATTATCATAACACAATCTCACTTTCCGCTCAATACTTTGTAAAGAATTGCAGACAGCGGTTCCATGGCATTTTTTGCTTCTTCTACCGTATTCGTCTGGCTACCGACTTCCACTAACAGCGACCGTGGTTTGAGATCCAGATTATATCGATATCCCTTAACAAATATCTTCCTTACAAAGGACTCATAATTTGCCTGTGCCGTCAGATACATCTGCAGACTGAAGGCAAGATTTTCTGTTTTGTATGGATTTGCCAGATATGATATGTCTCCGTTCTTATTTAATCGGCTCACTCCGTTTAAAAACATAACCTGCGCAGTCTTTTTTCCCCCGATCTCCGTGATCAGATATGTATCCTCGGCTACACCATCTCTGTGAATATCGATCACGACATCAATAGACGGGTATTCCGTAAGAATCTTCTGAACTCCCTCTCTTGCATAATCATATGCCGCGCTTCGATCCAGCTCCCCACCGGTCATATCGTAGGCTGTCGTATCGTGATAGACTGCCACCCCGTAATTCTCTTCGAGAAGCTGCGTCAGGTAATCACCAACGCCGATCACGGTATCCTCAACCTTGCCCGGCTCGGAATCTTTAAAGCTCTCCGTTCCGTGTGTATGATAGATCAGCACCTTATAGTTCTTATCCTCTGTATCGATCGTCAGATCCATAGAGGCAAGATCCTGCCCGTTTAATTCTTCCCTGGATACATTTGTCGTACTGTCGATCACATAGAAGTGATTTTTTATATAATCATAATCAGCAAGCTTTTCCTGCATATAACTGCGACATCCTGCCATCGCAGCTATCGATGCTGTCGCTTCTCCGTTCTCCCGCATGACATTTTTCGATAGATCCTTCCGAATATCCGTCTCTGCAATATCCGTCTCCTGTTCTGATGCACAGGACACAAATGCACCTGCAAGGCAATATTCCTGCAAACAATCTTCTAAAAAACAGGATGCTTCTTCATGTTGCTTTCCCTCCTGCTGTATATTCGGCTTCTGATCCGACGATATCGTTCCTGTCAGAAGCTGTCGCAGCATATCCGTCTTTGTCTCATTATCACATTTTGCAAACCATATTGCAAAAAAGGCTATGACCAGAAAAAAGCAATAACGCATTCTTCTTTTTTCGCATCTTGTCTGACAGTTTCTCATTCCGGATAAACTCATTACTTTTTATTATTTATCAGTATATGAGTCCTTCCTGAAAATAATACCATTTATTGCTTCGGATATTGTGAAGCTGATTCGTCTTACCAGTTCATCAATATTTTTTGGAGTAACAAACATATCCGCAAGCTCCGGTTCTACCAGATGATATGCGATCTGATATCTCTGCTGCTCGGACAATTCTTTCACCAGCTTCTTCCCATGTATCTGATCAAATGCATCGGCGATCTCATCAAGAGAATCATCAATGATAGACGGAACCGATATAACTGTCGGAACTCCAAGTGCGATGACCTTTGTTTTTATATTATCTGAGTTGATCTCCATCCGGTTATTTCCGACGCCGGAGCCCGGACTGATCCCGGTATCCGTAAGCTGCACAGTCTTGTTCAACCGCTTACTGCTTCTGGCCGCAAGAGCATCAATTACAAGAACCGCATCTACCTTGATATTCCCACAGATTCCTTTTATGATCTCCACCGTTTCAATTCCTGTCTGTGCCATAACGCCCGGACAGATCGCCGATATATCATATTCCTGTCTGCCCGATACAGGGATCTTCTCGATTCCCAGATGTCTGGTTATAAAAAGATGATCAACAACCAGCGGACCGAGTGAATCCGGTGTCACCTCACGGTTTCCGAGACCTACGACCAGAACGGAGCTTGCATCTCCCAGTAATTTTTTAAGATTATTTGATAGTTCACGGCACAACGGCTCATGGATCGTTTCATCAAATTCCCGGATCTCCGGACATTCGATCGTAATATAAGTTCCAAGAGGCTTGCCAAGTGTCTCTGCCCCTTTCTCATTTGTTACATTGATCGTCGTTGTCCTGATACCCTGCCGGTGGATCTTTGTCGCAATCTGTATTCCATCCAATTCTCCGCGATCTTTTATATCTTCTCGTAATTCTATCGCAAGGTCTGTCCGAATCGTTCGTTCCATAGCCGTTCCCCATTTCTGTCTATTCTCTCTCCGGCAGAAAATCGTAGTTTCAGCCGGTATGCTCTGGTATATAAAATGCCCCGAATGAATATTTCTATTCACCGGGGCAATGCCTGTTCCACATTATCTTACATAATCTTTTTAATTATCCGGTTTATTACCTCAGGATATCCACAGATCGTCATAACCGGTGGGTTCCATTTTACAAATGCCGTATCCTTAAAACAGGTAGATACACCAACCTCTATTCCTCCCTCCATCTCGGAAGAACGGACGATCCGTTTAAATTTGCTCTTGTCTTTTACAAGGCTCCATGCGGCTTTACCGATCGTGAAATCCACAATCGGATAGCCGCCCTCATAACCGGTTACAACTGCATCTTCAATAAATGAGTATTCTTCTTTCCATGTAGCAACTGCATCTTCAATCGATTCAAACATAGTGTCTGTATTCCTTTCTTTTTTATTCTGACTTTTATGCTTATTCATATCGTATTTTTTACATATAATACAAGTATAGCACACAGTTTTTTAAAATGCCTTAATTTTATTTCAGAAATGATTTTATACTTTATTATTATGTAAATCTCTGCTATAATGAGTTGTATTTATGATCGAACTTAATTTAAGGAGGATTTTCCATGGATTTTAGCAAAAAGGGCGTGGAAAAGAAACAGAAAGCTCTCGTTTCTAAACTACCCCGAAATAAAAAGAAACTGACGGTTTCTCTGTTCAAGGCAATGCTTGTCTTATTTCTGGCGATCATTGTTCTTGGTATCGGAGCCGGCTTCGGTGCACTAAAGGGAATTCTGGATGATACACCGGAGGTAAATGCAAAGGATCTGATCCCGAAAGGATATCAGACAACCCTGTACGATCAGGACGGCAAGGAACTCAAAGTTCTTGCAAGCTTCGATGCAAATCGCGAATATGTTTACTACGATGATATCCCGGAAACACTTGTAAATTCCTTTATCGCGATTGAAGATAAACGTTTCTGGGAGCATAACGGTATCGATGTTCAGGGTATCATGCGTGCCTTCGCCCACGGTCTCCAGTCCGGTGACTTTGATCAGGGTGCCAGCACACTGACCCAGCAGTTGATCAAGAACCAGATCTTCAATGTCGGTCTGGATGAGAAAACCATGTTTGACAAGATCGAACGTAAGGTTCAGGAACAGTATCTCGCTGTTGAGATTGAAAAAGTCCTGCCAAAGAAAAGTATCGCTGAATACTATCTGAATACTATCTACCTTGGTCAGGGACGATACGGAGTAGAAACCGCATCCCAGTATTATTTTAATAAACAGTTAAAAGACCTGACGATCTCCGAGTGTGCGGTTCTCGCTGCAATCCCTCAGAACCCAAGTAAATTTGACCCTGTCGTTTTCCCGGAAGAAAATGCCAAAAGACGACTGATGGTTCTTAAAAATATGCTAGATCAGAACATGATCTCCCAGTCAGATTATGATACAGCAATTGCCGATGATGTATATGCTGAGATCAAAAAGGTATCATCCATAAAGAAATCATCACCGACAAAGGTAAACTCCTATTACATCGATGAAGTAATTAACCAGCTGGAAGATGACTTCATGGCAATGGGATATTCCAAATCAGAGGCAGACAGTATGATCTACTCCGGCGGTCTGGAAGTTCATACCTGTCAGGATACAGAGATTCAGGATATCTGTGATACTGTATTAAATGATGAGGACAACTATCCAACTGACAGTTACCAGCTCTCCTATGCACTGACTCTCGTAGATGACAATGGTGAACAGTATAACTACAGTCAGAACATGATGGTAACATGGTTCCAGGAAGAAAAAGGACAGTCTTCTTTCGACCTGATCTTCTCCAGCGAGGATGACGCAAGAGCCGCTGCCGATGAATATAAGGCTCACCTGATTGCAGATACCGGATACAAAGAACAGCTCGAAAGCTATAAGGTAAGCGTTGAACCACAGATCTCCTTCACCCTGATGGATCAGGAGACCGGTCAGGTAAAAGCGATCGTCGGCGGACGTGGAGAAAAGACAGAGGATCGTTCCTTTAATCGTGCTACAGAAGCAACCAGACAGCCCGGATCAACCTTTAAGGTTGTAGCATCTTTCCTTCCTGCACTGGACGGCTGCGGCATGAGTCTTGCAACCGTATACAAAGATGAACCATACACCTATGCAAACGGCGGCGAAGTCAGAAACTGGTACAGTGGCTACCGTGGTCCAAGCACGATCCGACAGGCTATTCAGAATTCCATGAATATTCTTGCTGTTAAGACGATCACGGATGTTACTCCGGAACTTGCTTACGAATACCTGTTAAAGCTTGGATTTACAACTCTTGTAAAGAGCCGTACGAATTCAAGCGGCGGAATTGAATCGGACATCAACCAGTCCCTCGCCCTTGGCGGTCTGACCGATGGCATCACAAACCTTGAGATCACAGCTGCATATGCAACAATTGCAAATGAAGGCAATTATATCAAACCTATCTTCTATACAGAAGTATATGACCATGACGGAAACCTGCTGATCGATAACCGGAAACCGGAGGAATCCGCAGTTATTTCACCTCAGAATGCATGGTTATTAACAAGTGCAATGCATGATGTAGTAACGATCGGTACCGGTACTGCCGCAAATCTTTCATGTGGTCTTTATACCGCAGGTAAAACAGGTACAACCTCCAGCAACTACGATGCATGGTTCTGTGGATACACTCCATACTATACCGCATCTATCTGGATAGGATTTGATGTGAATACAAACTTTGCCGCAGGAAACTATCACAAGAATATGTGGCGTAAGATCATGGATGAAATTACAGAAGTCAAAGGCTTAGATACTTCAAAGACATTCGAAATGCCGGATGGAATTGTTCGTGCAACCGTTTGTAAGGATACCGGTCTTCTTCCGGTAGAAGGCTGCGATACGATTACAGATTATTTTGCAAAAGGAACTGTTCCAAAAAAGAAATGTGGTGGTAATAAAAAGATTGTGATCTGTAATGAATCTCATAAGCCTGCTACAAACACATGTAAGGAAACAACCACTTATTATTATACAGTTGATGACGATGGAAAGATCGAGATCCTTGATGCCGACTTCGAATACGATCAGGATATCTTAAAAGAGAAATGTCCACTTCATCCTGAGGAAGAAGAAACAGAGGATACCACAGAGGAAGATAAGAAAGAGTACAAGATCTCCTCATCTTCAGAAGGCGGCGGTTCGATCTCACCTACAATAACCGTTAAGAAGGGCAAATCAACAACCTTCTACATCACACCTGATAAGGGCTATACCATTTCAGATGTAATCGTAGATGGAAGCTCCGTTGGTGCGGTAACCTCTTACAAATTCTCGAAGGTAAAGGGAAATCATACGATCAAGGCTGTCTTCAAGAAGAAAGACAAGCCTACGACAGAGGAACCTACCACAGAACCTCCGACACCGGAGCCTACGACAGAACCTACTACGGAACCTCCGACACCGGAGCCTACGACAGAACCTACTACAAAGCCTGCAACAGAGCCTGAAACAAGCTCGGGCGGTGAGTAATAGAGAATAAGAGTAATACACATAAAAGAGAACGCTGGTGTTTATCTATTATGTAGCAAGCCTATCCACTCTGTGTAACTTCGAACTAACCTCAGCATTGCTTCGCTAAGGTCTCAGTTACTCGTGTCGGCACTTCGACAGCGTATTTTGCTGTCCTATGTGCCGTTACACCGAGGATAGAGCGAAAGTGTCTTGCGTAATAATAGGATAAACATCAGCGTTCTTTCTTTTATGTGGATTAATTCTATTTCGTCATCTTTGGTTTAAATATCAGTGATGCTATATAAGAAAAGATCAATGCCGCGGAGGTTCCCACTGCCGCCATTTTAAAGCCTCCCCGGAACAGTCCTATGAATCCATCCTGATCTACCGCTTCTTTGATTCCCTTCCAGAGATTATATCCAAATCCCGATAAGGGAACGGATGCTCCACAGCCTGCAAATTCTAAAAATGGTTCATACACCCCTATCGCACCGAGAACCGCTCCCGTACAGACAAGAAGTACCATTATGCGTCCCGGCAACAGCTTTGTATTATCCATAAGGATCTGAACCAGAACACAGATTAATCCACCAATAATAAATGCTTTTATATAATCCATATACTATCTCTACTCCCTTTCTATTATTACACCATGTGCAACACCCGGTATATTCTGTCCTTCGTTGTAACTGACCGTAGACAGAAGGGCTCCCGTCGGCACGAAAAGCACCCTTTTCCATGAACCCTCACGAAGCTGTTTTAATATATACCCTGCAAGTGTGATCGCCGAACAGCCACATCCCGATCCGCCTGAATGTGTATCCTGTTCTTCATTATCAAATATCTCAATTCCACAATCCATATGCTGTCTGCTGATATCTACACCATTATCCTTTAGCAGATCAATCAAAATTTTCCGACCGATCTTGCCCAGATCGCCGGTAATGATCCGATCATAATATGTCGGTTTCACATCAAAATCCTGTAGATTCTGATAGATCAGATCTGCCGCAGCAGGGGCCATACATGCTCCCATATTAAAGGAATCTTTTACACCATAATCAACTATCTTCCCTGTCGTAACTCCTTTGATCCTGACAGATACAGGAGCATCATCATCTTTTTTACTTCCTATTACAAATGCTCCGCTTCCGGTTACCGTCCATGTCGCGGACAACGGACGCTGATTTCCGTATTCCAACGGAAACCGAAACTGTTTCTCCGCACTTCCGTAATGACTGGAGGTTGCCGAGACAGCATAATCTGCATATCCTGCCGCAACTGTCATCGCCGCAAGCGATAAACCCTCACCGCAGGTCGAACAGGCTCCATATAAACCAAAGATCGGTATATCCATATCCTTGACACCGAAGGTTGTCGCAATCAGCTGCCCCAGCAGATCACCTGCGAACATATAACGGATATCAGCTTTCTCTTTACCTGCCTTTTTGATCGCAAGCTCTACCGCCTGCTTTATCATCTCGCTCTCTCCTTCTTCCCATGAATTCTTTCCAAATGTCGGATCTTCCGATACGATATCAAAATATCCCGCAAGCGGTCCGTCTGCTTCTTTCGGTCCACAGACAGATGCCTCTCCCAATATATATGGGGGATCTGTAAAACTAACACTCTGTTTTCCTATCATCCTGTTCATATTATGTGTATCCTTTCTTTTTACATTGTAATAATATTTATTCATTTGTAATTTGCAGGTAATTTATACATGCAGAATATGCGCTGGACAAATTCTTCATTTCGGAGTAATCTTAAACAGATGCAAATTATCGACTGCATATAAGATCAGATATCCGGTATGCAGATTTTAAAAGAAAATCTGAAATGGAGTTAATTATGCTTTTTACAAAAGAATATTGGTTAAACTGTATTGACCGAACAAAACGATATATTAAAACATTTATAAAATGGATAATATGTTCTATTATAATCGGAACAACCTGTGGTGCTGTCGGAACAGCCTTCCACTACAGCGTTGAATATGTTACGAAATATCGGGACAGGCATTCATGGATCATATATTTTCTGCCTCTTGCCGGTCTGGTCATCATCTTCTTATACAGAAGCTGCGGACTGAAACATGACAAAGGTACAAATCTGGTCATCGGTTCAATCCGAAATTCAGAGTATAATGTCCCATTTCGAATGGCTCCATTAATATTTATCTCGACCGCCATCACTCATCTTTTCGGTGGATCCGCCGGTCGAGAAGGAGCTGCTTTGCAGATTGGCGGAAGTATCGGCGCGTCGATCGGAAAGCTGGTAAAAATGGACGATAACGATAAGCACATTATGACACTATGTGGTATGAGTGCTGTATTTGCAGCTTTATTCGGAACACCGGTCACAGCTGCCTTATTCAGCGTTGAGGTTATCAGTATCGGTATTCTCTACTACAGTGCTCTGGTGCCTTGTATCCTGTCAGCAACCATTGCATATGCGATCACTGAAAAATTTCATATAACTCCAACTTACTTTATACTAAATCAGGTTCCCGAGATGTCCCTGGCAACCGGTATTCGTGTTGTTATCCTCGCAGTTGTCGTTGCGATAGTCAGTATATTATTCTGCCTGTCTATGCAGGCAACAGGAAAAGCCTTTAAGAAATTTTTCAAAAATCAATATGTACGGATTTTCGTTGGTGGTGTCCTTGTGGTTCTGCTCACTATATTAGTTCGTTCCAATGATTACAACGGAGCAGGTATGAATATCATCGAGCAGGCAATTCATGGAGAAGCAAAACCGGAAGCTTTCCTGCTCAAACTGATCTTTACATGTATTACCATCGGCTGTGGCTTCCGTGGCGGTGAGATCGTTCCTTCTTTCTTTATCGGCGCTACAGTCGGTTGTACCGTAGGTGGCTGGATCGGACTTGATCCCGGCTTTGGAGCCGCTATGGGGCTTGTATGTCTGTTCTGTGGCGTTGTAAACTGTCCACTGGCATCTTTAGTCCTCAGTATTGAATTATTCGGTGCAAGCGGCATTCTGCTCTTTGCTATCGGAGCCAGTGTCAGCTATATGTTATCCGGCTACTACAGCCTGTACAGTGAACAGAAGATCATCTATTCGAAGCTTCGTCCTCACTATGTAAACCTTTATACAAACCAGGAAGTGAAGACGATCGAGCATGATGAATAGCTCTATCATATTTATGACAAAAAGAAGGCGTCCATCTTATATAATGTCTTACTGCGGTTTCTGTTCGATCGTAAGGTCATTACATAAGATAAACGTCTTCTTTTTGTCGTGTATATTTACTTTATAATTTTTCTTTTATATGTAAGTTTTACTCTGCCTCTGTGGCATCCTCTGTCTTCTTATCGTCGGACTTGTCTGTTTTTGTATCATCTTTTTTATCCGAATTTTTGTCTGACTTTTTATCCGATTTCTTATCGTCTTTCTTTTCGGAATCTTTCTTCTCCTCAGTTGTCTCTTCTTCTGTCTCTTTCTCTTTTGTTCCTCGAAGAATGACTTTGTTACGTTTGTCATAGACACTGACGGATTCCGGTTCGGATGATATCTTCTCACCATTTTCATCATATACGGTACGATAGGTCTGAACCTTAAGTCCGGTGATACCTGTTACAGAGACTTTTTCTTCTCCTTCTTCTAAGGTATCATCATCCTCGTATTCTGTCTCGTAATCGTAGGTTGCTACAACTTCACTGGATAAGGACACTTTAAAGCCTTTTAATTTTGTTCCATAGATAGAACAGGTAACAACGCCACCGCCATAAGATGAAACGATCTTGATCGGATAATCGGTGTTATTTGTAAATCTGTAATCCGGACCGCCCCAGGATACTGTTGCATCAAATCCTGTATCTACATAGGCAGACGGATGTGGATGACAGTGTCTTTCGTTGATCTGAAGATTCGCATACAGACATGCATCATACAGTGTAGACGATACCTGACAGATTCCTCCTCCAACTTCATCCACGGATTCACCATTAACATAAGAAGGCGCTGCACTGAAGCCATTTTCAATCGTTCTCTGTCCTACAACATTGTTAAACGAGAACTGCTCACCCGGCATAAGAATCGTTCCATTACAATTCTCAGCGGCCTTTGCAACATTAGACTTTCTCGCTTCTGTCCCGCCAACATTCGTGCTGAACGAACTTAAGGTATCACGGAACAGATAGGACTGTAAAGTCTCCTTTGACAATTCAGGTTCTGTATATACCAGATCTATACTGACCTCTTCACCATCCTTGGCTGCCTCTAATTTCTTTGCAGCTGCATCTTTATCAAAGCTGACACCGGTTACAGAATCTGTTACACTATAATCATTTTCAGGATCAAGTGTAGCATCTGTGGGTTCAACATAGACCTCATCATAGATCAGATCAAGATCTACATCTCCATATGTAAGCGGACATTCGATCGACTCTGCATAGTTACCGGCCGTGATCAGCTCAGCCATCCGGTCAACCAGCGCATCGGTATCTACAACATAACCGCCTCTACCCTTTGTTACGATAATCTTATCTTTTTCTACCGTATAATACTTATCTTCAAGCCCTTCTAACTTATTAAGCTCAGACTGCTTAACTGCCGTATATAACAGCTTCTTATCCTTCAATGAAGGTTTTGCCTGAATCTCCTGATCTCCGAACAGGGCAGCTACAAAATTCCATCCTCTTGCAAGGAAGGAATGCTTCTCATCATTTGCCTTTTTTACTGCATCCGTAACATCCAGATCAAGTGCATCTTCAATCACGATACAGTATTTCTTATCCTTAACCGTTACGTCAATGGATGCATTGCTGTATTCCGTCCGGAACTGCTCTTTTACTTCCTCTGCCGCCTGTGCCACTGTCATACTGCTGACATCAATTCCGTTAATGCTTGTATTCGGGAAAAATTTTTTATTTCCGATACATGCACATGCGATCAGATAAAACACACCTAATGCAACAATAACACATATCGTTGTAGTAATACTTCTTTTTGCTTTTTTCATGATGTATCTCCATTTTACTACATTTGAGGATATACGCATCAAACTGATGGTTAAAATCCCCTACATTAATATATTCAACCATTTGTTAAAGTTATCATAGGAATTTTTATATGTCAATACGGATTCCAAAGGAAAGAAATATTTCACAAAAGCTATATTCTTTCATAAAAAATATGTAACAATTTTGGAACAAACACATACCGGCAGGGTTATACCCAGCCGGCAAGTTTACAGATCCAATAAATAACTCCGAGTCCCCATGACACGAAAATTCCATACATGATAACAGGTCCTGCGATTGTGAAACATTTCACACCTTTTCCAAACACCTCACCTTCGGTCTGAAATTCTATGACCGGGGCACAGACGCCATTTGCAAAACCGGTGATCGGAACAAGCGCTCCCGCCCCACCGTATTTGGCTATCTTCTTATAAAGATTAAACCCTGTCAGGATAACGCTGATCAAAACAAGAATAACAGACACATAGGAAGAACTGTCGTTCTTATTCCATCCAAAATACTGTAACAGGTTAAACAAACCCTGCCCGATCGTACAGATGAGTCCTCCAACCAGAAACGCCCAGAGACAGTTTCTGAATGAATTCGATGTCGGAGTTACTGTTTCTACATACTGATTATATTCCTTTTCTTTTGGTTCATATTTCATACCGTACACCTCTGTTTCTTTCATTTTTATACGTTTTCTTTGTTTTGTCTGTCAGACCAGTCCGGTAGAGATCAGTCCTATTATCGATCCTACAAGTTTACCTGCAGCCACCGCATAGATCACATAGGGAATATACCGTCTGACGGAAAACCGCCTTGAAATGATCGGAAACACATTTAACACCTCTGCCAGAGCTCCAACCAGACAGCCGGTAAATATACCGCCGAACAAAGTGACTAATGCCAGACCGGGAAGTAAAAGCGGGATTCTGATATTAAACAGATAAATGACATTACCCACAACCGCACCATAGGCAAGCAGACATTCAATCAACATATAGTGCCTGTCACCTTTTACCTTTTCCGCAAGCTTCGGAAATACACCGATCAGGGAAATAAATGCAAAATATCCACTGGATATTGCTGCACCGCCAATAAATGCAACAGCCGCATAACAGATAAGTCTAATCAGCATCCCGGACATCCTTCTTTCTTGTAGCATCCGTTATGATCGTCTGGTTCACTTCCTGTTCATATTGGCGCATCTGGACCTGAAGCGGTGTCGGATCATCCGTGAATTTCTTATTGGTTCCGTGATTAAAGAATATGATGATTCCGATAAATAACCCGATTGAATAGGAGACGGCTCCTATCGCAGCCCCGGACTCACTTCCCCCGGTAAATACATTTTGCAGCAGGTCAAGCTGTCCAAGCAGGTTTACATCGGAATTATAAGATATGATAGAAAATCCCGCCCCAAAGAATGCGATCAGACAGAGCAGAATAAACTTAAATGTCTGCTTGATCCGGTCTGACGGATCAAATGCTTTGTAATATACAACCACATTTGGCTGGCCAAGATTTGTAATGCTGACTTCCTCGTCGCAATTCTTCTTGATCTCCTCAATGATATCCAGAATCGATATGACCTGCTGCCCTTTTGAACCGGTTGAAAAATTCATAAGCACAAGCTTTTCGATTTTGTTCTTCAGATCCGGATTATCCGCTACAACCTTTGATACATCCTTTATCCGAACCTTCCGCTGTTCGGCAAGAACATTTTCAGCCAGCTGCAGATAGACCATATATGCCATTTTTCATCACCCGCTTTATTCCATATTCCTATAGAAAATAGGATGTCAGCATTTGTTATATTTTATACATATTCTTTGAGCTTCTCTAAAATTTTCTTTTCCTTCCTGCTTACCTGAACCTGACTGAGTCCAAGCGCCTTTCCTGTCTCTGTCTGTGTACGGTCTTCAAAATATCGAAGTCTGATCAGCATCTGTTCGTCCGGATCAAGCCGATCCAACAGCTGTGACAGCGTAATATGATCCACAATATCCTGACTGTATTCCTCAGTCTTTGATAGGACTCCGGGCGTATCTAAAGATTCAATCTCCATCGACGCTTCCATCGCCATTACAATATCTCCGGCATCAAAAGACAGCGCAGCAGCTATCTCCGTAATCTCCGGTTCATAACCTTTTTCTTTCTTTATCTTCTGTCTGTACTGTTCTACCTTCATATTCATTTCTTTCAGGCTTCTGCTCACCTTGATTGCACCGGAATCCCGTAGAAAACGTCTGATCTCTCCCTGAATCAGCGGTACTGCATATGTGGAAAATTTTACATCATACTCAAAGCTGAACTTGTCAATACATTTGATCAGTCCTATACATCCGATCTGAAACAAATCCTCGATGTCATATCCTCGTCCTGTAAATCTTCTTGCTACACTCCATACAAGCCCAAGATTCTGTTCAACCAGTTTCTCTTTTGCATGGTCATCCCCATTTTTCGCCTGTAAAAGAAGATCCAGATTATTTTCCATTTACATCGCACATCCTGTCCCTATTTTTTTCGTCATCTTTACTACTGTTCCGACTCCCGGCTCCGATTCCACCGTCAGTTCATCCATAAACGCTTCCATAAATGAAAATCCCATTCCTGATCTTCCATCTGTTCCGGTTGTATACATCGGTTCCATAGCCTTATCAACATCTTCGATTCCGCATCCATGATCTGTGATCTCTATGTACAGGATTCTGTTTGCAATACGGGATACAATTTCGATCACACCATCTTCTCCTTTATATCCATGGATGATCGAATTCGTAACAGCCTCTGATACCGCTGTTTTTACATCTGCCACTTCTTCTAATGTCGGATTTGTTCTTGTCATAAATGATGCAACAACAACTCTTGCAAAGCTCTCATTTCTTGGATCACTTCCAAATTCTATTTTCATTTCATTTCTGTCCATTTCCGTCTTCTCCTTTTCTTCTATGAGGTATGTACAGTCCGATACGCTTCCTCAAAATTTCCTGCTTTTGTTACGATCTTAAATATTCCGGACATCGTAAGCAGCCGTTCCATTCTGTCATTACTGTTTATGACAAATGCCTGTCCGCCTCGGTCATAGACATTACGAAACCGCCTGGTTATAAATCCAATTCCGGAGCTGTCCATCATATTTGTGTGCTTAAAGTCAAAGACCACATAACGAACCCTGGAATCAGAAAAAGCATCTTCCGTTTCTTCTACCAATCCGGCTGCACGATAATCGTCTACTTCCTCAGGAAGTTCGATCAGTATAGTATCCCCAATCTTTTCATAATTATTCATATTTCCCTCCTTTTTTCATACATGTATTTTTGTATATATATTACTGTCTGTTATCGCATGATTAATTCCACAAAAAAAGACAAACAGGCGTGTCTATCTCCTATTTGTCTTTTGTATTTTATAATATTTATTTTTTTACACATCTATTACTCATTCAAAGGATCCGGTCCGGGCTCTGTGGTTCCCGTCTCTTGCGTTGTTCCTTCCTCTTGAGTGGTTCCCTCGGTAGTAGTATCTACAGTATTTTCCCCATCTCCCGCATCTTCACTTGTCTTAATGCCGGATAATGAAACCGCAACTGTATAGTAGATAGAATCCGGACATTTATCAAGGAAGGTTTCAAATGCCGTCTTTGCTTTATCTTCATCCTCTGTACCAAGGTAACAAAGTGCTTTGTAATATAATGCAACATCATAATCCGGGCTGGTCTCCAATACTTTATCAAGCTCTGTCATAGCTTTATCATACTGTGTATCGTTATAATATTTGAGTGCCAGCTGCATAGATACTTTATCTGCATCTGCTAACTCTGCCTTACTTTTCTTCTCATACTCCGACACCTGTTTTGTCAATGTATCATTCTTTGTTGTAAGTGTATCAAGCTGATCCTTCAATGACGAAATCTTGGTATTTTTATCTGCCAGATCTTCACTGTAAGCGATCTTCACATCCCGACTCTCGTTATCCGCATTCTTGCTATGTTGCGGCATTACAAGGAACCACATGACAGCCAGTCCGAGCAGAAGTCCCGCAAATACATATGCAAGTGAATATTTGTAAAAATTGATATCCTTATATCTGCCAACCGGAACCGGTTTTCCTTCATAATCAACCGAGTCAGTATCTACATATGCCCGTGGCTGGTCTTCCACAAATAAAAGATCTGCGTCATAATCATCATCCGGATAATCACGAAAACTCATGATCTCCTCATCCGTATGTCCCATCTCGTTAAAATAACGGACAGCCAGCGGGTTCGTTCTGTCGATCTTGATAACACGTTTTAATGCTTTTCTTGCCTTATCATATTTGTTATCATCGATCAGAAGAAGTGCCATCAGCAGATATCCGTTTACAAACTTCGGATTATCCGACAAGACTTTTCTAAGCTGGATAAAGGCAAGATCCTTACTGCCCTGTCTGGCATAGTTTACTGCCTGATTGTATTTTCTCGCCGCATTATTCGTCGTCTCAAGCTTATGGGGATTTCCCTTTACTTCTTTGATGTAGCGTTTTGCAACATTACGTCCGCTGAAATAATTCACACTGATGACCCAGTGGCTTAATGCCAGAACAACTTCACCGGTTTCATAATATACAAGTCCCAGAAGATTTCTGGCATCAATGTTCATTTTATCATATTTAAGAGAGATCTTTAATGCTTCCTCTGCACCGCTCATATCACGGACTCTGGCTTTATCCAGACCGATATTATAATAATATTTGGATGTGTTCAGTGCTTTATTTACAAACTCACTCTTTAATCCGCACTGGCTGCAATATCCGGTAACAAGGATCTTACCGCCACAATGCTTACAATTCAGTACATCTGCCATCTTATTTCTCCGTTTCCTTTGCTACACGAAGCATCTCCTGCATAATATCCGAGATATCCTTCAGATCATTATTATAAATGGCATCTTCTGCCTGATCTACTTCCAGAGTCGGTCTGAATTTTTTTACTTCTTCATCAAAGTTTATCATGATATTCCTCCATATTTGCAGATTGCTCTTTTATCCCTGAAAGCCATCGTTTAACTTCACCAACCAGATAAAGAGAACCCACACAATAGACTGCTGAATCTGTAATCTGTTCTTTATAACGGATAGCGGCATTCATTGCTTCTGCAATATCCTCATATGCCTCCACCGCATGTCCTGTGTATTTTCGAAATCTGTCAGCGATCAATGCAACAGGTGCTTTCCGTTTATTATCCACACTCGTAACTATGATCTTCTCAAATGAAAGTTCTTCTGTCAGATCCCGTATCATCGTATCATAATCCTTGTCCTTTACTGCTGCAAAGACCAGGATCTTCTTTTTCTTCGTATAAAGCGTCCGAAGTGTTCTGCAATAACATTCGACCGCTTCCGGATTATGCGCACCATCTACAAACAGATCAGGTGCAATCTCCTCCATCCTGCCTTCCCATGAAAAATCAAGCAATCCGCTTCTGACTGCCTGCTCTATTCTGACATCAGCACCTGCATTTTTCTCGTATTCCATATCCCTGATCTGCATCAGGATATCAAAGGATGCAACTGCAAGGCAGGTATTTTCGACCTGATAAAGAGACGTTTTCGGTATCCTCAAATGGTCATAATTATAATACCGATTATGAAATGAAAAATCAATGGTTTTATCATCTATTTCATTTATTATATAGTTTGATTTTTCGACCGCTGTTACGGCAGAATCCAATTCTTTTGCACGAGTCTCTATGATTCCAGACGAAACCGCATCCCGCTTGAAATATACGACCGGAACTGACGGTTTGATGATCCCTGCTTTCTCTCCTGCGATCTTAGCGATCGTATCTCCAAGATATTCCATATGATCAAGTCCTACCGATGTGATGATGCAAAGCTCCGGTCTTACGACATTAGTTGCATCCAGCCTGCCACCCATTCCGGTCTCATAAATCACATAATCCGGCTGCTTCTTCTCATAATAAACAGCCGCCATCGCAAACATCACTTCAAAGAAAGATGGATGAACGATGAACTTCTTCCGCACCTGCTCAAACGCCCATGTAAAATCTTCATCCGATATCATTTCATCATCATATCGGATCCGCTCATTGATCGAGACAAGATGCGGTGATGTAAACAATCCTACATGAAAGCCTGCATGCATCAGTATCGTAGCAAGCGCCTTTGCCGTTGATCCCTTACCGTTTGTTCCTGCTATATGGATCACTCTGCTCTTATCCTGCGGATTCCCTAAACGTTCAAGAAGACTGGCAAGATTCTCTGTGCCAATCTTCTGTGCGAACAGTGGAATGCTTAGGATATACTCAACTGTTTCCCTGTAATTCATCTGACATTCCGCCTATCTGTTATCTATCTTTTCCGGATACAGGTCATGATTTGACATTCTGTTCCATGCAACTTCTTCCCATTTTGTTCCCGGTCTTCCGTAATTACAATATGGATCGATCGAGATACCGCCTCTCGGAGTGAATTTACCCCAGACTTCAATATATTTCGGATCCATCAATTTGATCAGATCCTTCATGATAATGTTCATGCAGTCCTCATGGAAATCTCCGTGATTTCTGAAACTGAACAAATATAATTTTAAAGACTTGCTCTCTACCATCTTCACATCCGGAACATAGGATATATATACGGTTGCAAAATCCGGCTGTCCCGTGATCGGACATAAGCTGGTAAATTCCGGACAATTGAACTTGACAAAATAATCATTGTCCTGATGTTTATTGATAAAGGTCTGTAACATCTCCGGTGCATAGTCCATGCTGTATTTTACATTCTTATTGCCGAGAAGTGTTACATCTTCCATTTCTTCTGCGGTTCTTCCCATCTTCTGTTACCTCCTTATGCATCTGCTTCTTCTGCTGCCTTTGACACACATTTGATCAGGATCTGAACAGCCTTATCGCACTGTTCCTTTGTTACGATCAGTGGCGGTGCCATACGGATCACATTTGGTCTTACCGCTGTGATCAACAGTCTGTTCTCAACAGCCAGATGCTTTACTTCGTTTGCGATCGGTTTGGTGAATTCAACACCAACCAGAAGTCCGCGTCCGCGTACTTCCTTCACATACGGAAGGGAATAAAGCTGTTCTACAAAATAAGCTCCTGTCTCTTTTGCATTCTCTGCAAGATGATTGTCTAAGATCTCATCGATCTCTGCAAGTGCGGCTGCACAGCATACAGGATTGGCCGCATAAGTAGAACCGTGTGCTCCCGGTGTAAATGCACTTGCAAGCTCTGCTGATGTACAAAGCGCGCCAATCGGCATACCGCCGCCGATCGCTTTTGCCATAGATACCATATCAGGCTTCACTCCATAGGTCATAAATGCCATCGTATCTCCGCATCTGCCCCATCCGGTCTGAACCTCATCGAATAACAACAGAATGCCGGTCTCGTCACAATAAGCACGAAGTCCTTTTAAGAATTCCTCCGTTGCCGGATATACTCCGCCCTCGCCCTGAACAGGCTCTACCATGATTGCAACTGTGTCTTTGGTACATTTGCTCTTGAAATCCTCAAGATTATTGAACTCTGCATATGTGAAGCCCGGAAGCATCGGTTTGAAACCGATCTGACATGCATTGTCCGGCTGTCCGGTTGCTGATAACGCTCCATAGGTTCTGCCATGGAAGCTGTTAATGGCTGTAACGATATGATAATGCTCCGGTCCGTAATGATCGGTTCCGTATTTTCTTGCCATCTTGATCATTGCTTCATTTGTCTCTGTTCCTGAATTCTGGAACAGAACCTTCTCCATACCGATCGTCTCACAAATCTTCTTTGCAAGCAGGATCATAGGAAGTGTATATGCGTAATTGGATGCATGGATCACATTCTGACACTGGTCTGCGATCGCTGCCGCAACCTTCTTGTTACAATTACCGGTACTGTTTACTGCGATACCGCCGAAGAAGTCAAGATATTCATTTCCTTCCTCATCGTACACATACATGCCGTCTCCCTTTTCCTCGATAAAATTCCATCTTCTGGACTGCTCGGCGAGGTATTTGTCTACTATGTCAAGTAATTCGTCTTTTGTATATCCGCTTTCACTAACTTTCATCTTCCTGTCTCCTTTATATAAATACAAATTTTAAGTTCTTACTAATGTGCAAACTGCGAATTGTAAAGGGTGTAATAGAATCCTTTCTGTGCTAAAAGTGATTCATGATTACCCTGCTCTATGATATGTCCATCCTTCATAACCAGTATAATATCAGATTCTTTGATCGTTGACAAACGATGCGCTACGACAAAGCTCGTTCTTCCCTTCATCATCTTCGCAAATGCTCGCTGGATCCGGATCTCGGTTCTTGTATCGATCGATGATGTTGCCTCATCAAGGATCAGCATCGGTGGCAGATCAAGCATAACTCTGGTAATACATAAGAGCTGTTTCTGTCCCTGTGACAGTCCACCGCCATCCTCTGATATCATGGTATCATACCCCTCCGGCAGACGCTTGATAAAGCTGTGTGCATGGGACTGTTTTGCTGCTTCTATGATCTCCTCATCCGTCGCATCCGGTCTTCCGTATGCGATGTTCTCCTTGATCGTTCCGGTCTTTAACCAGGTCTCCTGAAGAACCATACCATAGTTATCACGAAGGCTCTCTCTCGTTACCTGACGGATATCATGACCATCTACAGAAATGGCTCCGGCATCTACATCATAGAACCGCATTAAAAGATTGATAACGGTACTCTTACCACATCCGGTCGGCCCGACGATCGCTACACGCTTACCCGGTTCAACCTTCAGATTCAGATTCTTGATCAGTTCTACATCTTTATTATAAGAGAAATCCACATGAGACAGATCCACCTGTCCATCTGCTTTCTCGATCACATAGGCATCCGCAGGCTCCGCGATCTCCGGCTCTTCATCAATCAATTCAAATACTCTGGCCGCGGATGCAAGTGCATTCTGAAGCTCCGTTACGACGCCTGAGATCTCATTAAATGGCTTTGTATACTGGTTTGCATAGCTTAAAAAACTGGTAAGCTGACCAACGGATATTCTTCCCTTGATCGCCATGACCGCACCGATGATGCCAACGCCGGTATATACTAAGCTATTTACAAAACGGGTACACGGATTGGTAATGGATGAGAAGAAGGTTGCATCCAGTCCGGCCTTATTCAATCTCTTATTTACTTCGTTAAAGCTGTCATTTACATTTTCTTCCATGGAGAAGGCTGTTACAACCTTCTGGTTTTCTACCATCTCATTAACAAGTGATGTCATCTCACCCTTGATCTCTGCCTGCTTTCTGAACATATGGTAGGTTTTCTTTGCGATAAATGCCGCAACAAACAGAGATACCGGAGTGATCACAACAACCGCAACCGTGATCACAGCGTTAATCGATAACATGAAACAAAGCGTTCCAACGATAGTCATAACACCGGTAAATAACTGTGTAAAGCCCATCAGCAGACCATCTGAAAACTGGTCTACATCTGCGATCACACGGCTTACGATATCACCATGGGTGTGAGAATCCACATAGGATAACGGAAGCTGTTCTAACTTCTTATATGCAGATGTACGGACATCATTTACAACGTGATAGGTAACTTTATTATTCAATATATTCATGATCCACTGGCAGACTGCCGTAACCGCAACTACGATCACAAAACGGATTGCCAGTGTCTTTAATGCTCCGAAATCAACGGCTCCTTTTCCGACGATCTTATCTACCATATGTCCGGTAATGATCGGTGCGTATAAGGTCAGAACAACGGATATCGCTGCACAGATCAGGGAAAGGACAACTAAGAAGCTGTATCGTTTGATATACTTTAATATTCTGCCAAGTGTTTTCTTATTGACAGACGTACTTTTTTCTTTTTTACTCATTGTCGCTTCCTCCTTCCTATGCCATTGCATTTCCGGCAGAAGTCTTTTTACCGGATACTTCATTTGCCGATAACTGTGACTGACAGATCTCCTGATATACCTCACAGGACTGTAACAATTCTTCGTGGGTTCCGATACCTGCAACCTGTCCATCATCTAATACGATGATCTGATCGGCTCCCATGATCGTCGATGCTCGTTGGGAAACGATAAATACAGTCATACCCTTTGTCTGCTCTTTGATCGCACGACGAAGGGCTGCGTCTGTTGCAAAGTCAAGTGCCGATGCACTGTCATCCATGATCAGGATCTCAGGCTTTCTTACAACTGCTCTTGCGATCGTAAGACGCTGCTTCTGCCCACCGGATAAGTTCTTGCCACCCTGTGTGATCTTAAAGTTCATGCCATCTGTTTTCTGATCAACGAATTCTTTTGCCTGTGCGATCGTAAGTGCCTCATTGATCTCTTCTTCCGTTGCATCATTTTTACCCCAGCGGATATTCTCGGCAATCGTTCCCTGGAACAGAACTGCCTTCTGCGGAACCACACCTACCTTCATTCGAAGGGAGCGGAGATCATAGTCCTTTACATCCACACCATCGATCTTAACCGCACCACCGGTGGCATCATAGAATCTCGGGATCAGGTTGACCAGAGAACTCTTACCGGAACCCGTACCACCGATAATACCGATCGTTTCTCCTGCTTTTGCCGTAAAGGATATACCGGTCAGTGAATCTTCCGATGCTTTACCATACCGTAAGGCTACGTTGTCAAATACCACCTTAGGAACACCCTGTCCGGCTGCCTTCTGTGCTTCTGGCGAAGCAGAGCCTTTTTCGTCATCTGCAATTGACGGCTTTGTATCAAATACAACATTGATTCTCTTTGCACATGCGATCGACTTTGTGATGTTAATGATCAGATTGGCAAGCTTTACTAGCTCAACTAAGATCTGTGACATGTAGTTGATCAGTGCAACAACCTTACCCTGTGACAGGATACCGATATCGGTCTGTCCGGCTGCGATCCAGATGATCGCAACGGTTGCAAGATTGATGATCACATATGTGACAGGATTTAAGAATGCCGAGATTCTTCCGACATATAACTGAATATCCATCAGATCATCGGTCGATTTATCGAATTCATCAACCTCTTTCTGCTGTCTGTTAAATGCCCGGATCACACGGGCACCTTCCAGATTCTCTCGGGTCAGCAGCATGACCTTATCCAGTCTTGCCTGTACCTTCTTAAACAATGGAATGCTGACAAGCATAATTCCGAATACAACGATCGATAATGCCGGTATCGTAACCACAAAGGTCATGGCAGATTTAACATCGATCGTAAATGACATGATCATCGCACCGAATACGATAAACGGAGAACGTAAGAACAAACGGAGCACCAGATTGACACCTGTCTGTATCTGGTTAATATCACTGGTCATTCGAGTAAGCAGTGTCGATGTTCCGATCGTATCGATCTCATTATAAGAAAGACTTGTGATATGACGGAACAGATCACTTCGAAGTGCCGTTCCGAATCCGGTCGCTGCTTTTGCGGAAAAATACTGTGCTGTCAGTGAACAGCTCAGTCCAATGATACCAAGTGCGATCATAACGAGACACATCCGAAGAACATACCCCATGTCCTGATTCTTAATACCGGTATCGATAATATGTGCCATTACGATCGGAATCAGCAGTTCGAAACAGGCTTCCAGCATTTTAAACAACGGTGCCAGAACCGATTCTTTTTTATAATCCCGTAAATATCTTAATATTCCCTTCATTCTACTCTCCTACTCTTGTTGTAAAATGTATATGCTCTCTGCATTTGTTTTTAACATACCATATGCCAGGCGTGCTGCCAAACGGCTTTCTGCCGTCCTGCTGCCTGCCTGGCATACATATATGGTAGAATCTCCACAACCTCTTACATAAAATTGCATGTGGATTCTGTGAAAATTCTTTCATGCACAAATGGCATGAACGATATAATTATTCCTCATCCGGAAGATTCGCATTGTGATATACGGCCTGTACATCATCATCTTCATCTAAGAGATCCAGAATTCTTGTAAACTTCTTTACAACCTCAGGATCTGTCAGATCTACATAGTTCTGTGGGATCATGGTAAGCTCTGCTTCTGCCATCTTGATTCCCTCTTTTTCAAGAGCCTCTCTGACTGCTGAGAAATCATCCGGTGTTGTGATGATCTCAAAGCTGTCTTCCTCTTCGCTGAAATCCTCAGCTCCGGCATCCAGTGCCATCATCATAAGATCATCTGCATCCAGATCACATTCTTCTTTATCGATAATGATCTGTCCTTTATTATCAAACATATAAGATACACAACCGGTCGTTCCTACGTTTCCGCCGCCCTTTGTAAATGCATTTCTTACATTTGCTGCCGTTCTGTTCTTATTATCTGTAAGAGTATCAACGATGATCGCTGTACCATTCGGGCCATATCCTTCGTATGTATTAGCAACATAATTTACTGAGTTTGCATCACCTGCTGCTCTGTCGATACCTCGCTTGATCGTATCGTTTGGCATATTGTTTGCCTTTGCCTTTGCGATTACATCACGAAGCTTACTGTTATTATCAGGGTTTGCACCACCTTCTTTTACAGCGATTGCAATTTCCTTACCGATAATGGTAAAGATCTTACCCTTTGCAGCATCGTTCTTTTCTTTCTTATGTTTAATATTTGCAAATTTTGAATGTCCTGACATTTTTTTTACTCCTTAACTCTGTGATTCTATCTTTTGAATATCCATTTTCGGATATCGGTTTCTTTTTTGAAGCTTTATAAGCCCAACCGATTCATAATATCATACCTGATTTTCATTTTCAACCTTGGTTATCCGCACCTTATCGATCATCTTATCCTTGATCCCAATGGTCTCAAAATTATATCCCTTATATGTAATATCTATTTTTTCGTTCTCATAAGGGAGCCTTCCCAGTTCATACAGCATAAACCCGTTCAGTGTCTGAAAATCCTCATCCGGAAACTCAATTCCCAGATGTTCCGACAATTCATCCAGTTCTGCTCTTCCGCCCACGATATATCCATGACCCGCAAGTGCAATATCATCGTCATCATCGTCGTATTCATCAAAAATATTGCCGACAATTTCTTCCAGAATATCTTCCATCGCTATGATGCCTTCTGTCTGACCATACTCATCCACCACAATAACCATATGGATTTTCTCTTTCTGCATCCGTTTGAATAATTCCGATATATTCTTTGTCGGATGCACAAATGTCGGCTCAACCATGATCTGTTCGATCGTCTGGTTCTTATCCTGCAGATACGCTTTTACGAAATCCTTAAAATAAAGGATTCCGACTATATTGTCCAGATCATCATCAAACACCGGATATCTGGAATAATTATTCTCCAGCATGATCTTGATCGTTTCATCCATTGTGGTATGTTTGTCGATTCCAACTACATCGGAACGCGGAGTCATAACATCCCGGACTTCTTTCTCACTGAATTCAAAAATATTTGTGATCATCTCTACTTCGTCATCATGAATGAGCCCCTGTTCATTGCCCTCATTGACCATGGAAATAATCTCTTCCTCAACTTTTTCTTCATCAGCTTTTCTGTTATTAAATAATTTCATATACCAGACAGTCTCTGTCTACAAATCACCTCTCCTGTTCGTTTCATTATGCATTCATTCTTAATTCCATACGAATGCAAATATAATGGAAATATATCATTAATTCCAACATTCGTCAATTTTTTTCATATGAGAATCTGTATAATCCGTATTCATATGGAAATCTGTATAACTGTATGATTATACAATGTCTGCAATTATCATGCCACAAAGATCAATACAGATCCAGACTGATCTTTAATGCAATATCTACCTTTTTCAGAATGTCATCTCCCATATGGCATACTTTTTCTTTTAATCTCTGTTTATCGATCGTACGCACCTGTTCCAACAGCACCACCGAATCCTTTGCCAGATCATACCGGCTGGAATCAATCTCAACATGTGTAGGCAGCTTCGCCTTGTTCATCTTGCTGGTGATCGCTGCACAGATCACCGTAGAACTGTGTTTATTTCCCGCTTCATTCTGTATGATAAGTACCGGTCTGACTCCTCCCTGTTCCGAACCAACGACAGGTCGTAAATCAGCATAAAAAATATCGCCTCTTCTGATTACCAATTCTTTTCACTCCATTTATTTATTAATATCTTCTGTTGTGAAAAGTATTTCCAATTCTATTCTATGATATTCAGTTCCGGCGTAGATAATTCACTTCCCCGACTTCTTTTCCATCCCTAATATAGACTCTTGGTACACGTCTTCCGATATTACAGATCAGTTCATAGTTAAAGCTGTTTGCCGGTTCCGCAACTTCTTCTACCGTGATCTCTTTATCTCCGCATTTTCCGATCAGAACAACCGTATCACCGACTACCGTCTCCGGTATATCACTTACATCGATCATAAACTGATCCATACAGACACGTCCGGTGATCGGTGCATACTTACCATGAATGATTACACGTCCGATATTGGATTGTGCTCTTGGATATCCGTCAGCATAACCGGCAGACACAGTTGCTATTCTCATATCATGCGGTGCGACAAATGTCCATCCATAGCCGATACCTGTTCCTGCTTTCACATCCTTCACATGAACTACCTTGGCAAGTAGTTCCATTGCCGGCTTAAGTGCCGCGATCGAATGATCGACCTCATCCGATGGATATAGTCCATATGTTACGATACCGGATCTTACCATATCAAAGCCCTCATTGTCCATCTCCATGATTCCTGCACTGTTTGATATATGCTTTACAGGAATCAATATACCCTGTTCTTCTAATCTGCCGATCACAGACCGGAATAACGCAAGCTGTCCATTTGCAGCTGTTTTATCGTATTCGTCCGCCTTTGAATAATGTGTAAATATTCCCTCGATCTCAATTCCCGGCATATGTGCGATCTCCACGATATCATTGATACCTGCATCATCACACTGAAAGCCGATCCGGCTCATACCGGTATCCATCTTGATATGGATCTTTGCTTTTGTTCCTTTCTTTACCGCATCATCTGAGAGAATGGCACATTCAGCTTTATCATACATCGCAGGTCTTACATCGTATGTGATCAGTTCATCATACTCTGATGGGTCTGTATATCCAAGGATCAACAACGGCTTCTCACATCCTGCATGACGAAGCTCTACCGCCTCATCAATACAGGCAATGGCATAAAAGTCTGCCAGATCAGAAAGGGCTCTTGAAACCTCTACTGCTCCGTGACCATAGGCATCTGCCTTGATCACGGCCAGCATCTTCATACTCTCCGGCACACATGCCTTCATCATTTTTATATTTTCTCTGATATTATCCAGATTGATATCTGCTTCTATTCTTCTATATTTATTCATTTGTCTGCGCCTCTGCCTATTATATTTTATACATAAGAACTCATGACCGGACCGATCTCATCGATCAGACTGCCGGCGGTCACAGCCGCCTTTCCATACCGTTTCTTTGCACGATCCCCTGCCAGTCCGTGTATATACACCCCAAGTCTTGCTGCCTCTGCCGGAGATATTCCACCGGCGGATAGCCCTGCGATCATTCCGGCAAGGACATCCCCTGAACCTGCTGTTGCCATGCCATCATTTCCCGAAGTATTCATGTAAGTATGCACACCTCCTGCACTCACACAGGTCCTTGCATCTTTTAATACACACACAAGTGTTTCTGCTTCCGCAAATGTCCTGCACTCACGAACCGGTGCTTCTTTTAATTCAGCCACTGTCTTTCCTGTCAGTCTGGACATTTCCTTTATATGTGGTGTAATAACAAGTGATATATTTCCCGTCTGTCTGCTTATCTCTCCTGCCGTAAGCAAATCTTTATGAGCTGATAAAAGATTAAGGCCATCGGCATCAACAACGATCGTTCCTTTGAAATCCTCCAACACTGTCTTAAGCATACATTCCGCTTCTTTTCCGGTTCCGATACCCGGTCCGATCAGTATAACGTCTGCCCATGCGCATGCATCCTCTGCACAGAGGGCAGCCGTTTTCTCATCCTGATATGTCTTCATCAATGCTTCCGGCAGATATCCCCCTACGATCACTCTGTTATCCTTATGGGTATATACCTTTACCATACCACTTCCAACCCGGTAGGCTGCCGATGCCGCAAGACAAGCTGCTCCCGATATCTCCTGACTACCGGCTATGACTGCTACTTTCCCAAATGTACCTTTATTTCCGTCTTCTGCTCTTTTCGGCAGACGCATCAAGTCTTTTTCTTCGTATGTATATATTTCCGGCATTACTATATCGACTGCTTTTCCCGGAAATCCTATATCTTTTACACGGATTTCTCCGCAACAAGCACATCCCGGATAAAGTACCATTCCGACCTTCATTAACCCCATTGTTACTGTAAGATCCGCCTTTACTGCAACATTCATCACCTGCCCGGTAGTTGCCGACACCCCGGATGGAATATCTATCGATACAACATATGCCGGAGTATCATTGATCTTCTCAATAATTTTTTGATGAATACCCCTGATATCCCGTTTTAATCCTACACCAAATATCGCATCAACGATAATATCATACTTCTGATCAGGATATTCATCAAGAAGCTTTATACCGAGTTGCTCTAAAATATTTTGCTGAACAGCAAAGCTCTCCGTTGCTTTCCGGATCTGTCCTATACAATATACATCCGTCTGATACCCCTTTTCTGACAAGATCCGTGCTACTGCCAATCCATCGCCGCCATTATTTCCCTTTTCAACAATAATCAAAACCTTAATATCTGCCATGGTTTCTACACATTGTCCGCTTCTCTGATCAATCGGAAATCTATTTTCAATTTCTCCTGCTACAGCCATAGCCGCTCGCTCCATTAATACGATTCCCGGGATTCCGATCTGATCGATCGAGGTTCGATCAATCTCCTGCATCTCATTCCCTGTTGCAAGAAATTTCATAAAACTGATACCTCCTTCCGTTGGTATATACAAATGCCATGGCTATTACGCCATGGCATTCGTACATATCTGATTGCATTTCTGCTATTTATCTTTTCTTTAAAAACTCAGGTATTCTGATACTGTCATTTGCCTGTGCTGCAGGTCTTGCCGGCTTTGGTGTCGGTGCACTGACATGTGGTTCAACCGGTGTTGTTGTTCTTGTTGTGTTCGGAACTACCGGCTTTACTGTCTGTGCGGAAGAAGCCTCTGACAGGAATGTAGGTCTGATCGATGAACTGCTAAGTGCCTGTCCACCATAAGTAGGTGTCGTTGTCTTTCTTGTCTCACTAAATGAAGCTGTTGTATTCACACTGTCAAACTTTGGCGCAGCTGTTCCCGCGAATCTGCTTACAGGTGCAGCTGTCTCAGCTTTCTCAAGTCCTGTTGCGATGATCGTGATACTGATCTCCTCACCCATATTATCATTATCAACCGTACCAAAGATAATGTTTACACCATCGCCAGCCTGTTCGGTAAGATAAGTAACTGCATCGTACGCTTCTACGATGCCAATATTTCCTGAGAAGTTTACAATAATATCGGTTGCACCTGATACTGTTGTCTCCAGTAACGGTGAATCCATAGCCTCTTTGATCGCATCAACTGCTTTATTCTCACCGCTTGCTGAACCGATACCGATATGCGCAATACCCTTATCTCTCATAACTGTCTGGATATCTGCAAAGTCAAGGTTGATAAGACCCGGTTTATTGATCAGATCTGTTACACCCTGAACACCCTGCTGAAGAACCTGATCTGCTTTCTTTAACGCATCAGGAATACTTGTTCTCTTATCACAGATCTGCAGTAACTTATCATTTGGAATAACAATCAGGGTATCCACATTCTCTTTTAATCTTGCAATACCATCCATCGCATTCTTCATACGTGGCTTTCCTTCAAAACCAAAAGGCTTTGTTACTACACCAACGGTCAGTATACCAAGATTTCTTGCCATCTCGGCTACAACCGGTGCAGCACCTGTTCCGGTTCCGCCACCCATACCACAGGTTACAAATACCATGTTGGCATCCTTTATAATATCAACAATTTCTTCTCTATTCTCCTCAACTGCACTGGCACCGATCTCAGGCTTTGCACCTGCACCAAGTCCCTTTGTCAGCTTCTCACCAATCTGAATCTTAGTTGTGGCTCTGCTTAATGAAAGTGCCTGCTTATCGGTATTGATCGCTATCAGCTCAACACCCTCTACATTTTCATCAATCATTCTGTTTACTGCATTGTTACCAGCGCCACCCACTCCAATTACCAGTATTCTAGCTGGTGTTCTCTCATCGTTAGACTTTATTTCGAGCAAGGTTGTTTCCTCCTTCTATATATTTCTTTTATTTCTTGTACGTACGCTCCTACCCCCAGTTTTCTATTCTGTCATAAAATACTTCTCCGCGAAAATATCATCCGCGTGGCAAAAGTATGAGGAGTGTACATCTATATAATCGCATTAATATCTTAATAATACGATTTTTTTATAAATAACGCAACAACTTTTTATCGTAAATTTTACTTATTTTCCTTAAATATTGCATTTCCTGTGCCTGCCGTATAGTCTGTCAGGTCCAATGTTCCGCTTTTCCCTTCAAGTTTTGCAAGAATACTTTCCAGATTCATCAGCTTGTCCTCAAGCCCTGTCCCGCTTCCAAGTTCAATCTTTATCTTATCCTTATACAAAACAATCTCGTTATCACTGTTGAACCGGATCTCATCAATCAGAAGCTCGTTCTTATCAATCAACTGTGTCATGGTAAGAATCTCCTGAAACATCGCATCATTGGTTACCGGGAGCTTCTCTCCTACAACGATACGATCAAATTTGAGTCCCTGTATACATGGCACATCAGGAAGCTTCTCAGCCGAAGTCTCAAGTACACGGCCGTCATTATCAAAATAAATATACTGATCCATATAAATCACACAGCCTGCCATGGATTTCTCATATACTGTGATAGTCACTGTATGCTTACCGATCACCTCTATCTGAAACTTATCAACAAACGTTACATCCTCTACCGGATGAAGTTTGTTATCAATATAGAAAAATAATGTATTGTCTGCTTTCTTTCCTTTTGTAACAATGTCGATCACTTCGTCCTTTGTGTAATGGACATTTCCGGACACCTGTATCTTCGTCAGGCTATAGGACTTTATAACATAAATGTATGCACCCATGCACAGCAACAATAATGCAGCCAAAATGATCAAAAATATCTTTCCGGCTTTCCTCTTTTTCTTCTGTTCAGATTTTTGCACATTCTGTTCTTTCTGCATATCTACATTCATCCTATACTACATCTTCTATCTTCCCGGTTTTATCTGCCTTGCAACTGCAAACATCAGTCCCATTTCAAGTAACAGGAAGAAAATCGAACTGCCACCGTAACTGATAAACGGAAGCGGCACACCTGTCGGAGGTATCGTATTTGTAACAACACTGATATTGATCAATACCTGTACTGCAATATGTGCCATGACCCCAACCGCTATCAATCCTCCAAATCGATCACCTGAATTGATAGCAAGCACTGTACATCTGTAGATCAGTAAAATAAACATTATGATCGTAAGCACAGCTCCAAATAAGCCCAGTTCCTCACATATAACAGAAAATATCATATCATTATGTGATTCCGGAATAAATCCCATCTTCTGAATACTGTTTCCAAGCCCTCTGCCAAAGAATCCACCGGAACCAATCGCGTATAGCGACTGCATGGTCTGGTATCCATCATCGTATTTCTCCGGAGCAAGCCAGATACGGATACGATCTGCACGGTATCCTGCTGTAGCGATAAATACCACACACATCAGGATTCCCAGAACGCCCATCAATATAAAATGCCAGTTCTTCGGGCTCGCTACAAATACAATGATCATCACGATCCCAAAACAGATGATCGCCGTACTCAAGTTCTCGATCGCGATCAACACGATCGTTATGAATGGAAGTAGGAGCATCTTTGCAAGTCCCTTGATCGTATTCAGACTTCTGGGTTTTCTGGTACAGATATCTGCTGTATAGACGATCAGTGCCAGCTTTGCAAATTCGGATGGCTGAAAGCCAAATGCTCCGATATATATCCATCTGGTCGAACCATGGCTCGCACTTCCTATAATGTACACCAGCACCAGAAGTGCTATTGCCACATACAGAAAATATTTGGAGTATCTCGCATATCTGCGATAATCAATCTTGGATACCAGAAACATTCCAACCAGTGCAACAAGTTCAAAAACAAGCTGTCGTTTTGCAAAATATGTACTGTCGCCATACAGTTCATCCGCCCGGTATGAGCTGGTACTGTATACCATAACCAGCCCGAACAGGACAAGTCCCAATACAATTCCAAACAGCGGATAGTCGAAGTAGCGTCCGCTGTACCATAACGGCTGTTTTCTGCTATCTATCTCATTTGTATCTGTTTTCCTGTTTCTGTCATTCAAATATTTCACTCCTTAAAATCGCGGACATATTCTTTGAACATTCTTCCTCGCTGTTCATAATTGTCGAACATTCCCCAGCTTGCACATGCCGGAGAAAGGAGAACTGCTTCCCCATCTTTTGCATTTTCATGACAATATTTTACTGCTTCTAACAGATCGTCTTCAAATACAATATTATGGAATCCGTGTTTTTTGGCAGTCTCTGCAATCTTCTTCGCTGTCTGACCGATCAGAACAAGGCATCTGACTTTTCCGTCAAATGCATCGATCCACTCATCATAAGTAGAGCCTTTATCATAACCTCCACCGATCAGATAGGTTGGTTTTACCATTGCCTGAATTCCCTTGATGGCTGCATCCGGGTTCGTTCCCTTGGAATCATTATAATAATCCACGCCAGCTACAGTCTTTACATACTCTATTCTATGCTCTACAGCCTTAAAGCTTACTGCAACATCACGAATAATATTAACCGGCACTCCCATATAATATGAGATACCGACAGCTGCAAGTACATTTTCAACATTATGTGCCCCAAGCAGGATCAGATCCTTTAACGCAAGAACATCAATCTTTTCTCCGTTTGCTTCAATCTTGATATGACCATCCTCTACATATACACCTCCGGCAGGCTTCTCCAGTCTGCTGAAATATACAACTCTCGGACGAATCCCCTCTGCCATTGCTCTTGTATGTTCATCATCATAGTTTAATACAACCACATCTTCTTCTGTCTGATTTTTTGTAATCGATTTCTTGACATTTCCGTAATTCTCAAATGTATAATGACGATTCAGGTGATCCGGTGTAAGATTTAAGACAGCACTGACATTTGGATGAAAATCCACGATTGTTTCTAACTGAAAGCTGCTGATCTCCGCTACTGTCGCACTGTCGTCATCTGTTGTATCGCAAAGCTCTGTATATGGGATACCGATATTTCCGACTACGATAGTCTTTGGATTCCATGCTTTGACAATCTCTCCGACAAGTGCAGTTGTGGTTGTCTTGCCATTGGTTCCTGTGATCGCAGCGATCTTACCTTTACCGAAATAATATGCAAGTTCAATCTCACTCCATACAGGAATACCTGCTTTTTTTACTTCTTCTACAAAAGCAGAATCAACCGGAATACCGGGGCTTATAACCATAATATCTGTCTGCTTCAATACTTCATCTGTTAATTTTCCAAGAAGGATCGTAACAAGCTCCGACCAGGAAAGCTTCTCCATCAGATCATTCTTGTCTCTTTTTTCGTTTTCATCAAACAACGTAACCTTTACGCCGTGCGCGATCAGAAGCTTTGCCGCACTGATTCCGCTCTTACCTGTACCTGCCACTAAAGCATTTTTAAAATTCATTTTTCATATCCTCCGTATTAAACAGCCAGTAAACCTACAACACAAAGCACGGCTGTTACTATCGCAAATATTGATACAACCTTTGTCTCAGGCCATCCGGAAAGCTCAAAATGATGATGGATCGGTGCCATTTTGAACACTCGTTTTCCGGTCAGCTTGAATGAAACTACCTGAATGATAACCGATAATACTTCTATAAAATAAATGAATGCCACGATCAGAATAAATAACGGCATCTTAAGCATATATGCGATCGATGCTACAAATCCTCCAAGCGCAAGTGAGCCGGTATCACCCATGAACACTCTTGCCGGGTATACGTTATAAACAAGGAATCCTAATAAACTTCCCGTAGCTGCACAGGAGATCGGTGCAAGTCCTGAACCGGTTCCGATCGCAACAACTGTAAAGAATGTAGCGATCAGCGCTGTTACAGATGATGCAAGACCATCTAATCCGTCTGTAAAATTTGCTCCGTTTACAGTTCCAAGTACTACAAAGAACAGTAATACGATGTAAAACCACTTATTAAGAACAACTGTCTTCCCGATAAACGGAATAATGATCTCATTGTTGATCTCGGTATATTTCTCAATATAATATGCAAATATGGTAGTTACAACGAACTGTCCCAACATCTTCTGCCAAGCACGAAGCCCCATGGAACGTTTCATCACTACCTTAATGTAGTCATCGAGAAATCCAATCAATCCAAAACCAAGTGTTACAAATAACACCGGCAGAATATCCGGATAATCTTTCATATAAAATAACGAGGTGATCACCAAACTGAGCAGAATGATCAAACCACCCATCGTCGGGGTTCCTGACTTCTTCAAATGCGTTTCCGGGCCATCATCTCGTACAAACTGTCCAAATTTCAGTTTCTTTAAAAACGGAATTACGATCGGGCTTAACACCACACTGATTCCAAATGCTATAAGTATCGGTAAAATAATTGAAAAATCCAAGTTCATTTTTTGTACTCCTTACCTGCCATTTTTTTATGAAACGGCTATATTTTTTCCTCATGTATGAGGTAACTTTCTTATTCTTCCTTCTGTATTCCCAAGTATGGCAGAATATTGGAAAAAACTTCCTGTACAACCGGAGCTGCAATAGTACCGCCATAATATATGCCCATCGGTTCATCGATCATAACAAATGCCATTATCTGCGGATCATCCGCCGGTGCAAAACCTATGAACGATGATATGTATTTTCCCGTTCCTCTGGGATATTTCTCACTGGTTGCTGTCTTGCCACCGATCCTGTAGCCTTCAACCTGTGCTTTACTTCCACCGCCTTCCGCTACTACCGATTCCAACAGATCCCGCATCAATGCTGATGTTTCACTGCTGACTGCCTGTTCTGTGACCGGATATTCCAGATTTGTTGTCACCTGATTATCTGCATCCGTCACCTTCATACCGATATGCGGTGTAATCTTATTTCCACCATTTATAACAGTAGCTGCTGCTGTCACAAACTGGATCGGTGATATCTGAATCGATTGTCCGAATGACATTGTTGCCAGTTCCACCGGCCCGATATCGGAAAGCTTATGCATAATGGAATTTGCCTCACCCGGAAGATCAATCCCGGTTTTCTGAAACAAGCCAAGCTTCTGATAGGTCTGATACAGATTCGTGGATCCTGTTCGTTCCCCGATCGTCATAAATGCCGGATTACAGGAATTCATCAGTGCATGCCGGAAGTCTTCCGAACCATGCCCCGTCGTCTTATGACATCGAATCCGTCGATCCTCTACGATCTTATATCCCGGACAGTAAAAGGTATCGGATAAGGACACTGTTCCTGCCTCCAATGCCGCCGTCGCTGTTACAATCTTAAATGTCGATCCCGGTTCATAAGTATCACTGACTGTAAAATTACGCCACATATTATTCAGCGCATCCATCTTCTGCGCTTCCGTCATACTCTCATAACCGTCAATCCCTGTATTTAACTGAAACGGATGGTTCAGATCATACTCCGGCACATCAACCATGGCATATATCTCGCCATTTTTCGGATTCATAATGATCATCGCCACACGTTTTGCCTGCTTTTCTTCCATAACAGCAAGCGCTGCCTGTGTTGCATATTTTTGTATTGTCAAGTCCATTGAAAGTACCAGATTATCTCCCGGTACAGGACTTACTCTCGTTTCCTTTACATTTGGTAATTCGATTCCTTTTGCATCCGTTACTGTACGGATGCTGCCATCTTCTCCTGCCAGTATCGCATTATACCATACCTCAAGACCGACAATACCCTGATTGTCAGATCCTGTGAATCCAAGAACCTTGGAAGCAAGACTTCCATAAGGATAATACCTTTTATAGTCCTCGTCAACCTTAATTCCGGCAACATTCAGTTCTCTTATGGCATCTCCGGTTGCTTTATCTATATTAGTTGCGATCAGTTCCCTTGATGAAACCTTTGTTACCTTCTTACGAATCTCTGTCTCTTCTTTATCCAGATATTCATCTAAGACACGGATAACTTCTTCCTCATCTTCAATCTGGCTGTGGATAACAGATACAGAACAGACTGCCTTGTTATCAGCCAGAATGTTGCCATTTCTGTCATATATCTTTCCTCTCGGCGCCTTGATGCTTCGCTCTCTTTCGTGAAGTTCTGTCGCTGCGCTGTCATAATAGTCTGCTTTTGCAACCATCAGATATGCGAGTCTTCCCATCAGCAATACCGCTGCCATTACCAGTGCGATACACATAAAATATATCTTACGTCGGTTAAAACTATATAGCTTCATGCTGACCGCCGCGTTTGTTTATCCTTATATCTTATTACTTTTCGCGGACAAATATGCCACCGGCGATAATGTCCCGGATATTTCCATTTTTATTCATCTGTAACCTTAGCTTCTGTCGTACCCTCTGTTGTGTCCTCGGATGACGCTGTTGTATCACCCTCTGTGGTATCGTCTTTTGCTGTACTTTCTTCTGTAGAAGAAGCTTCTCCTGTCGAATCTTCTACATCACCTTCAAATGGAGAACTGATCGGTTCATCTTTACCATTATAGGTTACATCTTCATCACTGCTCTGATATACATTCATATACGGAAGCAGATCTTCCATGATCGCATGAAATAAAAGTGCTCCGGCACCTGATGTAGACTGACTCTCTACATCCGGCTCATCTACTGCTACATAGAGCATGATCTGTGGGTTCTCTACAGGTGAAAATCCTATAAATGATAATACATAATTTCCCTTATTTCTCGGGATCTTTTCTGCTGTACCTGTCTTACCGCCGATCGTATAGCCTTCAACCGCTGCTCTGGAACCGGTACCCTCAGTAACTACGCCGGCCATATACTGCTTCATCAGATCCGATGTGCTCTTTGATATTGTCTTACGAACAAGTTCCGGTTCATTGTTCTCTATGATACTTCCGTCCTCATCTACAATCTGTCTGACCGTATGAGGTGTATAATAATTACCACCGTTGATCAATGAACAGAAGGCCGCTGCCATCTGGATCATTGTTACATTGATACCCTGTCCAAAGGATGAAGTAGCAAGCTCGACCGGATTCAGATTTTCTTCCGAATATACAAGTCCGCTTCCCTCACCGGAAAGATCGATACCTGTCTGACTTCCAAAATTAAATATATCCTGATACTTGGAAAAGTTTTCTTTTCCTTCTGACTTTGCAATCTGCATTAATGCCACGTTACAGGACTGTTCTAAGGCCTGCTTTAATGTAAGTGTACCGTCACCGGTTCGGTTATGACAATAGATTGGATCTGTACCATCCGCTACGATCTCGTACCCCTTACAATAAAATGTATCTCCGTCTTTGACCACACCATCTTCAATCGCTCCTGCGATCGTAAACGGTTTAAATGTAGAACCCGGCTCTAAGATATCACTGATACAGTAATTTCTCCAGACAGCATCTAATGCTTCATATGTCTGATCACTTGTCAGATCATCGATCGTCTTCTTAAATTCATCATCTGTCATGGATGAAAAATCATATGTGATCTTTTCCGGATCTTTCGGTTCTTCCGTTGTTGCATCTGTAGTGTCCTCAGAAGATTCTTCTTCACTGCTGTCTTCCGTCGCAGCCTCTGTACTCTCTGTAACAGTAACTTCCATATTACGAAGCGCATCTGTATCCATCGGCTCATTCGGATCATAGCTGTAAGATGTACTCATACCGAGAACCTCTGCTGTATCCGGATCCATCGCAATAACACCGATCTTCTTTGCACCGGTCGTTTTCATGTATTCTTCTATATTATCTTCAATGATCTTCTGAATATTCAGATCGATAGTCGATACTACCGTATATCCATTCTGCGCGGGCACCGTAACCGATTCTACGGTATTATCGTTTGTCAGATATCCGTAGGTCTTACCGTTTACGCCATTCAGATAGCTGTTATAGTATCCTTCGATTCCACCCTGTCCGACATTTCCGCTTACCGTATAACCAAGCAAATGACAGGCAAGACTGCCATTTGGATATTTTCTTTTATATTCCTCTTCAAAGCGCACACCAATCACATCTGCGCCGTCTTTTGTACTGCAAAATTCCTGAAAGGCTTTCACATCTGTATAAGCAAGTCCCTTCATGGCGACACTGTAAAAGGAATCCGTATTCTGCATACACTCATCAAACTTCGATTCTTCCATGTTGAAATATTTTATCAGCGCAGCCTTTGTTGCTTTCTTACCTGCTTCTGTCCGCAGAATATTTTTTGGCTCAAGTATAAGATTATATACCTTCTCGCTTGTTGCAAGAACATTTCCGTTTCGGTCTACGATATCTCCCCGTTCAAATGGTATATCAAGACTATCATAAGATTTCTGATCCAGCACTTCCTCCTGATACTCCTGACCTTTTGCAACACTGATATAAATAACTCTTGCAACTAATACCGCAAAGAATATTACTGCCACGAAAAAAATGATAAGCAGTCTTGTCTTCATTCTTTTTAAGAACTGTTTTCCTTTTATTGACATATAGTTCCACCTTTATAAAATATTTTTCTGTTATGCTGTTCTTTCTGCTCCTGCATAACGCAAAATTTCCTGAGGCTTATTTAGTCTCAGGAATGTTCTTGTACTGTACAACATAATCATCGCTGTTTTGTGAATAATAAACAGTTTGTCCCGGCTTTGAATATGTCATACCGAGTTCTGTTGTAGCGATCTTATATATTTCATCCAGATCTGTCATGCTGTCCAGACCCGAGCTGTATTCTGCATTTGCATTCAACTGTTCATTCAGCTGGCTCTGAAGGCTTGTAACCTCTTTCTTGCTTTCTTTTACATCTGCAGATAATTTCAGTACAATAAAACATAATCCTACTGCACATATTACCGCAAATGTCAAGAACAGTCCATGCCTTAATTCATCTACCCATCTTCTGTCTCTCTGTCTGACAGCCGGTGCCTGTTTTGTTCTTACCTGTTTCTTTCTCTGTGGCATCTGCTTTCTTGCAGGTGCTGCTGTCTGTCCCTCCGGTCTTCTTCCGGCAGGATGACGTTCCGGCATCTCAGTTTTCCTTACAGGTTCATATTCTCTTCTGACCGGTTCTGCTGAATAATCCAGCTTTCGAACCGTACTTCCGTCTATGTAGTAGTGATTCCGTCTTTCTGACATTTTAAAACACCCCTTTTATATATTCATACCTTTTTCAAACACCCTGAGTTTTGCACTTTTGGATCTTGAATTTGTTTCCATTTCTTCTTCTGTTGGAAGAATCGGTTTCCTTGTTATCACTTTTCCTTTTGATTTTCTTCCGCATGTGCACACCGGAAAATTCGGTGGACAAATGCACGGGTTTTCATTTTTACGAAATGCATTTTTCACAATCCTGTCTTCTAACGAATGGAATGTGATGATACATAATCTTCCGCCCGGCTTTAAACAGTCGATCATTCCATCAATGGAATTCGCCAGTACTTCAAGCTCATGATTCAATTCGATGCGAATCGCCTGAAATGTCTGCTTTGAAGGATGTCCCTGAGCATTTCTTACTTTTGCGGGAATCGATCCACGGATGATATCGTTTAATTCTTCTGTCGTTTCTATCTCTTTATTCTCACGATATTTCACAATATGATATGCAATGCTTTTTGCAAATCGTTCTTCGCCATATTCCTTAAGTATATGAAAGAGCTCCTGCTCGGTATATCCATTTACGATATCCTTCGCAGTCTTTGTCTGGCGATCATCCATACGCATATCAAGGGGAGCATCAACCCGATATGTGAATCCTCTATCCGCATTATCGAGTTGATATGAAGATACGCCGAGATCCAGCAGTATCCCGTCCACCTGACTTATATTTAGCTCGTCTAGTATGCTTTTAAAATTCTGATAGTTATCTCTTACGACTGTGATACGATCACCGTACTCTGCCAGTCGTTCTTTCGCTGTCGCGATCGCCTCCCCATCCTGATCGATGCCGATCAGATGTCCATCCGATCCAAGTCTTTTCGCTATTTCTCTCGAATGTCCGGCTCCCCCAAGGGTTCCATCCATATAAACACCATTCGGTTTGATATTCAAATTTTCAATAGTTTCATCCAGTAAAACCGATGTATGTTTAAATTCCATAACTACCACTTCTATCCTTATATTCTGAAATCCAGTTCGTCCAGCTTGTCTGCAATCTCATCCATATTCAGGGATTCTTCATTATTGATCTCATCCCATGCTTCCTTATTCCAGATTTCTGCTTTTTCTCCGTTACCTATGATGACAACATCTTTTTCGATATTGGCAAATGTACGAAGTGTCTGTGGAATGATCACTCGGCCCTGTGCATCCGTTTCGCACTTTACTGCTCCTGAGTTAAAGAAACGCTTGAACTGTCTTGCACTCTTATTCGTCATCGGGAGCTGGTTCAACTTGTCCGCAAACTGCTGCCATTCATCATTCGGATAAACGTACAGACAATTGTCCAGACCTTTTGTGATCATGAAGGTGCAGCCGAGTTCCTCTCTAAGCTTGGATGGCATGATAAGTCGCCCTTTGGTATCTAATCTGTGTTCATATTCACCTGTTAAACACTTGGACACTCATTCCACCTTCTTTCGACTCATTTCCTCCACTTTGTGGCACCAATCCACCACTTCACTCCACTTATAGGGTAATTCTATACTACTTAACTAAAAAAAGCAACCACAAATATGAAAATTTCACATTTGCGATTGCCTTAATTTTTCATATAATGTCTGGAACTTCAAGATGGTATGGCTCTGTATATAAACACACGACCTGCTGCGTTTCTATTCGACTCGCACACCGATTTGTCAGCAGTCGCCCTAACTCACCCTTATGGGTTCAAACAAGGGCTTGGTGCTGACAGCTAGTGCAAGTCTCATAAACGAAACTACGCAAACGTCGATGTTGTTTATATACAGCGCCATACCATTCTGAAATTCCAGACTTTTTAAAAAAACAAGCAACGTACCCCTTAATTTTATCTTTACCATATAAAAAGGACATCCACGCCATTGTGGATGTCCCATTTGTATGTTTGTATGTGTTTTTACACCTGAGTGTACGTTCCGGTGGGGGATGATCCCATTTTTAGAAACACGCAACCTTGTACATATTCTTTCTGCTGATCACACCGATGTCTTCCAGAGTGTTCACCATGCGGTAAACGGTCGCGATGCCGATGCTGTCATCCCGTTTTACTGCTTTGTAGTAAATCTCTTTGCAGGAGGAGCAGTCTTCGTCCAGAATGATGTCTAAGAGAATGCATCTCTGTTTTGTGATACGGAAGCCCTGTCTTCTGAGCTTTTCGATCACAGCATCCTTCCGGGTGGCTTCTCCCTGATATCCTACATAACCAATGATGTTATCTGTATGGTTTTCCTGAACTGTCATTTCTATGCCTCCATCTTTATATCAAACCATATAATTACTGTGTTCTTACATTGGTTAGTATAAACTAACTTGTTGTTAGCTGTCAATAAGTTTTTTAATATATTTACATTATATTTAAATCCTGTTTATACATATCTATACAAAAACTCCCCCGATTTTATTCGGGGGAAAGAATTTCGTATCAACGTCATTGTCCATGAGTCAGAACTTTGTCATTCAAGGTGGAGCTATCCGACCGTTGTCCGGATCTTTTATTCATTTTCTATATCAGCTTCCGGATTCATTGTCTGTTCTTCTTCCGTCGTCTGCTCTTCTTCCGGTTCTCTGCAATATGCAAATGTAATGACTGCCTTAAACAGATCTCCATCGATCACGATGTTAAAATCCGCATGTTGAAGCTGACACAGGCTTCTTGTAATGGATAAGCCAAGTCCGCTTCCCTCTGTATTTCTGGAACTGTCACCTCTTACAAAGCGTTCCATCAGTTCATCACTTGAAATATTCAGTGGTGCTTCTGATATGTTCTTGAACTCTATACATACCTTCGCAGGTTCTTTGATGCTCTTTGTAAGATCACGGATCACATTTCCATCTTCATCGGTTATATAAGTATTTACATATAACCGAGTCCCCGGCATCGTATATTTGAATGCATTATTTAATAGATTATCAAATACTCTCCAGAGGTGTCTGCCATCTGCTTCGATCCCTGCGCGATCCTTTGCGAGATTCGTTACTAGCGTGATGTTCTTCTGCATCAATTTGTCAATATATTCACCGGATGCCTGTTCTGCGATCATATTTGCATCCATATTTACAAGTTCTACCTTTACATTTCCGGTCGATGCCTTAGAAGCATCCACCAGATCCACGATCAGCTTCTTTAATCTTGCCGACTGCCTTGCTATTACTTCTATATAAGAAGCCTCAGGTTCTTTTTCGATATTTTCCTTCTGAAGCAGATCGACATAGTTAATAATAGAAGTAAGCGGTGTCTTGATATCATGCGATACATTCGTGATAAGCTCCGTCTTCATCCGTTCACTTTTCATCCGGTCATCTACCGCAAGCTGGACACCTTCATTGATATGATTCAGATTCTCGCCATGTTCTTTGAACTTTCCAAACATGAATCTTGTATTTACCTTGTGACCGTACTCGCCCTTTGCAAGCTGGTCTCCACCCATGAAAAGCTCCTGCATCATACAGACAAATCCCATATAGGCAATTGCACAGATGATCTTCAACAGCATTAATACAATAAATCCAGCTTCATTTATATATACAGCATTAGTAACAAGCAATGCCACTATAATTTCAACGATCGTAATTACGATATACAAAAGGAACGCTTTTATTATAAATGGAACCCTGCTGAATACATACCGGAAAAATGCGGTTATCTTTCCCGATTTTCCAAATAGTTTGCGACCCAGTCTGACAATCCATGATGTATTAAGCAGATTCGACTGTTTGACTCTTGCGATCAGATTGTTGATCAGTAAAAGTCCGACCGTACAGATACAACCCAAACCGATCAGACATACAATAGTCTCAATATCATGTCCTGTAATATTGCTATCAATAAAATAATGAAGCCGGTCTGTACCGCTGTAACTATAATAAGCATATGATAAGGAATAACATATATTCTGTGCAAAAGCAATCAACAGACTTATCAAAACGACTATTCCAGTCAATATAATTTCAACCGGAACCTTTTCTGTTTTTCTTACAACACCGTCTTTACTGGATAATACCATACTTGTGATCATGAATATGATACACAAAACAAAATCAAGTCCAAAGAAGAGCAGGATTCTGTTCTTTCCCGAAGCAGCCTTGCTGATCGCCTGTAGGCTCTTATTCATACGTGAAGAAACGTCAGATGTGCCGTCGATATATAAATTACCGGAAGCATATATCGTAATATCGTCTCCTGCATTATTGCCAACGATTACGGTATATCCATCTTTTATGATCGGATAATACATATCATCCTCCGCATAATACTCGTACTGCTTTGTCGTTCCGTTTGCGGTGATCGCTATCTGATCACCGTTATAGGAAATCGTTACTCCCTCCGGCGTGCTGTATGAACCGGAACTCTCTATTTCTTCCTCCATTGTTGTAGAATCTTCTGATGTTGTAGAATCTTCCGATGTTTCTGAATTCTTGGTTTCGGCTTCCGTCTCTGTAGTATTTTTCTCCAGATCACTCAGATCAATTCCATAATCATCAGACATCTCTGACCTGGAAAGAGCTGCTTCCTCCAGATCACTCTGATAAATTCCATAATCATCAGACACCTCCGACCTAGAAAGAGCTGCTTCCTCCGGCATACGCAGGTTAACATAATCATAATTGTTTCCTTCTTTTTCCACACCGATACTCTGTGCTTCCTTATAGGTATCATAGCTCAGGATCTTTCCGGTAGGAATACCGACCGTTGTACTGACAACTGCTTTCTCTCCTAAAACTCCATATACTAATGCTTTTTCCGGCAAATTATCTGTCTGTGCCAGCATTACGGAATTGGATTCACCCGTTTTTGAAGAATCCCAATCATCACCAACACTCACATACAGATCTGTTTTCGTATATCCATATGTTTTCTCCAAATTCTCTTCATAGGTACGATCATATTTATCAAATGCATTTTCCTTTTCCGATAACAGCATCAGAAAATCACTTGCATCGACAACATTATCATGATTCATATCCTTTTTCTGCAAAGCATCGGGATCGTATTCATAGTCTCCCCATTCATCATCACTGTAACTGATATCCAGAGTATTTCTAATATACTCGGCACCACGATTCACACAGTTAGTCAACATCTCGCTCTGATAATCCGCTTCCAGCTCTGCCTGCAGCTCCGATTCCGATCTACCCTGAAAGATTCCGGCTTCATACATATCAAGCAGTACATAACCCAATATAAATCCAACGCTGCAGGTGATAAAAAATAACGTATAGATCAGTAATTTAAAGGGATTGTTATTTTTTAACTTATTCATGTTTCACATTCTCCATTCCTGTCAGACTGTATAGAGGTTTACTGATATTCCATCTTATAACCTCTGCCCCAGATCACCTTGATATATCTTGGTTCTCCGGGATTAATCTCTATCTTTTCACGCAAATGACGGATATGGACAGCTACCGAACCTTCGGCTCCGAGCGGTGTTTCTTTCCAGACTTCCTTGTAAATATCTCTCGGTGAAAATACCTGTCCCGGATGTTCCATCAGAAGTCTTAAAATATCATATTCTGTCGGTGTCAGACTGACCAGTTCGCCATCGACCGTAACCTGCTTGGAATTATCATTCAACTCAATTCCCCCGATCACGATCGCGTCTTTCTTGATCTGTCCGCTTCCAAGCTGCATATATCTTCGAAGCTGCGATTTCACTCTGGCGATCACCTCTACCGGATTAAACGGCTTGGTAATGTAATCATCTGCACCCACTTCCAGTCCAAGGATCTTATCTGTATCTTCACTCTTTGCGGTCAGAAGGATAACCGGCAGATTCGTCTCCTCGCGGATCTTTAACATCGCTGTGATCCCATCCATCTCCGGCATCATGATATCCATTAACACCAAATGGATGTCATGCTCTTTGATCTGCTCTAACGCTTCTTTTCCGTTGTAAGCTTCATAAATATTGTAGCCGGATGTTTTCAGGTAAATCTTTAAAGCTGATACGATATCTTTCTCATCATCGCAAATTAATATATTATACATTTTTCTCTCCTCGTCTGAAAATATGATCGTTGTCTGTATCTTTCGGGTACGTGTGCGCACCACGCATTCCTTTTTAGGATACAGCAAACCGCTGATATTTTCCATATCTTTCTTTGACGGTATCATTGTAAGGCTTTCTACCATTAAGATACAATTTGGGATATCCTTAAGATTTATTAAGATGTGGGGACGATAGAAGTGTGGAATGATATATCTTCATTTCGCAAATCACTCTCGTTCTATCCTCGATGCAACGGTACATAAAGTTGCAAAAGACGCAACTTAAGTACCGGCACTCGGATAGGTTTGCTACATGAAATATATCATTCCACACTTCTATCTGTATATTGGTATGGCAATATAATTATTACACATTTGTTTTTACAAATCTAAATATCATTGCTAACCATGTAAAATATTAAAAGTTATAGATGTCAATTCTTGTCTTTGTTTTTTTTAGGTGATACACTTATTAGGCTTATTTAAGATTTTTCAAATGCATAGAATGCATGAAACCCATAATGCACTATTAAAGTTTTTATAAAGGAGTTTGATACATATGACAAAGAAAGAGGTTCTGGAAATCCGGCATCAGTTTGCGCAGGCTACCTGTTCGATCGATAAGATCTGTGGCTGCTATGTGGATGGTGACAGACGTAAAATTGCGACAATGAAGGAAGCGTTTCTCTCTCTGCCGGAGGAGGAAGCTTTTAAATATTTTGAGATTTTTAAGAAGAACTTGTCCGGCTCGATCGGAAAGAATCTGATCACGATGCCGTTTCCCACAGATTCGGAATTTGACGGCGGTACGCAGGAATTTCTGTTAAAGCTGCGCAACAGCAAATTAGAGGATGATGAACTGATCGACCAGTTCTATGATAAGGTAATCGAGAATTATGACTATACCGGAAACTATCTGATCCTGCTGATCCATGATACATATGACGTACCCGGAAAGACCACAGACGGACTGACAATGGATGATGCCTCGGATGAGATCTACGAATACATCATGTGCTGTATCTGCCATGTTAATCTGTCAAAGGCAGGACTTAGTTATTTTGATTCGGAGAACACCTTCCACAACCGTATCCGCGACTGGATCGTGGATGTTCCCGATATCGGTTTCCTGTTCCCTGCATTTATCGACCGGACAGCCGATATCCATAATGTCCTCTACTATACGAAGAAGCCGGAGGAAATCCATGAGGAATTTATCCGCTATATTCTCGGAACGGGAATGCCTGTAACTGCCGGTAATCAGAAAGAGGCGTTCCAGACGATCATCACCGATACACTCGGAATGGACTGTGATTATGAAGTGATACGAAATATCCATGAGAATCTGAATGAAATGATCGAGGAACAAAAGGATAGTCCGGAACCACTGACCTTATCCAGGAATTCATTAAAGAATCTTCTGGAAACCTCGGGAGTATCCGAAGAAAAACTGCAGACCTTTGATGCAAACTTTGATCGCGCCGCTGCTGCTTCCGTGAACCAGCGTCCGGTTGCCGAAGGTTCCGAGGAGACTCTCCCTGCACCGGCTCCGGGAAAAGTACAGCTCTATGCAAATAATATCGCCAGTACAAAATCATTTGAGGTAAAGACTCCGGAGGTTGTGATCAAGGTCAATCCTGACCGCGCCGATCTCGTAGAGACCCGTGAGATTGATGGACGGAAATGTATCGTAATCGAGATCACAGATGAAGTATCCGTAAACGGAATTCCTGTAAAATATTAAAAAATGCCCCACTGATCATACAAATGCCTGTAAGCAGATATCTTCCTATGATCAGTGGGGTATATTTTTTTACACCTGTATCTCCACATGACTGCCGCCCTGATGATCCTTAGTAACCAGGATCTGGCGGTCGATACGATGCTTCAGTTCTTCCACATGAGATATGATACCAACCAGATGATCGGACTCGGACAACTCAGCCAGTACATTTAATGCCTGCTCCAGAATATCAGAATCCAGAGAGCCAAAGCCTTCATCGATAAATAATGTATCAATTCTTACACCTGCCGCATTTGCAGATACAATATCGGCAAGTCCAAGTGCCATAGACAGAGATGCTACAAATGCTTCCCCGCCGGACAGTGTTTTGACATCTCTTTCTTTTCCTGTCCGATGATCCAGCACGAACAGATCAAGCCCTCTGTTTCCTGCAGTCTTCTGTCCGCGTTTCAGCTCAAACTGGTTGCATACGATCTGGCGCAGTCTGTGATTCGCACTGTCTATAATGCGGTCAAAATAGACCTCCTGTATATAGGTTTCCAGCTTATAATTACCAAGTGCGGCCTGTGAAAGATCCTGAAGCTTACTGTATCTCTTATAGATATTCAGATATGCTCCATAATCCTTCTTTAATTTGCTGTATGCTGCCTTATTCTTAACTAATCGTTCTGCGATCGCATCATGCCTGATGGCAACACTGTTTTTCTTCCGGATCGTGCGTTCTATCTGCCCGGATATCTGTTCAAGCAGAACCGTTGATGCCGTACAGAAATGTGTATAACATTCTCCGTAGCCGCCTGCCTGCTTTTCCAGTTCCTGTTCATCTGCAAAATCATTTTCTTGATTGCTGTCAGGAAGCTTCTGTATCATACTTTCGTCATTTACAGATGTGTTCATTTCTCCGCTGTCCGTTTCAAGTGCAGAAAGAACATCTTTCTCCAACTGCCATTCCTGTCTGTATTGCATATTCTGATCTTCTGCATCACGTTTCAGATTTGTTTCCAGTGCAGAGAGTTCCTTTGCAAGTTTATTATAAGTATCTCTTGCCTCTGTCTTCTTCCGGTTCACCTTGGCAATCTCATTTCTCACCTGTTGCAGTTGCTTCAGGATATCCGACTCATCCCCCCGGATTTCCTGTCGCATCTGTGCCGCGGCTGCCTGCTTTGCCGTATAACTCCGGTCTGCCTCCTGATATTCCTCTGTTACCCGCACTTCCGTTTCTTCCAGTTCTTTTATCTGCAAACGAAGCTCGCCAAGCTGCCTTTTATGTTCTTGATAACTTCTGTGCTCTTTCTCAAGTGCCCGCAGTCTGGCTTCTGTTTCCTCTGTCCTTTTCTCCCAGATCACATGCAGTTTTCTGACCTCATCTATCAGAACATCAGCCTGTACTGTCTGATCCGGTATGGTAAAGGCTGCCATCTCCATAACCGCTGCTGTTGTCTGATTCCGTTTTTCTTCCAGACGACCATTCAGGCTTCCAAGCTCATTTTCTTTTCGTCTGAATGAAGCATCCGCCTGATCAAATGCAGCCCGGAGCTTCTTTACCATTTCTTCTGTTACAACAGCTCCGTCACAATGTGCCTTTTCCGGATGTGTCTTACTTCCACAGACCGGACACGGTGTTCCCTCCTGTAGGTTCGCTGCCAGTTCTCCACAGATCTGATCATTCCGATTCCTGATAGCTTCCTCGTAATTCGCATTTGCCTGATTCCGCTTCTCAAATGCACTCCGATTATCAACCACCATCTGCTGTTTCTTAATTTCCAGATGATCAATCTCCAGGCATTCTTTTTCAAGCTCCTGTAACCGCTGCATACGTTCTGCAATCTGCTTCTTTTCTGTCTGAACCTTCTCAAGCTTCACCTGTGAAGTGTCACCCGGATTCACGATCTGTTCCAGCTCCTCGGTCTGCTTCTGAAGTTTCTTCTTTGTTTCAAGAATATCCTGTCTTTTCTTTCCTGCCTGATGGCATACCTGCTCCACAAGCAGCAGTTCTTTCTTCATCTCATTTAACCGCACAAAAGAATCTGCCTGTTTCTGAAGCTCCGCCTGTCTCAGCATAAGCGGTTCTGTAGACTGTGCTTCCATACTATGATTCTGTGCTTCTGCACTGACAAATTCCTGCTTCACCTGTCTGTATGCATCGAGATGTGCCACATAGCCATCATAGGTCTGACCGATAATTCTCTTATTTTTCTCGATTGCTGTATACCAGTTGTCATATTGGTTATTGGTCTGTGTATAACTCTCAATCTGATGATGCAGATCTTCCGCCTGCTTTTCTTCGATCTGATTCAGACTGTGCAGCTCTTCCAGAATATCATCAAATGCCAGATGACGGTTTTCCAGATGCTCCGGCAGGTCCTGAAGTCCTGTTTTATAAAGCTCCGTTTCATCCGGCAGCTCTACTCCCTCTATCGTACGATCTACCTTTGCAACAAGCTCTGTATAGACCCCCTCTGCCTCTTTACAGTCCTGTGCGATCCTGTTCTGGATATATTCATAAATCTTCGTATCAAATATCGTCTTAAAGATATCGCTTCGGGTCTTCGTATCCGCAACTAACAGCTTCTTAAAATCTCCCTGTGCGATCATCGCAACCTGTCGGAACTGATCGGCCGTAAGTCCCAACACCTCTCTTACCCTGCCGATCACCCCTGCTGTCCGCTTACCATCAATATCTGCCGCTTTCAGCTCTGTCTCCTGTCCATCCTCCATCCAGCGCACTTCTGCCTGCTTCATGGATTTGTATCCCGATCTCTCATACGCCGGACTTCGCCAAATCTTATATTCATGACCACCGCTTTCAAATAACAGCTCTACATAAGTAAGCTGCTTTGGCTCTGCAAAATCACTTCGGAGCATTTCACCGTTTCGTCCGGTGTTATTCTTCCCGCTTCCTGCGCTGGTCTCTCCGTAAAGGGCATACATGATTCCATCAAATATCGTTGTCTTTCCCGATCCGGTATCTCCCGATATCAGAAAAAGTCCCTGTTTTCCAAATTTTCGAAAGTCAATCTCCGTTTTTTCTATATACGTTCCAAACGCTTCCATTGTAAGTACCAGTGGCCGCATCATCTTCACCCCTGTCTCTGTTCATAATAATCCCGGATCAACTGTCTGATATAAACTGCATTTTCATCGGACAGCTCCCGTTTCGTCTTTCTGTTATAGAAATCCGCAAATGCCTCATCCGGTGCAAGATTCTTCACATCCTCAAGTGTCCGTTCCTGTTCTGGACTGCTGCCATCTGCCATCTGGAATTCTACTGACATCAGGTTTTTATACACAGTCCGAAGTCTCGCTTGAACATCAATGATCGTTTCCTTATCCGTTAGCACAATTCTCGCATAATCTTCATTTGCTTCCCGGCCCATGGCTCCATCAAGTGTACCCGTAAAATTGTACCACGCATGAAGCTGGTGCAGGGGCAGTTCCCGGATTGAAAGCTTTCCTTTTTCTCCAAGCTCTACCACTGTGACAGATTTCTGATCGTCGGCTTCCGACATAGAATAGATAACCGGCGTGCCACAGTACCGGATCTCCGGCTTTCCGATCTGCTGTGGAGAATGGAGATGTCCAAGTGCCACATAGTCAAATACATCAAATACCGTACGGTCAATATTATCCAGTCCACCGATCGATATTGTCTCCGAATCCGACCGCCGGTTCACTCCACTATTTGTCACGTTCTGATGGGCGATCAGTACATTCCTTTTCCCCGGATCAACCTGCATGGCTGCAACTGCCTGCTGCATGGCTTCTGTATATGTTAAGGCTGCTGACTCTTTCTCCGGTTCTTCTGTTAAATCTGATAATGTATTTTTTACGTTTGCCGGCTTTACAAACGGCATCAGATAAAAATTCACATCTCCCCATTTATCCTGCATCGTCACCTTCATGGCTTCTCCACCATAGGTTCCTTTCATATATATATTCTGCTTTTTCATGATACTGCTGGCAAAATCCAGACGTTCTGCCGAATCATGATTGCCACTGATAATGAGGATGATCGTTCCGCTGTCTGCAAGTTCAGTCAGGAATTCATCAAATTCTGTTACTGCTTTTGCGGATGGAACTGCTTTGTCATAGATATCTCCTGCGATCATCACGGCATCCGGCTGTTCTTCTCTTACATATGCAAGGATCTGGTCAAACACATAGCGCTGGTCTTCCCACATCTCATATCCATTTACGATCTTGCCAATGTGCAGATCCGACAAATGAAACAGCTTCATCGTTGTTGTCTCCTTTCCCACGTTTCCCAGACGAAAGTTTCTATCCTTAGTAACTTATTACGCAAATCGCTCTCGCTCTGTTTTCATGCAGCGGTTCTAAGCTCTCACTTCGTGGATCGCTAAGTACCGGTATTCAAACAGGTTTGTTCCATAAGTTCTAAGGATAGAAACTTTCTGTCTTTGAAATGAATGTTGGTTTTTAAATAAGTTAAGTTTAGCATTATGAGGCAAGAGGGTCAACATTCTTCGAACTTTCGAAATCGCTTCACACATGCGCATTCCGGACTATCATCCTTCATGCTTATGTGTCACCCTCCCTCTACCGGTAAAAATAATACGATTTCTCCGTTCTTCGAACTTTCGAAATCGCTTCACACATGCGCATTCCGGACTATCATCCTTCATGCTTATGTGTCACCCTCCCTCTACCGGTAAAAATAATACGATTTCTCCGTTCTTCGAACTTTCGAAATCGCTTCACACATGCGCATTCCGGACTATCGTCCTTCATGCTTATGTGTGTTTATCCGTCAAATAAATAAACAGCGTTGTCTGTACACAGACACGCTGCTTATTTGCTTGACGGATTTATTTTTACATCTTGAACATTTTCTTTTTCTTGAGGATTAGCGCTATGATAATACAGATCAGGACAATGATACCACATACAATATAGAAACCATATGGAGTCTTTGCGAGAGGCATCCACTTACCTGATACGTTCATTCCATAGATACCGGATATGATCGTCGGGATCGCCATTACGATGGTGATAGCCGCTAAGAACTTCATGATATTGTTCAGGCGGTTATTAATGATCGTCGTCATCAGTTCTCTTGTACCGCTTATGATATCTCGATAGATTCCGGTCATCTCGATAGCCTGTTTGTTCTCGACCATAACATCATCCAGAAGCTCCTGATCCTCCGGGTACTGCTTGATACTGCTGTATCTTGCAAGCTTATCTAATACAACTCCGTTTGCACGAAGTGATGTTGCAAAGTATACAAGGTTAGATTCCAGTTCGTGAAGATCGATCAGATCCGTATCCTCTGTCTCATCCTGGATCCGCTGCTCGATTAGATTTCTTCTGCGATCCATAACTCGCAGATAATACTGATAGGTCATGCAGTTTCTATATAAAATCTGGTACATGAAGCGCATCCGTTTCTTTGTACTGAATTCCTTTACCTTTGCCTCAATAAATGCATCCAGAACAGGCGTATCCTCCGCGCATACCGTGATCAGAATGTCCTTTACGAGGATAATACCCAAAGGAATAGTTGTATATGCTTCGCGTTCATTTCTCATCTCGATTGACGGAATATCGACAAGGATCAATGTATAACCATCTTCGACCTCCACACGGGAGCTCTCCTCATCATCCAATGCAGCTCTGACATCTGCCAGATCAATCTCAAAATCTTCTGCAATCAGTTTGGTCTCATCTACTGTAGGTTTCGTCATACAAACCCACATATTGTCTTCATATTCTGTTATCTCTGACAAAACCTTATGATCTGTTCTATAGAACTTTATCATGCCAAACTACCCACTTTCATATATGGTTTCTTCCATATGAGGATTTCTAACCGAATTTATATTAACACAAAAGCCCACCATGTTCAATCTCAAACCTTATTTTTTACATTCTATCTGCCGCAGCAAATAGAAAACTGCTCCAAAAGAAACGGTTGTTTTTCCTTTCTGAGATGTATATAATGATGGCATTGAGATTTTATGAAATGAGGTTTTTCTATGGATGCCTATACAAGCTTCGCGCAGGTATACGATGAGCTGATGGATAACATTCCTTATGACGAATGGATATCTTATATCACCAGCCTGCTCCATGAATACAATATCACCGAAGGTCTGGTTGCCGAGCTTGGCTGCGGAACGGGAACGATCACGGAAGGACTTGCAGCCGCTGGCTATGATATGATCGGAATTGATGTATCTCCTGATATGTTAGAGATTGCAAATGAAAAAAAGATTGCGAATGGTTTCTCATCCATTATGTATCTCCAGCAGGATATGTGTGCCTTTGAATTATATGGAACAGTAAATGCCATTGTATGCGTCTGTGACAGCATCAACTATCTGTCAAATACAGACCAGATCACTACCGTTTTTTCTCTTGCAAATAATTATCTGGAAGCAGGGGGTATCTTTATCTGTGATTTTAAGACCAAACACTATTTCCGGGATGTCGTTGCAGATTCAGTGATTGCTGAGGATCGGGATGATGTCAGCTTCATTTGGGATAATTATTATGATGAAGAACAGAATGTCAACGAGCTTGCACTCAGCCTGTTTCTGAAAGAGGATGGCAACCTGTACCGAAAAACGCAGGAATTCCATTACCAGATCGGACTGACCTGTGAGGACATGATTCGTTGTGTAGAACAGGCAGGTATGGAGCTTCTTGCCATGTATGATGCATTTACGCACACGCCAGCAACCGATGACAGTGAACGTGTCTATGTGATAGCCAGAGAAAAACATCACGAAGGCAAATTATATATCTGATCTCCTGCCCGTAGTGATTTTAGTCATCAATTTTTTATTAAGCACTACTTTTATAAGTACAAGTATTATTTTGTTATTAATCAGCACTTTATAAATGCAGGTATTATTTTTAAAAAGGCACCTTAAAAGTGCAATATTTTACGTTATATATAGAAAGAACGAGGAATAACATATGAGTGATTATATTATCAGAGGTATGGCGGCAGATGGACAGGTTCGTTTCTTTGCCGGCACCACAAAGGAAATCGTTGAAACAGCAAGAAGTATTCACAATACCAGTCCGGTTGCCACTGCCGCCCTCGGTCGTCTGCTGACCGCAGGTGCATTGATGGGGGCTGCATGTAAGAATGACTCCGATCTGCTAACGCTCCAGATCCAGTGCAGCGGTCCGATCGGCGGACTGACAGTGACTGCTGATGCGCACTGCAATGTCAAAGGCTATGTCAACAATCCGGAGGTTATCCTGCATGCAAATGATAAGGGAAAACTGGATGTCGCTAAAGCTCTTGATATGGGCGTGCTCTCCGTGATCAAGGATATCGGTTTAAAAGAGCCTTACATCGGTCAGACCCAGCTTGTTTCGGGTGAGATCGCAGAAGACCTGACGTATTATTTTGCAACCTCAGAACAGATTCCAACTTCTGTAGCTTTAGGTGTTCTGATGGAGAAGAACAACACAGTAAAACAAGCCGGGGGCTTTATCATTCAGCTTATGCCATTTGCATCCGAGGAACTGATCTCTGATCTGGAAAAACGTCTGGGTGAATTCACATCCATTACCGCTCTCCTCGACCAGGGTATGGAACCGCTTGACATCGTGAAGCAGATCTTTGAAGGCTATAATGTAGAAGTTACCGATACCATTCCTACGAAGTGGCACTGCAACTGCAGCAAGGAGCGTTTCTCACAGGCCGTTATCAGTCTCGGTAAAAAAGAGATCGCAAATCTGCTCGCAGACAATAAGCCGATCGAGGTAAACTGCCAGTTCTGCAACTCGTCTTACACCTTCTCACCGGAGGAACTGGAAAATATGTTACTTGGCAAATAAAACAGAAAACGCTGATCTGTTCCTATGTGAATATTACAAAAAGAGTTTATCGGTAATGTGAATATGCACTCCTATTATTACGCAAGACGTTTGCACTCTATTTCAACGCAACGGTACTAAGTTCTTCGCCTATGGCGACTCACTAAGAACCGGCGTTGAAACAGGCTTGCTTCATAATAGTATGCATGTTCACATTGCCGATAAACTCTTTTATAATTCACTTAATTCGTATAGAAACAGATCAGCGTTTTCTATATTCCTTGAATTGTCTCTATTATTTATCACTTTTTATTATGGTAACGAGTGATGTCAGCAGCAAGAACATCGGATAAAAAAGCTTCGGCATGATCTGAAAAGCAGAAATGGAATCACCCAGTTCTCCTACCGCGGCAATTGCAACTAACATCTGCGCACCATATGGGATTATCCCTTGAAAGATACAGGAAAAGGTATCAAGCAAAGAGGCAGTCTTCTTCGGAGAGATTCCATATTCCTGTGCCATTTCTCTGGCAATCGGATTTGCCATAACGATCGCTACCGTATTGTTTGCAGTTGCAATATCCATTGTTCCGACTAACAACCCCATTCCGAGCTGTCCGCCTTTCTTTCCGCGAAAGATCCTGTGTATCCAACTGAGAAGTGCATCGAAACCACCATATTCCCGGATCAGTGCACATAACGCCGCTACTAATATTGCTACCATACAGGTTTCAAACATTCCGGAAACACCGGAGCCCATATTTGTCAGAAGATCAACAGGTGCAGTATGTCCCCATATCAGCATAATAACTGCTCCGGATACAATTCCCGTAAGTAATACGATAAATACATTCAGCCCTATAATTCCACCGATCAGCACCAGAACATACGGTATGATCTGCGCCAGATTATAAGACTGGCTGACCTGACCCTGTATGTCGGTCTGAAATGAAAGTACAAGAATTAATATCAGCGTTATAACCGCTGCCGGAAACGCGATCCAGAAATTCTCCCGGAATTTGTCTTTCATCTCACATCCCTGTCCATTACATGCCGCAATCGTCGTGTCTGAGATAAAAGAAAGATTATCCCCAAACATTGCTCCACCCATAACCGATGCAACACAAAATGCCATATCAAAGCCAGATGCCCTCGACACTGCAACAGCAATCGGCGTTAACAATGTGATCGTTCCAACTGAAGTTCCCATAGCAACTGATACAAAGCAGGCAACAACAAACAAAACCGCTACTGAAAATCTTGCCGGAATCAGTGTCAGCATAAAATATGCTACACTCTCTGCGCTGCTTCTTCCGACTACCCCGACAAACGAACCCGCTGCCAGGAAGATCAACAGCATCGTTATAATATTCTTATCCCCAACTCCCTGTGCCATAATCTCAAGCTTCTTATCAAATACCAATTCCCGGTTCTGGATACATGCGACCAGAATAGCTGCAAGAAATGCCACGATGATAGGCACATTATAAAAGCCCATCGGAATTTTCATCACATATTCAAATATAATCCCAAGTCCCAGATACAATACCAGAAATACACCGATCGGTAACAGTGCGATCGCTCTGCCCTTTTTCTCATTCATTTTAATACCTCTCCAAATCACTTATTTAGCAGGAACCGTTCCCGCCTGTCATACTTTCTAATAATAACATATTTTTGTACAGTTCGGCGCATTTTACCGAATATTTTGGTGTAATTTTCGGCTATCATTTCCATTGAAATGCTTTTTTTCGTATGCTAGAATGGTAAACGTTGTATTGTAAGTAATTTTAATATCATAAAGAAAGAGTGAAAAAAATGAAGATTACCAGAGATGATATCAGAAATGTTGCGATTATTGCCCATGTTGACCATGGCAAAACAACATTAGTGGATGAACTTTTGAAACAGAGTGGTGTATTCCGTGATAATCAGGAAGTTACCGAACGTGTCATGGACTCAAATGATATTGAACGTGAACGTGGTATCACGATTCTTTCCAAGAACACTGCCGTCCGTTATGGTAAGACAAAGATCAACATTATCGACACTCCGGGACATGCTGATTTCGGCGGTGAAGTAGAACGTGTCCTGAAGATGGTAAATGGTGTTATTCTTGTTGTTGATGCTTTCGAAGGTGCCATGCCACAGACCAAATTCGTTCTGAAGAAAGCGCTGGAGCTGAACCTCAGTGTTATTGTATGTGTAAACAAATGTGATCGTCCTGAAGCTCGTCCTAAAGAGGTTGTAGATGAAGTTCTTGAGCTTCTGATCGAATTGGATGCAAATGACGATCAGCTTGACTGCCCATTTGTATTTGCATCAGCAAAGACAGGTGTTGCTTCTCTTGATCCAGATGATCCGGGTACAGATATGAAGCCACTGTTTGATACCATCGTTGATTATATTCCTGCTCCTACCGGTGATCCGGATGCAGGTACACAGGTTCTGATCAGCACGATCGACTACAATGAATATGTAGGCCGTATCGGTGTTGGCAAGGTTGACAATGGTAAGGTCGTTGTAAATGAGCCTGTTGTTATTGTAAATGAACATGACCCTGACAGAATGTTAAAGGTTAAGATCGGTAAGCTCTATGTTTACGAGGGTCTGAATAAAGTAGAAGTAAATGAAGCAGACATCGGATCGATCGTAGCCATCTCCGGTATTGCAGATGTTAATATCGGTGATACGATCTGTTCTCCTGAAAATCCGGACCCAATCCCATTCCAGAAAATTTCAGAGCCAACTATTTCCATGACATTCATGGTAAATGATTCTCCTTTCGCCGGTAAGGAAGGAAAGTTTGTAACCTCCAGACATTTACGTGACAGATTGTTCCGAGAATTAAATACAGATGTCAGTCTCCGTGTAGAAGAAACAGAGACAACAGAAGCTTTCAAGGTATCCGGTCGTGGTGAACTTCACTTATCCGTCCTGATTGAGAACATGAGACGTGAAGGATATGAATTTGCAGTCAGCAAAGCCGAAGTTATCTATAAGACAGACGAACGCGGTAAGAAGCTTGAACCATTTGAGATTGCATATATCGATGTTCCTGATGAATTTACCGGAACAGTTATTAATATGTTAAATTCCAGAAAGGGTGAGCTTCAGGGTATGGCTCCTACCGGAAACGGTACAACCAGACTGGAGTTCCTTGTACCTTCCCGTGGACTGATCGGTTTCCGTGGTGACTTCATGACCGCTACAAAGGGAAATGGTGTTATCAATACGATCTTTGATGAATATCTCCCATATAAGGGTGATATGAACTATCGTTCACAGGGTTCTCTGATCGCATATGAGACCGGTACTTCTATCACTTATGGTCTGTTCAATGCACAGGAAAGAGGTACACTGTTCATCGGACCAGGTGAACCTGTATATGCCGGAATGGTTATCGGGGAAAATGGACGTACCGATGATATCGAAGTAAATGTCTGCAAGAAGAAACAGTTGACCAACACCCGTTCTTCCGGTGCTGATGATGCATTAAAGCTGACACCTCCTAAGGTACTCAGTCTGGAGCAGGCACTTGACTTCATCGATACAGATGAGCTTCTTGAGATCACTCCTAAGAGCTTCCGTATCCGTAAGAAGATCCTTGATCCTACACTTCGTTTCCGTGCTAAGAGAGATGCCGGAAATAAATAAGCATTTATGTTATAATAATAAATAATACAGTAAGACCGCAGGCAGCCTAATCGCTACCTGCGGTCTTTATTTGTAGGATAACAAGAAAAGCCCTGTATTTTCATACAGAGCTTTTCTTATCAGATTTATTAATCCTCCCATGGGCGGATTCTGTATTTTGCACCGATCGAATCACAGATTCTCCGGCATTCTTCCTCTTCCTCTTTTGTAATCGTGGTATCTACAGTCGTCATAACTACATTTGGTACATACTTTGTAGAACTTCTTGCAAAGTCAAGCATCGCATCAAAGGATTTATCTCCAAACTTACTTCTGACCAGTTCATGATACCGATCTGCATTCGGCGTATTCAAGCTGATCGATACCGTGTCGATCAGGCCTTCCATCTCCAGTGTGATATCTCTGCCATTTACAAGATTTCCCAGCCCATTCGTATTCAAACGTATCGGCATATGATAAGTCTCCTTTACAAATGCCGCAACCTTCTTCAACACCTCAAAGGCTTCCGTCGGTTCTCCGAATCCACAGAACACAACCTCATTAAACCGGCTCATATCGAATTTTGCAAATTCAGCAATCACTTCTTCTGCTGATGGTTCCCGCTCTAACCACAGACTCTTTGATTCACCAACATGATCCATGTTCTGTCTAAGACAGAATGTACATGCACATGGGCATTTATTTGTCAGATTTACATACAGATTATTATGAACTTTATATAATATCTCCATACTATTCGCCTCCTGTTATCTGGCAAGCTTGTACAGACATTCCTCAAAACACACTCCATCGGTCAATGGAAGCTCCATCTCAACGGAACGTTTGATACATTCTTTAATAAATACACTTGCCTTCTTAACTGATTCTGTAAAATCTACATTATTTACGGCATCCGCCGCAAGAATCGCCGAAAAGACATCTCCGGTACCGGAGCGCGACTCTCCGATCTTCTTCGTCTTCACAACGGTTACTTTTCCATTTTCATAGCAGAAGTTAGCAAGGAAGCTCCCCCGCCTGATTCCTGTTATCACAACTTTTGCCTGTCTGCTCTCTGACTGTGCTGCCAGCTTCTCCGCCATAGCATTCAGTTCATCCATATGCCAGTCATCCTTATATGGTGTATCCGTCAGAACACATGCCTCTGTGGTATTTGGAGTAAGGATATCAGCAAACCGCACCAGCTTTTTCATCTGCTGGCACAGTTCGTCTGTATAGGTCGGATATGGTTTGCCATAGTCACCCATTACCGGATCCACGATCACCTTTGTCTCCGGTCTTTTAAAATCCGTAAGGAACCGTTCCACTATACTGATCTGTTCACTGGAACCCAGGAATCCGGTACAGACACCGGAAAACTGCAGATCCAGCTTCTTCCATTCATCGATATACCTCTGCATATGATCTGTAAAATCTTCATAATAGAAGCTGTCAAACCCCGTATGATTGGAAAAAATCGACGTCGGAACCGGACAGCACTGAACCTTCATTACAGAAATGATCGGCATTGCTACTGCTATGGAACAGCGTCCAAATCCTGAGTAATCATTTATAACTGCTATCTTTTTCTGGTTATTATGCGAGCCCTGCATATCTTATGCACCTTTCTAACATAAAATCTTGGGTGTATATCAAAATAATCTTCTATCCGGTAATCTATACATAAATACCTGATTTTCTCTGTTACTGTCTTACCTTGATATGAACCTCACGGAGCTGCTGTTCTGTAACCTCACCAGGGGCGCCACACATCAGATCCTGTGCATTTCCGTTCATAGGGAACGGAATGATCTCACGAATATTTTCTTCATTACGAAGGAGCATGATCATACGATCAACACCGGGAGCCATACCGGCATGTGGTGGTGCACCGAACTGGAATGCATTGTAAAGTGCTCCAAACTTTGTCTTCAGATCTTCTTCTGTGTATCCTGCGATCTCAAATGCTTTTACCATGATCTGCATATCGTGATTTCTGACAGCACCGGATGAAAGCTCGATACCATTACATACGATATCATACTGGTATGCCAGAACATCTAACGGATTCTTCTCATTTAAAGCTTCCAGACCACCCTGTGGCATGGAGAACGGATTATGTGTAAAGATGATCTTCTTTGTTTCCTTATCGTACTCGTACATAGGGAAATCGTTAATATAGCAGAATCTGTATGCATTCTTCTCGATCATATCAAGTCTTGCACCGATCTCATTACGAAGCTGTCCTGCAAAGGAAGCTGCCAGTTCTTCTACATCGGCAATGAAGAAGATAGTATCTCCTGCTTTCAGATTTGCAAGCTCTGCGATCTCACTCTTCATATCATCCGGAATGAACTTATCGATCGGTCCCTTGTATGTCATATCGTCCAGAACTTCCAGATATCCAAGGCCTCCCATACCGATAGACTGAGCATACTTTAAGAGCTTCTCATGCTGTCCCTTTGACAGTTTCTTCGGTACATTGATCGCACGTACAGTCTTGCCATGGAATGGCTTAAATGTACATCTCTGGAAGAAATCTGTCAGATCGATGATACGAAGCGGATTACGAAGATCCGGCTTATCCGTACCGAATTCTAACATTGCCTGCTTATAGCTGATGATCGGATAAGGAGCCTGTGTTACAACAGAGCCTTCCGGTGCGAATTTCTCAAATGTTGCTGAGAGAACTTCCTCTCCTACTTTAAATACATCTTCCTGTGTTGCAAAGCTCATCTCAAAATCGAGCTGATAGAACTCACCCGGTGAACGGTCTGCTCTTGCATCCTCGTCACGGAAGCATGGTGCGATCTGGAAATATTTGTCAAATCCTGCAACCATCAGCAGCTGCTTGTACTGCTGTGGAGCCTGTGGCAGAGCATAGAACTTGCCTTTAAATTTTCTGGATGGAACAATATAGTCTCTTGCACCTTCTGGTGATGAAGCACACAGAATCGGTGTCTGGATCTCTAAGAATCCCATCTCTGTCATCTTCTGACGAAGGAAGCTGATCACCTGTGAACGGAAGATCATATTATCCTTTACTTTTTTATTTCTAAGATCCAGATATCTGTATTTGAGTCGGACATCTTCTCTTGTCTCCTTGGATGTCATGATCTCAAACGGAACCTGCTTGTATACTCTTCCAAGCACTTCTACGGAATGTGCCTCCAGTTCGATCGTTCCTGTCGGGATCTTTGGATTGTATGTCTCCTCATCTCTGTGCTCGATCACACCTGAGATGGATACACAATCCTCTTTTGTAAGTCCATCTAATAATGAAGTGTCTCTCATAACTACCTGAAGAACACCATACATATCTCTCAGGTCGATGAAGGATACACCACCATGGTCACGGATGTTCTCGATCCATCCTGCCACCTTCAGCTCTGCGCCAACGTCGCCTTCGCTGATCTCATTTAAGGTTCTGTTACGATAAATGTTTGAAATGGTCATTGTCTGCATTATCTCCTTTGACTGATTTTTATATTTCACAGGTTGCATAAAAAAAGAACTATGCCTGCCCTGCATCCAGGACGAACATAATTCATATCCGCGGTACCACCTGATTTACTGTCTCTTATCTGACAGTCCCTTTCCTTGTTTCACGCACAATTGCGGCGCACCTACTACTGTGAGGTCCATTTCGCAGAACAACCATCTCGCATTTTCCGGTCATCTCTGCAAATGTCTTCTTCACGGGTTCAGCTTGCAGCTGTTAGAGTGTTATTCACGCTTATTCATTCTGCCGGATTCTCACCACCGCCGGCTCTCTGGGAGCGATAAAAAGCGCTACTTCTCTCCGTCTTCGCCTTTTCAATGTGTCAATTATATAGCAGGGAAAATGGCTTGTCAACGGACTTTTCTTAAAAATACACCCCCCATTCATAAAAAAATACTTGCCACATAAAAACAATTATGCTAGTATTGCTTTAAACCGTTGAAGGAGAGTAAGTACATGATGTGACAAACATCCCAGAGAGCTGCCGCCGGTGGAAGGCAGTATGTTTTCCATGATGGAATGGACTCCCGAGGGCAAGCTGAACGATGTGGTACGATTCCTGTATATGCATTCTGTATGTAAGCCGGAGATGATACTCCGTTAAGAACGAGATATCTGTAATGTATGTATTTGCAGACAATGAGCGGGCGTATCTGATACGTCAAGCCGGGTGGCACCGCAGGAAACAGTTTCTAATGAACAATCTCCTGTCCCAGCATTTTTATACTGGGGCAGTTTTTTTATGTCTTAATATCTATCACAAATCCATGCAAAATTCTTTGCCCACAAGGATGATGATTTTGCAAAATGCATGACATTATAAAATTCCCCGGAACATATTTATATATCCCATCAAAGATAACCGGGATAACTTAAACTATTTATACAAATGAATCAAGCATTGGAGGGTTATGATTATGAAAAAAGATGCAAACATTCCTTACAAAATCTATTTAAGTGAAAACGAGATTCCAAAAGAGTGGTATAACGTACGTGCCGATATGAAGAACAAGCCGGCACCTCTGTTAAATCCGGGAACACTTCAGCCAATGACAGCCGATGATCTTCGTCCTGTATTCTGTGACGAACTGATCGCGCAGGAGCTGGATGACACCACTCCATACATCCCGATTCCACAGGAAATTCAGGACTTCTATAAAATGTACCGTCCTGCTCCACTGGTTCGTGCATACTGTCTGGAAGAAAAACTGCAGACACCAGCTAAGATCTACTACAAATTTGAAGGGAACAACACAAGCGGTAGCCACAAATTAAACTCCGCTATCGCTCAGGCTTATTATGCTAAAAAACAGGGCTTAAAGGGTGTTACAACCGAGACCGGTGCCGGTCAGTGGGGAACCGCCCTCTCTATGGCATGCTCCTACTTTGGTCTGGACTGTCAGGTATATATGGTTAAGGTTTCCTATGAACAGAAGCCATTCCGTCGTGAAGTTATGCGTACCTACGGTGCAACCGTAACTCCATCTCCTAGTACCACAACAGAGGTTGGCCGTAAGATCCTTGCTGAGCATCCTGGGACAACCGGAAGCCTTGGCTGTGCCATCTCAGAAGCTGTTGAAGCAGAGTCCAAGCAGGAAGGCTATCGTTATGTACTCGGAAGTGTACTGAATCAGGTATTACTTCACCAGACTGTTATCGGTCTTGAAACAAAAGCAGCACTTGACAAATATAACATCACACCGAATATCATCATCGGATGTGCCGGCGGCGGTTCAAACCTCGGTGGTCTGATCTCCCCATTTGCAGGCGAGGTTCTCCGTGGCGAGAAGAACTACCAGATTATCGCTGTAGAACCGGCATCCTGCCCAAGTCTGACAAGGGGTGTCTATGCCTATGATTTCTGTGATACCGGCAAGGTATGTCCACTGGCAAAGATGTACACCCTCGGAAGCGGATTCATTCCTTCACCAAACCATGCAGGCGGACTTCGTTATCACGGTATGAGCCCTGTTGTATCCCAGCTCTATCATGATGGCATCATCGAAGCCAGAAGTGTTGAACAGACGGCAGTATTTGAAGCAGCAACCCAATTTGCAAGAGTGGAAGGTATTCTTCCTGCTCCTGAAAGCAGCCACGCGATCCGTGTTGCTATCGACGAGGCACTGAAATGTAAAGAAACCGGGGAAGAAAAGACGATCGTCTTTGGTCTGACCGGAACCGGATATTTCGATATGGTTGCTTATGGCAAATATAACGATGGTGAGATGAGCGATTATATTCCTACCGACGACGATCTGAAGGCAGGTTTTGACGGAATCCCTCATTTTCCCGGAAATGAGTTCTAAACTTCCCCTATAAAAAAGGAAGCTGACAATACATATTATTACGCAAGACGCTTTCGCTCTATTTCTCATGTAGCGGTACTAAAGTTCTCCACTTCGTGGCTCACTAAATACCGACATTCGAAAAGGCTTGCTCCATAATAGTATTGTCAGCTTCCTTTTTCTAGTATCAACTTATAGGCTATGTTTGCAACAGCTTCCGGACTTCGGTGTTGTAGGTATCCGGATCGTTGGCTTTGCGGATCTTTTTTAATATCTTCTGCTGGTCGGGAGCTTCAAAAAGACATTCCATAAACGACCACAACTCTTTCATCTTAAACATGACATTTCTCGCCCCAAGCCCTGCTTCCATATAACCGGCAAACAGTTCATCGTGGAATGCCAGAAGGATTCCTGCGTTATAGCAGCACCTCTGTTCTGCAATCTCCTGTGGAAGAAACGGATTTCCTATGATTCCACGTCCGATCATGATCTTATCAACCTGTGGATATCGTTTCTGAATATTTTTATAGCCGGCAGCATCGGTAATATCACCATTATAGCAAAGGACACTTTCTGTCTGCTCTCCGTATCGTTCTACTGCCAGATCGAACATAGCAAGATCTACGCTGCCACCATAATAATCTTCTCTGGTTCTTGGATGAATGATCACTTCGGTAAATGGATATTTCATTAATACATCCAGTATATCCGGGAATTCATCTGCAAATTCCATTCCCAGTCTGGTCTTTACCGATATTTTGCAGATATCGGCTGCAAATATCTCCTCAAGGAAATGATCCAGCTTTGTGGGATCTGCCAGCATTCCTGAACCTTTTCCTTTTGAAACAACCGTACCGGAAGGACAACCCATGTTTATATTGATCTCATCATATCCCATATCAGCTAAAGCTTTTGCCGCTTTTATAAAGCCTTCTGAATGATTCGTCAGAATCTGTGGGATCACCATTATGCCCATATTATGTTCAGGGTGAACATCCGCCAGCTCACGATGTCTGAATGGTTTCCCCTTTGCAGGAGCTATAAAAGGCGTAAAATACCGATCGATTCCTCCAAAATATTTCTGGTATGCATTTCTGTATATATATCCGGTTATCCCCTCTAAAGGTGCCAGATAGAGCATCTTAATTCTCCTTCCAATTATTAAAACATATGTCATCATGATAATCGCAGACACAGACTTCTTATACTTTTATGTCATCACAGCAGTCGCCAAACTCAGTACTCAAATATAGCCAGTGATATATGTTATCTGCATATTCTCACCGGCTATATTCTAACTTATATTTCTATTATACTGTTATTACTCTACGCTGTAGTTTGGAGCTTCCTTTGTGATATGAATATCATGTGGATGGCTCTCTTTTAATGATGCTGCTGAGATCTTAACAAACTCTGCTTTCTCATGTAATTCAGGAATGTTGTGAGCTCCACAGTATCCCATACCGGAACGAAGACCACCGATCAACTGGAATACAGTATCTTCAACAGAACCCTTGTATGCAACACGTCCTTCTACACCTTCCGGAACAAGCTTCTTTGCATTCTCCTGGAAGTATCTGTCCTTGCTTCCATTCTCCATAGCTGCGATAGAACCCATACCTCTGTATACCTTGTACTTACGTCCCTGATATAATTCGAAGTCACCAGGAGCTTCATCTGTACCTGCAAATAAGCTACCCATCATACATACATTTGCACCTGCTGCAATTGCCTTTGTGATATCTCCTGAGTACTTGATACCACCATCAGCGATAACAGGAATACCTGCATTCATAGCTGCATCATATGCTTCCATAATAGCTGTGATCTGTGGTACACCGATACCTGCAACAACACGGGTTGTACAGATAGAACCAGGTCCGATACCGATCTTAACTGCATCTACGCCCATATCGATCATTGCCTGTGTACCGGCCTTAGTAGCTACGTTACCGGCGATAACCTGAAGATCCGGATACTTCTCCTTTACCATCTTGAAAGTACGAAGTACATTTGCTGAATGTCCATGTGCTGTATCAATAACGATCGCATCAACCTTTGCTGATACAAGTTCAGCAACACGATCCAGAATATTTGCTGTACATCCAACAGCTGCTGCACAGAGAAGTCTTCCCTGTGGATCCTTAGCAGAATGTGGATATTTGATCGTCTTCTCGATATCCTTAATTGTGATAAGTCCTTTTAATCTGAAATCATCGTCAACGATCGGAAGCTTTTCTTTGCGAGCCTTTGCAAGAATCTTCTTTGCTTCCGGTAATGTAATGCCTTCCTTTGCTGTGATCAGACCTTCTGAAGTCATTGACTCGCTGATCTTCTTGGAATAATCTTCTTCAAACATCAGGTCACGGTTTGTAATGATACCGACTAATTTGCCATCCTCTGTGATAGGCACACCTGAAATTCTGAACTTTGCCATAAGTGCATTTGCATCGGCAAGTGTATGCTCAGGAGATAAATAAAATGGATCAGAAATTACACCATTCTCAGAACGCTTAACCTTATCTACTTCCTCTGCCTGCTCCTCGATTGACATATTTTTGTGAATAACACCGATACCACCCTGACGAGCCATAGCGATAGCCATTCTGTGCTCTGTTACGGTATCCATACCGGCACTCATAAGAGGAATCTGAAGCTGTATTTTCTTTGTTAAGTTAGTTGTTAAATCCACGTCATTTGGAAGCACCTCAGAATATGCAGGTACTAATAATACGTCATCAAATGTAATTCCTTCGCCTATGATCTTACCCATTTTTTTCTCTCACTTTCTTTTTTTTATTTGTAAGTTGATATAACAGGAGCATTCAAACGAACGCTCCTGTTATATCCAAAATATATGATGCTATGCTATCAAATAACCTATTTAATGTCAAGATTATTTATTACCAAAAAATTTCTTTTTTATGAGGAATTATCAGTTATCTTTAATTTTCTGCTACCGGAGCCTGATAAATAAACGCTTCCGACTTTCCGATATCAATGCTGTCATCACCAACCTGAGCAACATAGACTTCCTCACCATCGTCAAACGTGATATCAGGAATAAACAGAGTATTCCGGTCTATATAGATTGTTTCCTTCTTGAATCCGTTGTTGATCCAAACGAAACTGCATTCATTGAAATTCTCACCCTTGATATAATATCCATGGAACTGCTCCGGTGCTTTCTCCGGGTTATCGGACAATTTCTGATAATCGCCTTCTTTTATATCCGTAATATAGATTGGTTCTACACCATACTGCATATCGGTAGGCTCATATGGCCAGCCATCCGGATACATATATCGCTTACCATATAACATATCATATTCTACATTCCACATTACATCGCTGTATTCAGGATCATCTTCGCTGTAAAGTGTATGCACCTTCTGCATGGCACTCTTTTCAAGTCCGATCACATCAAACAGCTTCGTACTCAGATCATAAGCCGGAATGTCTTCATCTTTATCAATGAAATGCTTCATATTGCTCCACATGAAATATTCCGTCTGGTACAGATTTCCATTCTCTACATCTTCATCTGTCAGCTCAAATCCCGGTAAATGATCACCATACATAACCAGTACTACATCTTCATCATAATTTTTCAGTTCTTCTATTAAATCCCCGATAAATTCATCCATCTCATGAAGCTGATTGCAATAATATGTCCATTCATTGTCCAGTTCTTCACTTCCCGTACCTGTTACTTTTACCGGATAGGAATAATTCTCATAATCTAATTCACTCGGATATCTTCCATGTCCCTGAACGCTGACCGTGAAGATAAAATCCCTGTCCTCTGTAGATTTCAGGGTCTTCATGATCTCTCCGGTCAGTACATTATCCTTTTCCCAGTTTTTCTGGGTATGCTCTACGTCATACATGTATTCCATAGGGGTAAATGTATCAAAGCCAAGATTCTTGTATACGATATAACGGTCATAGAATGTACCGTCATGGTTATGCATCGCATGAGTAGAATAACCAAGCTTTTTAAACTGTGTCGCCATCGTCTCACAGGTTGTACTTCCAAGTACCGTCTTATATGGATATTCACCGGCACCGAAGTATGCCACATCAAATCCGGAAAGCACCTCAAATTCCGAATTTGCCGTTCCCGCTCCGATTGCAGGCATCGTAAGGAAACCTGACGAACATTCTTCTTTTAATTTTGTGAAATTCGGAATCGGATTCATATTAAAAGATAATTCTTTTACATATGATGGATCCATGAAGGATTCCAACTGAACTACAATTACGTTTGGCTTTCTCTTTGCAAATTTTGCTCCCGAAGCTTTCACCGTATCCAGTTCATCCTTGATCTCAAGCATCTTTTCTTCACTGTAATCTGACGGCTCACTGATTCCGACATCCACTACACTGTTTGAAAAGCAATATACAAAACCATATTTATCGTATGCTGTTGCCAGATTTGCAAAGTTATCCGAGATTGCCTGTGCATTTAATGCAATCTTTGTAAATAGCATAACCATACAGAAAGATGCAACGATCAGAACCGTTGTACGGATCCTGTAAATATTTCCCTGGATTGTCGGGGACTTTAAGAACAATATGATAACCGCTGCCAGTGCAATAAATAACGCTACACCGATGAATACAACCTGCCATACTGAGAAATACTTATCAATGATGGTGATCGTATTTCTCGCCATCAGCATATCGATCGCTGAAAACGGAGTGATACGAAAGCCTAAAACAATACAGTTCGTTACACCACAAAGCAGCCATGCAAATGAAATAATACCATAACCAAACACTCTCTTACGCATCAGCAGTGCCAATGTCAGAGTAAAGAAGATAATGGAACAGTTATACAGGAACACCAAGGGTTCATTCACAATATATTTCATCGTATTGATAAATGAGTGTCTTCCCAATATCTCCAAAATAATATCCAGCACAATTGCAATCGCAACACACTGGAATATAGCTGTACTACACAATTTCTTCAATTTGTCTTTCATCTAAAACTCCATTCTGCCGTGATTCGGCAACCACTAACCAAATACTTAATGCAATCCTGTTATCTTATTCATAAACCGGTAATTTCAGAATAAGATCAAACCGGTTTCATTATAGCATCCCTTACTTTTTATTCAATCCGCAAATTTTACAAATAATTACCTCATTTTTTCATTTTTTGCGTAATTTTTACTTACTTTTCTTCTATCTATATCTTTGGGAATGCTTTATATGATGGGAAAATATCATATTTCGGAGGAAACTACAATAAAACAATTATTAAATCTTCTTTAGGATTATTAAGAAGAAGCCCTTTGTTCCAGCATCGGATCATCGAAAGTCAGTCGTCTATGCTACTGTTTTTCTGATAAATGGCAGTGGCTCATTGAGGTTCAAAGTATCAACCATAAAAAAAGAAGCCTTAAATCTTAAGACTTCTAAAAAATAAGAGCGCGAGACGGGGATCGAACCCGCGACCCCCTCCTTGGCAAGGAGGTGCTCCACCGCTGAGCCACTCGCGCATTTTCCATTGTTGTGATTTATTTGCCTCACAACAATGGATATGTTATCATAAGACGTTGTTTCTGTCAACAACTTTTTTCAACTTTTTTAAATATTTTTTCACGCAATGAATTACCGCATTGAGCCTAGTTGTTTTCATCCTCTGAAGGCGCCTGAACGGACTCATTTTCAATGGTCTGCAACTGCCCTTTTGCTCTGCGAACATAGCCAACGATGAGCACAACTGCACCAACTAAAAAGCATGCAAATCCAAGAAGCTGTGATACACGGATACCGGAATTGCCGATCATTAAGGAATCTGTACGAAGTCCTTCAATGATACATCTCCCAAGTCCATAGCCTGCTACATAGATAAATGCGAATTCACCTGTAAACTTCTGATGCTTTCTATATATAAGAAGAAAGATCAGCAACATCAGATTCCAGAGTGACTCATACAGGAACGTAGGATGTACTGTTATACATTCCACGCCATGAAGTGTCTGTGTATTTGCAAGCATGGTATCTGAGATCACTCCACTGCTGATCAGACTGTTTAGTGTTCCTTCATGTCTGTAATAATCAAGAGGGATTCCCATCGCAAATACAGAATCTGTATACGCACCAAATGCCTCCCTGTTGACGAAATTGCCCCAGCGTCCAAGGATCTGTCCGATCAGCAGACCAAACGCTGCTGTGTCGGCAAGCCGAAGCACATTTACCTTCCGCTTCTTCGCAAAGATGCATCCGGTAATAATACCAGCAATTACACCACCATAGATTGCAAGTCCGCCACCTCTGATATTTAACATGCCAAGGATGGTTTCTTTTACATTTCCCGCCACTATATACTGATCCAGCCGGAACAATATATAATAAATTCTTGCGCCTAAGATTACCGGAATGATCAGGATCAGGATAAAGTCCAGATACATTTCCGGATCCTGTCCTGTTCGTTTCGCTTCATTTGTCACAAGGAAGTAGGCAAGGATAAATCCACACATAATGATGATACCGTAAAACCGGATCTCAAAGCTGCCAATGGATATATGATCACCTACATGCTTCAGGAAGATTCCCAAATGCGGAAAGATAATACTGTTAAAATATTCTGAAATTGTTTCCATTTTCTTGTTATCTCCTAAAGGAAGCTGTTTTATACGTTGAACTTAAAGAGGATGACATCTCCGTCCTCTACCACATATTCTTTACCTTCCTGTCTTACCAGACCTTTTTCTTTGGCAGCTACCATATTGCCACATTCCATAAGATCTTTATAGCTTACAACCTCTGCTTTGATGAATCCACGCTCAAAATCAGAATGGATCTTGCCGGCTGCTCCCGGCGCTTTTGTTCCCTTCTTGATCGTCCATGCTCTGGATTCTGTCTCACCGGCTGTCAGATAACTGATCAGTCCAAGCAGTGAATAGCTTGCCTTTATCAGTTTATCAAGACCGGATTCTTTTACTCCAAGATCTTCCAAAAACATTTTCTTTTCTTCGTCATCCAGTTCTGCCAGCTCCTGCTCGATCTGTGCACAGACAACAAATACTTCTGAATCAAATTCTTTTGCATATTCTTTTACTTTCTGAACATACTCATTTGATGCTCCATCATCTGCTACATCGTCTTCACTTACATTTGCTGCGAAAATAACCGGTTTCCATGTAAGAAGGTTGTATTCCTCGATCCAACCCTGTTCGTCCTCATCTGTTACTTCAAGAGTCTTTGCAAGCTTGCCTTCCTCCAAATGCGCTTTGATACGCTGCTGGAAATCCAGCTCCTTTGCAAGCATCTTATCATTTCTTGCACCTCGTATCGTCTTTGCTATTCTACGATCCAGAACTTCGATATCGGAAAAGATCAGCTCCAGATTAATCGTTTCAATATCACGGATCGGATCAACCGAACCATCTACATGAATAACATTTGTATCTTCAAAGCATCTAACAACATGAACGATCGCATCTACCTCTCTGATATTTGCAAGGAACTGGTTTCCCAGACCTTCGCCTTTGGATGCGCCCTTTACGAGTCCTGCGATATCTACGAATTCAATAACTGCAGGAGTGGTCTTTGCTGAGTGATACATCTCTGTCAGCTTGTCTAACCTCTCATCCGGTACTGCAACGACACCTACATTTGGGTCGATGGTACAAAATGGATAGTTTGCTGATTCTGCACCTGCTTTTGTCAGAGAGTTAAATAATGTACTTTTTCCAACATTGGGAAGTCCAACTATGCCGAGCTTCATGGTTATAATTCCTCCTTAAAACCTTGATTTATAAAGTCATACAACTCATACCATTCAGCCATATTACGATATGTCAGATGGCCGTTCAAAGTTGATGCCACAAGGTAATTTTTCTCTGTATTCTTGTTCTTTACCTGTATAATGGCGCAAAAAAGCCCCAAAATAGCACGATGATTATACTACATTGGGGCATAAAATTCAATGATTATCAGCCGGTTGCCGTCAAATTACTGTCAAATTCCAAGACACATTCTCAGAATTCCCAATATCAGTAGATGCACCGGATAAAACAAATAGTTCACAAGCTTATTCTGCTTTCCACGCTTTCCATTATAAGTAAGCATCAGGCCAAAACCCAGAAGTGCCCATGGTTCCTTATACATCGATGCAAAATTAAACGGAATAGCAATAATCGGTCTGTCATGAAAAAGATACAGAAAATAACCGATCAACACCGCATGGGAATCATAATCCAGACTCAGATTCATGGCTATCAGACAAGTTACTGCTACAATTATAAAAGATACAAGATACCACAAGAACTTGGGCAGTGTCTGCATCTTCTTTTTCAGGGCATCAATAATCCAGATCATCGCCAACACCAGTGCAAGTGTAAACATGATATTATTCCAGTTTGGTTCAAAAAATACATTAGATGTACACATATCAAACGGAACCTCTGATATAATTCCAAATACCAGGAGTGTTCCCAAATATCTCCATCGATTTCTCGTTTTAAAATATCCCTCCACCAACAGGGAAATAAAGATAGGAAATGCGATCCTGCCTAATATATCAAACAGTTCACTCATAACTATTAAAGCCTTACTGTTAAAATATATGAAAAATGTTTTATTAACATGATCGATCAACATTGAAGCAAATGCTATATATTTCAGTTGTGCACCGGATAATAATTTTATCTTTTCTTTCATCTTTAATAACGTTCCTCTCCTACTTAAAAATAACTCTGTCTCTCGTCAATAGCGTAACAACCTCTGTATGCTCAGTAAATGGGAAGAGATCAAATGGTGTGATTTTCAACACCTGATAGCCATGTGTGGTCAGATACTTCAGATCCCTCGCAAGGGTATCCGGTCCACAGGAAATATAAACTACCTTACGCGGAGACAGAGTCACAACAGAAGAAAGAAATTCTTCTGTGCTTCCTGAACGAGGCGGATCCATAAACACAACATCAATATGTTCATCTGCGTCTGCCAGTTCTACCATAAACCTGCCTGCATCATTTGCATAGAACTCGATATTTTCTATCTTGTTCATCCGGCTGTTAATCTTCGCATCATGGATTGCTTCTGCATTCAGTTCCACACCAATCACTCGTTTTGCCCGGTCGCTTGCAACGATACCGATCGTTCCGATTCCGCAGTATGCATCTATCACCGTCTCTTTCTTTTTCAGATCCGCATATTTGATCGCCTTGTTATATAATTTCTCCGTCTGAACAGAATTGATCTGGTAAAAGCTTCCCGGCGACAGACGAAACCGTTTGCCGCAGAGAACATCTTCTATATAGCCTTTGCCATAGATGACCTGATTTCGGTCACCTAACACCATATTCGTATCCTTTGTATTTATATTCTGAACGATCGTTGTGATCTCCGGATGAAGCTTCAAAAGTGCATTTGCAAAATTCTTCTTCGACGGAAATACCGGAGATGCCGTCACAATAATCACCATGATCTGTCCGGTCTGATGTGCTGTCCGGATCAGCACATGACGGATCAGTCCATATCCGCTGTCTTCATTATAGATCATCATTTTAAATGACCGGAACAGCCCTGTGATATCCTGAATGATTGCATCCGCCCGCTGATCTTCGATCTTGCAGCCTTTTGTCTCTATGACATTATGAGTACCCTCCTGATATCGGCCGGAGATGATCGTACCATTCTTCAGTTTTCTGAATTCCGCACATACTTTGTTCCTGTAATAATACGGATTTTCCATTCCCACGATTGGATCGACCGGTGCAAATCCTGAAAGCAACTTTTCCATCTCTGTCTGCTTCTTTACAAGTAATCTCCGGTATTCTTCGTCTGTATATTCGTATGCCACGGGGTTGGGTTTTTTATTCCGGGACTGGACTTTTCTGCCATCCGGTTTTCTATTTCCCGGCTGTCCCTTTATATTTTCTTTCATATTTTATTTCCTTTCAAATCTCTCGTCTAAACATAGCAAAAACCAAACACATGGTCAACAACATTTCCCTGAATGTATATGACTTATGGCCTGGTTTTTTCTTTGCTCTATGCTTCACCTGTCAGGACGACTTTTGTCATATCGTGTCCCACCGCATCCAGATATGATCCGAATACATCTGCCGTGCGCATCCGCAGACTGGATGTATTCACACATGGGTGGCAGCCAAGATACTCGCCTTTTAATATGTCTTCATCCACCAGCAGCCGTACATGATGCTCCGTATCATTCATCAGTCCCATGACACTGACAGCCCCCGGTTCGATATCCAGATATTTCTCCATGTCCTCAGCCGATGCAAATGACAGTCTTGCGCTCCCGATCTGTGAAGTGATCTCCTTCGTTTTAAACGGCTTGTCTCCCGGCATCATCAACAGATAAAACTGTGTCTTCTGACGATTGCACAGGAAAAGATTCTTACAGATTGTCGCCTGCAACATCTTATCAATCTCCTCACATACTTCCATCGTAAATGCCGGTTCATGGTCGACTCTCTTATATTCTATTCCAAGATGGTCAAGAAAATCATATACCCGAATCTCCTTCTCCAGTCTTCCTTCCGTATTCTCCGGTCTTCCATCCAAAAGTTCCAACAGTACTTTGTCCTCCCGTTCCTTATATCTACCTCTGCTGCTCTGTCTGCTGTTCATCCAACATATGCTCAAACTCCGGAATCGGGACAGGCTTGGAAAAATAAAATCCCTGAGATACACTACATCCATTATCATAAAGGAAATCTGCCGTTCCTCGATTCTCTACGCCTTCTGCTATAATACTTAAGCCCAAATCATTTGACATGGATATCACATGAGAAATGATCGTCTTACCCTGTTTACTGTCCAAACATTCATCCAAAAACTGCCGATCCATCTTCAATACGTCAAATGGTGTATTCTTCAACATACAAAGGGAAGAATAACCTGATCCGAAATCATCCATTAACAATGTAAATCCCGCCTGTTTCAAACTATTGATATAAGACAATGATTCTGCATTCTCCGTTGTCTCCGTAATCTCTAACTGGAACAGCTCCATCGGAATCTGATATTTGTCGATCAGATTCTTGATATATCCTGCAACATCTTCTTTCTGAAGATAGGTTCTCGACACATTCACCGAGATTGGAAGTGGTTGCTTTCTGGTATCCAGCCATCTTCTGATAACTTTACATACCATCTCCCACATGAAACAGTCTAATTTGTATATAAATCCATTTGCCTCAAATACCGGAATAAATTCCATCGGCGACTTGCATTTTCCATTTGCATCAATCCAACGCACAAGCGCCTCTGCTCCGACGATCTTCGCATGGCTTCTGTCATACTGGTACTTCGGCTGAAGATAAACCTGAAATTCTTCCCGTCTCAGAGCCTCCTCCTCAACTTCCTCGATCGCTCCCGTCTGTTTCACATGATTCATCAGCGTATCCTCATAGAATACAACCTTATTCAAAATCGTCCGCTTACCCTCTGCACGGGCAAGTCCTGCTTCATCTCCATGCTTGCGATATGCCGTTGAGCTGCCCGGTACGATATTCACTCCATATGTAATGCTTAACTTGATATCACCATATCTCCGAATCTTTTCATCAAGTTTATCAATAAATTCCATGATTTCTTCTCTGGAATTATAATAGGTCACGATCTGGAATACATCCGCTGACAATCTACAATGCAGATGTTCCTCATCACACATCACATCCAGCGTGTCATATATATACCGAAGGATATTATCTCCTGTATCACTGCCATACTTCTCATTGATATACTTAAATCTACGGACATCAAACTGAATATATGCATACTCCCGTTCCGGATGCTCTGCCTGAAAACGTGCAATCTTCTTGAGAAAGAATGCCGGATTCTTATCATTGCTAAACGATGTTACAATCTCCCGATTCTCTAATTCCTGTTTGCGCATGATCCGTATCATGCCCACATACTCCCGAATCAATCCTTTTTCATCTTTCTCAAGGTAACAAAGGACTGCCATCAGAGCTTTCTTCCCTGATCTGGTCTCAAGATGCACCCATGTCTCCAAATCATCCATCTTGATCGGCTCTTTTGTTCCCTGCTCAATCTGTCTATACAAATTGCACATTTTATTCTTCTCTGTTTCCTCTATACATGTGCAGTCGCAAAATGCTTTTAGTAAATTTTTATCATCCGGATTCAACTCATCAGGCAGAATATCATTTTCCTCAATCGTGTAAAACCGCTCTTGCAGATTCGCGTAAAAATATATGGCGTCGCGGTGATTTTTCCTTATTCTGTTAATCTCTCTCCATGATTCAAATGCCATAATAATATCTTCTCCCAACAATGAATACTTACCTAATTTTACATGTTCTGTTCCCACAGGAACTTGCTATTATATATATATTAACATGTCCTTTAGCAAAAAGAAAGTTCGCATCCAACTTAATTATTCGGAAATCAAGTAAAATTTTGGTTAATCAATTACTTAATTTCTTGTTAATTGTCAACCAGTCAAGAAACGCCTGACAGCCTTCTACAACATCTTCATAAGTCTCCCGAAAATTTCCACTGTACCACGGATCTCTGACATCTGCATCCCGTCCGGCAAACTCCAGCATCTTATAGATCTTATCCCCACGTCTGTGTCCGGTCATTCGTTCAATATTCCTCACATTCATAGAATCCATACCGATCAGATAATCGTAATGATCATAATCTGAGGCTGTAAGCTGCACCGCCCGTTTGCCTTTGCAACTTATCCCATGTCTGGCAAGCTCTTCTCTTGCCGGCGGATACACCGGATTCCCTACACCATTCCAAATCTCTTCTGTGCTGGTGGCTGCCGATGCGATCTCAAACTGATCGGCAATACCACGTTTTGTTACTATATCTTTTAATATGAATTCTGCCATGGGGGAACGGCAGATGTTGCCGTGGCAGATGAAAAGTATTTTTATCATAGCTTTTATTCTCCTTGAATTGCCCCGAAATGCCCTGTTTTGCGAAGGATTTCGGGGATTTGTAAAATATGTGTTTTTACTAGCATCTTGGCAAAATAGGGCAAGATGGAGCAAGTTGTTACGGGCTGTTAGTAGTAAAGTTGGTAGTAAACTGGAAAGGCTTACTACTAAGTTTTTTATCACTTTACTACTAAAGATCGATCTCCCTCTTTTTAATCCGTTTAGATAATATTACTTTTTCCTCTCCAACTAATAATTCTAACAATTCAAATAGTTGATTTAATAGCACAAACACTTCATAAACTTTTCCTAGATTTATCTCTAGTGCGCTCTGACAATTCAAATATTCCTGTCTAAGACAATGATACTCTAAATTACGAATTTTTTCATAATGTGAATATACTTTCCCCTCCATTATTTCCATAAATTTCTCTATGATATCTGAAGTTATCTGTTTTTCATTTATCTTTGCAATTATATCTTCAATGTAC
>ERZ1034781.3-NODE-3-length-134003-cov-18.974707_pt1 | contig 134003 bp, 99 predicted proteins | sample MGYA00520700_ERZ1034781 | MGnify/ENA primary metagenome ERZ1034781 (study PRJEB33766, sample SAMN09781709) | gut metagenome | biome: gut microbiome | host: Homo sapiens | place: Madagascar | study: EMG produced TPA metagenomics assembly of the PRJNA485056 data set...
TTTAAAAAAGATTTGAAAAAGACTTGAATATTTATAGATACTAAATTTTTCTTGGTGATTTTTAGTGCGAAGTAACGAGGAAAAACTGTAGAGTCTAAAGTGAATGGACACAAAGAGACCAATCTTTTTGAATAAATTAAAGCTAGTAGAACTTCTTTTTAAAAATTAGGTTGAGACAAGAAAGCCCTGCAATCAAAGCTTCCTTGTGTAATCTTAGATTAAGTCAAAGTTGTCACGAGCAAAGACTGGAATATATTCAAGAGGAGCATCTGCTGTGATAGTTATACCTCCTTCATAGACAGCACCTGTATTGGTATCTCTCCATGTAGCTCCTTTTGGAAAATAAACTTAAAGAGATGATTTGCCTTTTTCATATTCCATATCTTAAAGTTCACCAATCATTACTTTTGAATTTTGGAAGTAGTCGTTTTCAAAAGACCAATCTCCTTGCTTTTTACAATAGAAAAAGTCGATGACAATGACATCTTATGGAAGCTTTTTGTACTCACGAGCAACCTCAAGCACTTGATCTTGAGTAACATAGCGTAATTTACTTTGCCAAAAGCCAATTGCTTCCTCAGACATCATCGGTTCTCTGCCTGTAACCTCGGTATATCTTTTTTGTTGCTTTACATACTAAAAACGTCGTCACAATTCATGTTTAGAGTATAGCTTTTTAATTAGAAAAAATTATCCGAACTACTTCAAGAAAAGGTGTATCGACGATTTAGCAATGTCTGTAAATATGAGAGCAATTCACAAAGAGAAAAGGTCCCATTATGAATTTGACTGTTTAAAATATGGTAAAATCGTACCTTGGTTTATGAGTCTTGATATTTAAAATGTTATTTAATACACCTGAATATTTTCTACTATTCCTACCTGTAAGTATTATTGTTTATTTCTTTTTCAGTAAAAGGCGCTATTTTGCAGCCTCAAAGCTGTGGTTGCTTTTGTGTTCACTCTTCTTTTACTGCTACTGGAAGTTTGATTACATTTGGATTTTATTAGGTTCAATTGTTTTCAATTTTGTAGTTGGATCTATACTTTCAAAAGAAGCAAATGGTAGGCAAAATGCTCTAGAGAATAGTCAAAACACTCAATTAAATGTGACTAAAAGAAAAGTTATCTTAGTCTTTGGAGTGCTTGCAAATGTTGCAATGCTAGGCTATTACAAATATACAGATTTTATAATCTCAGATTTGAATCTGCTTTTTGGTACATCATATGAATTAGTACACATTGTGCTACCACTTGCCATAAGTTTCTTTACCTTCCAGCAGATAGCTTATCTTGTGGATTCATACAAAGGTCTTACCAAAGAATACGATTTTGTGTCATATGCTGTTTTTGTATCCTTCTTTCCTCAGTTAATAGCAGGACCTATTGTTCATCATAAAGAGCTAATTCCTCAATTCTTCAAAGCAAGAAAACTTGTTTTAAACTATAAAAATCTGTGCCTAGGTCTGTTCATTTTTACTATTGGTCTTGTAAAGAAAGCAATCATTGCTGATAAGTTTGCAATTTGGGTAGGCGACGGTTTTGACAGTGCTAACAACCTTACACTGCTTACTTCATGGCTAGTGTCTTTTTGCTACACCTTTCAGCTGTACTTTGATTTTAGCGGTTACTGTGACATGGCTGTAGGTTCAGCTCTCTTCTTTAACATTAGGTTGCCAATTAACTTTAACAGCCCTTATAAAGCTCTTTCTATTCAGGATTTCTGGCGTCGCTGGCATATAACTTTATCTACCTTCTTAAGAGATTACTTATATTTCCCATTAGGCGGTAGCAGAAAGGGCAGCTTTAGAACTTATCTAAACCTCTTTATTGTTTTCTTTATAACCGGTATCTGGCATGGAGCTGGCAACACCTTTGTCTTATGGGGACTTCTGCATGGTGTCGGCATCATTGCTCATAGAGTATTTCATAATCTAGGTTTTGCTTTACCTAAAATTCCTGCATGGATTTTAACCTTTATTTTTGTTGATATAGCCTGGGTTCTATTTAGAGCTCCTGATCTTAATGTGGCTTATACAATTTACATCCACATGTTTGATATTAGTTCACTCTCACTAGAGCAGTTATCTAACTTTAAGACAGCCTTAAAGGGCATCGGGTTGAATTATCAGACAGTAACTTATGTGGTTTTATCTTTAATTGTGGTTTTAAGCTTCAAAAACTCTAATGAGCTCTTAGCTAAAGTATCAACTAAAAACTCAGTAAAGTTACCTTCGTTTAAACATATTCACAATCATAATTTACAAAAACTGCTTGTAAAAACTACTGGTTATTTTGCTTGCGTGTTAGTAGCACTAATTTTGTTCTATGTGACATTGGCTGTAATTGGTTCTACCTATACAGAGTTTATTTACTTTAATTTTTAAGATAAAGCTTATTTTTAATTCAAGGTATTACCCAGTTATAAAAGGTAACAAGAGGATTTAGATAATCATGGCAAGTAAAAAGATCTTTGCTCTTATTATGTCTTTATTTATAGGCATATTTGCTTTGTATACAGTTGCCATGTATTTATATGATCCTATGCATATTATTTCAAATAAAGAGCAGTTGTTTAATGGCAGTATGCGTTATCAGGCTCGAGGTTATCTTGAGAATAAGAATGTCAAAGGGCTTATTATTGGAACTAGTATGCTTGAAAATACCAGTTCAGATGAGGCAACTGCAAAATTATTTAAACACGGTAGTTCTGATAGATTTATAAACATTTCGTTAGCAGGTTCAACTTTGGCTGACAGAAAGGTAGTCCTTGACTATGCTTTTAAACACAATGAGATAAAAAAGGTTATTTATTCTTTAGAAATGTCTCCTCTTTTCTATCAGGAATTAGCGCCGATGAACTGGCAGAAGATCTATGATGACAATCCTCTAAGTGTTATGTCTCCGTATCTAAAGACAGGCTACGTAAAATGCTTGCTGACTTTTTCAAAAAGTGAAAAGTGTGTAGGTGTACAAAAGTCCTTAGACAGACCAGCATCTTGGATAGATGATCCATTATATAAAGACAGCTTTAATGGAGTATGTTCTTGGAATGAGGTTTCAAGAAACATCCTAAAAAGTTATCTTGATACCAACGGTAAAAGTAATGAACTAAAACTGTATGGTTTAGATTATCTAAAACAGTATACAGAACAGGAACTTTTTAGCATTATTGATGCTAAAAAGGACACAGAATTTTATCTTGTTATACCACCTTCTTCGGCAATCTATTACAAGCTTCAAACTTTGTACTATAAAGAACATATTGCTTTAATTAAGAACTTTATTACTTACTTAGCAGATACTTGCTCTAAAAGAGAAAACTGCACTTTATACGGCTTTGATGACACTGGCCTTTCATTAGATCTAAAGAATTATAAAGACATGTTTCATTATTTAGATAAGATAAATTCTCTGATGATTGATTCCATTGAAAAGCATGAACATGTGCTAACTAGTGAGAATGTACAAAGCTATTTTTTTAGAATGGATGAGATCATAGAAAAGGCTGATGTTGATGCTGTAAAAACTGAAATAAGACAGTGCAAGTAAGTATATCTTAAGTTTTAAAAGCTCTAACAACTTAAACAAGGAATGTCATAATAAAAAGTGTTAAGAGCTAACGGTAGGACTTTGATTTTTTTTCTGCATTCTTTTAAAAGACAGCGTAAATGCTCATTTATAATAAGCGCGAATGTGCTTTATGTGACAGGGTTTTCTTTACAATTGAGCATATTTTGCTTACTCGATCTCTTCTTAGTTGTTTATTGCATTTTCAATAGCGTGTATACGCTAACGAACAACACGTTTTAGGATCCAGAGCTCACCGTCATTTACTTACAAATTCCATTTCTTGCGCATCATTTAGATAACTACAGACTATATTCAGAAATTTATAGAGCTTGGTTTGTTTGTTAATCCCATAAAAAAAGCTCCAACCAGTAAGGTTGAAGCTTTCTTAAATAAAATTCTACTTTAAATTATTTTTTAGCAGCAAGTCTTTCTGCTCTCTTGCAGGCTGCTGCTGTAAAGATTACGTCTGTTGAGCTGTTTAGTGCAGTTTCAGTTGAATCCTGAATTACACCGATAATAAAGCCAATACCTACAACCTGCATTGCGATGTCGTTTGGAATACCAAAGATTGAGCAAGCTAAAGGAATTAGCATTAAAGAACCACCAGCAACACCTGAAGAGCCACATGCGCATAAAATTGAAGCTACACACATTAAGAATGCTGAAGCAAAGTCAATTTCAATACCTAAAGTATGAGCTGCAGCCATAGTCATAATAACGATGGTGATACCTGCACCTGACATGTTAATAGTGCAACCTAAAGGAATAGAAATTGAGTAAGTAGCCTTATCTAGCTTCATCTCCTCGCATAATGCTAGGTTTACAGGTAAGTTAGCAGCAGATGATCTTGTGAAGAATGCGCAAACACCTGATTTAGCTAAGCACTTGAACACTAATGGGTAAGGATTCTGATGAGTGGTGATAAATACTAATAATGGGTTGAAGATGAATGCAACCATTAAGAAGGTTGATACTAACACTGCAACAACATGTACATAGTTTAGTAAGTTAGCAAAACCTCCATCCTGGGTGCATGATGAGTATACTAAGCCGAATACACCAATAGGAGCAAAACGGATCACCATACGAATAACACCAGATACGGATGCAGCTAAATCATCTAATACGCGTTTTGTGTTCTCGTGAGCAACTCTGAACATTAAGCCTAAGGCAATAGACCACATTAAGATTGCAATGTAGTTACCATTGATAAATGCAGAAACAGGGTTCTCAACAGCCTGGTTAACAAAGTTAATTAAAACCTCACCAATTCCTGATGGAGCTGAAACATCAGCATTCTGAGCTAATTCTGTGAAGGTGCTTGGGAAGATGTAGCTCATGGTCAAAGCTAAACCGCCAGAAATTAACATGCCTACAAAATAAAGCACAATAATAGGCTTCATAGAGGTCTTCTGACCTGACTGATGCTTTGCAATAGCAGATGCTACCAATACAAATACAAGAATAGGAGCGACAGCTTTTAGTGCTTTAACAAAGAGGTTACCTAATGTTGGGATCACTGATTTGTCATCAGGATATACATACGCTGCAAAGATACCTAAGATAAGACCAATTACGATTTGCAGAATGAAAGGAACTCGGTTCAGTGTCCTTGCAAATGGACCTTTTGGATTTTCAGATTCTAACATAGTGTTATTTTCCTTATATTTATAAAGGCTAGATGCCTTACTTTTCTGAAAGATTTTGTTAATTTTACAGTCAAAATCAATAGATTTGTATTTATTGATCAATTGATACTACATTTAGATAAATATGCACATAAAAGGTGCAAAATTTAAGCATAAACTCGATACATTGAGCTTTTTTGAGGTAGCCAAAATATAGAGAAAATTAGAAGGCGTAATCGCTTACGGAATAAAAATCTTATATTTAAGATTTTGAGTTATTTTAATAGATTTTTATTCTTTCAATTTTGGAAAAAATTGAAGCCTTGTATTATAATCAAGCTGTTTTTGGCTAAGGCTAAAAAGAATCTTATTTAATGAACACATACAAATTAGGTACCACCAATGATCTATTCTAAAGAAGTAGAGAATATGTGCCCTGTAACTAAGGGTGCATACCATGGTCCTGCTCCAATTCCTGAAGAGGGTAAATGGGTTCAGGCTAAAGAAATCACAGATATCAGCGGATTAACTCACGGTGTGGGTTGGTGTGCTCCTCAGCAGGGCGCTTGCAAGATGACCTTAAATGTTAAAGATGGCATCATTCAGGAAGCTCTAGTTGAGACTATTGGTTGTTCAGGTATGACTCACTCTGCAGCTATGGCATCAGAAATCTTAATCGGCAAGACCTTATTAGAAGGCTTAAACACCGACTTAGTTTGTGATGCGATCAACACTGCATATCGTGAGCTATTCTTACAGATCGTTTACGGTCGTACTCAGACTGCTTTCTCAGAGGGCGGTTTACCAGTTGGTGCTTCTCTTGAAGACTTAGGTAAGAACCTACGTAGCCAGGTTGGTACTATGTTTGCTACTAAGGCAAAGGGTCCACGTTACCTGGAGATGACAGAAGGTTATGTTACCCGTGTAGCTTTAAACAAGAATGACGAGATCGTAGGTTACGAGTTCGTAAACTTAGGCAAGTTAATGGATCTGTTAAAGGCTCACCCAGAGATGTCTGGTAAAGACGCAATTGCTAAGATCCAGGGCCACTATGGTCAGTGGGATAATGCCGCTAAGTATATTGATCCAAGAAAAGAATAACGAGGTACTCAAAGATGGCATTATTTGAAAGTTATGAGCGTCGTATTGACAAAATCAATGGTGTATTAGCTCAGTACGGTATTAAGTCAGTTGAAGAGTGTAAAGAGATTTGCGCTAAGTATGGTTTAGATCCATACAAGACTGTTGGTGACATTCAGGGTATCGCTTTCGAAAACGCAAAGTGGGCTTACACTGTAGGTGCTGCTATTGCATTAAAGAAAGACTGCAAGGTTGCAGCTGATGCAGCTGAAGCTATCGGTATCGGTTTACAGGCTTTCTGTATTCCTGGTTCTGTAGCTGAGGATCGTAAGGTTGGTTTAGGTCACGGTAACTTAGGCGGTATGCTATTACGTGATGAAACCAAGTGCTTCTGCTTCTTAGCAGGTCACGAGTCATTCGCTGCTGCTGAAGGCGCTATCGGTATCGTTCGTAACGCTAACAAGGCACGTAAGACCCCATTACGCGTTATCTTAAACGGTTTAGGTAAAGACGCAGCTCAGATCATTTCTCGTATCAACGGCTTCACTTATGTAAAGACCAAGTTTGATTACTACACTTCTGAGTTAAAGATTGTAGAAGAGATTAAGTACTCAGATACAGAGCGTGCTAATGTTCGTTGCTTCGGTGCAGACGATGTTCGTGAAGGTGTTGCTATTATGCATCACGAGGGTGTTGATGTTTCTATTACCGGTAACTCAACTAACCCAACTCGTTTCCAACACCCAGTTGCAGGTACCTACAAGAAAGAGTGTATCGAGCAGGGTAAGAAATACTTCTCAGTAGCTTCTGGTGGTGGTACCGGTCGTACCTTACACCCTGATAACATGGCTGCTGGTCCTGCTTCATACGGTATGACTGATACAATGGGTCGTATGCACTCAGACGCTCAGTTCGCAGGTTCATCATCAGTTCCTGCTCACGTTGAGATGATGGGCTTCATGGGTATGGGTAACAACCCTATGGTTGGTGCTACCGTAGCTATCGCAGTTCAGGTTGCTCAGGCTTTAAACAAGTAATTTGTTTAACTGAATGATCTTAAGAGGGGCAGTTCTTGCCCCTTTATATTTTTATAATCCCTTTTTATTTCTGTTCCTTAGTTAAGAATCTTCTCTTCAATCTACTTTTGTTGGTTCTAAAATCAGTTTTGGTAAGACATTCACCAATATGTCGGTTTCTAATGTAAGATGACTTTAGTTTATAGAGGACTAAATTATGTCAATCGATCAAGGTAAATATATCTGTGCCTATACAGATTTTGGGTTTAAAAGACTATTTGGATCGGAGCTTAACAAAGATATTTTAATTAGCTTTTTAAATTCATTTTTGAACTTAAAAGATAAGATTGTAGACTTGTCTTATTTATCTTTGGAACAATTAGGTGATTTGGTTACTGACAGGGAATCTATCTTTGATGTTTATTGTAAAACATCTGATGATGCTTATATCATCGTTGAAATGCAAAATGCAGCTTAGAACTATTTTAAGGACAGAAGCATATTTTATAGTTCTTTTGCAACAAGAAATCAGGCTCCAAAAGGTGTTTTGGATTATCAATTAAAAGCTGTTTATACAATTGGATTTTTAAATTTTGTCTTGGAAAAAGACAGTGAGTCTTATCGACATGAAGTCGTTTTATGCGACAAGGTCACAAAATGTCAATTTTATGACAAATTGGCTTACTATTATTTTGAATTACCTAAATTTACCAAAACAGAAGATGAACTTGAAAATATCCAAGATAAATGGATGTATGCAATAAAAAATCTTTCTGCTTTAAACGATAAGCCTGTTGTTTTAAAAGAACAAGTGTTTACAAGATTATTTAGAATTGCAGAAATAGCAAAATTCTCTGAAAAAGAAAAATTTGCTTACCAAGGTATTTTAAAAAAAATGTGGGACAATAGCGCCGTATTGGAAAAAAGTTATACCGATGGTCGCAATGACGGAAAAGCCGAAGGAAAGGTTGAAGGAAAAACTGAAGAAAGACTTTCTATTGCAAAAAACTTAAAAGAGATTGGAATATCACCTAAAGATATTTTTAAAGCTACTGGTCTTAAAGAAGGCGAGTATTAGTCTTATTTTCATGTCAATTTTTGCCAAAAGTGCAAAGAAATTATTGTTTAATATATTGTCTTTCTTACTAAAGATATTGCTCATTGTGTCGTTAAGTAGTTATGAGTTTTAAAACGGCCAATGAGCTGATATCAGGAGAGAAACAGGTGCAATTCCTGTAGTTGTCTCTGGGGAGTCCTCCCCAGAGGTAACGCTCTTACTCAATACTTTAAAATTTTTAAATCCACTGCGCTCATTTACTTACATTTTCAATCATCAGTGCTTATCTTTTGATATACTGCAAGTTTGAATTTATCCGCATACACCTAAAGTTTTCTAAGTAACAAGGGAGCTACATTTCTGTAGAGATCCGACAAAAGAACTAGTATGAATCGTACCATTTATAATCTCTTACAATATTTAAGAAGAAATCCTGATCTTTATACAGCAGCTATACTAGCCTTTGTAACTTCATTTTTTATCAGGTTCTCAATTACAAGTACTATTGAGGCTTTAAATTTAAAAATCCTGTTATTACTTTTATGCCTGATGTTAGTTGTAGCTTCTTTTAAAAAGCTTGGTGTTTTGTCTTTAGTCTATATGAAGCTGTGTTCTCTATCAGGAAATGCAAGATCACTCTCAAGACTGTTTATCTTTATAAACTTTTTTATCTCCATGCTAATTACCAATGATGTTTCATTGATAATCTTTATACCTATCGCTATTGCAGCCTTTGTAAAAGTAAACAGGCAAGATCTCTTAATTAAGGTTCTGTCATTACAGACTATTGCAGCTAATGTAGGCTCAACACTAACACCTATTGGAAATCCTCAAAACCTCTTTATTTATACAGTCTTCAACTATGATTTACTGTCTTTTTTAAAGGTTACTTTTCCTATCATTCTAGTGTCATTTGTATTGCTGTTCTTAACCACACATTTTATTGATACCAAGCCTTTAAAGTACGAAAGCAAGATTGTACTCTCAATTAACTCAAAAAGATGTTCTTTAACTACTGTTCTCTTTGTGCTCTGTCTTTTAGGTGTACTAAGAGTATTGGATGTTTATCTGATGTCTACTCTCGTCCTTAGTTCAATTCTTATAATGGACATGAGTCTGTTCAAACAGGCAGATTACAAGTTGTTGCTACTCTTTGTTTTCTTGTTTATCTTTGTGAACAATGTGTGTCAAATTGAAACTGTTAAAAGCTTTGCTGAGAACTTTGTTGATAAATATGAATACTTTATTTCAGTATCGCTCTCTCAAATAGTTTCAAATGTGCCTGCAACTGTAATGCTATCTAATTTTGCAAAAGATCCAAATATGCTTTTAATCGGTGTGAATGTAGGTGGCTTAGGTACTATCATTGCATCAATGGCAAGTCTAATTACCTTTAAGTTCTATATTAAGACTGAAGGCGCAACTCCTCTTTACTACATGAAAAAATTTACTAAGTACAACATAGGGTTCTTGCTTGTTTTAGTAAGTTTTCACTTTATTTTTCCTCAATTCTTTTAGAGAAATTTATTGAATATCTGAGGATTTAATGCGTTTAAAGTACAGGTGTTTAAAGTATAATATCGCCATAAACTTGGAGCTTATAATTCATGGCATTATCATTCTTTGCAACCTGTCCTAAAGGTTTAGAAACTCTTTTATTAAACGAATTAAATCAACTTGGAGCACAAAGCGCTAAAGAAACTGTAGCTGGTGTATCTTTTAAAGGCGACTTTGCTTTTGGTATGAAAGCATGTCTTTGGTCTCGCTTTGCTTCAAGAATTTTACTTGAGATGTCAGAGTTCTACTGTGAAACTGACACTGAACTTTATATCGGTGCTAATGGTGTAGCTTGGGAAAAGTATTTTGATAAGAGTAATACCATCGCAGTTTCCTTCACAGGTACCAATGATGAAATCAGAAACACTCAGTATGGTGCTTTAAAAGTAAAGGACGCTATCTGCGACAGATTACAGACAACTCTAGGTGGAAGACCTGATGTTGATAGAGAAAATCCTGATGTTTTAATTAACTGCCATTTAGATAAAAAGGGCAGTGCAAACATTTTAATCGATCTCTCAGGTCGCGCTCTTCTAAAGCGTGAATATCACCGTGGTACAGGAGCTGCTCCTCTAAAAGAGAATTTAGCTGCTGCCATGATTAAAAGAGCTGGCTATACAGGTGATAACTTTATCGATCCTATGTGTGGTTCAGGTACCTTATTATTTGAAGCAGCTTGTGTGGCTACAGATACTGCGCCAGGTATCAGAAGAGAACATTATGGCTTCTTTAACTTAAAACAGTTTGATAAAGATGTCTGGAATAAACTTTTAGAAGAAGCTGAAAACAGATCTAAAAACGGTATAGCAAAGTGTCTTGAAAGAAAGGTTGAGATTGTAGGTTTCGATCTTGATGAAAGAATTGTAGATATTGCTAATGAAAATGCTGCAAAGGCTGGTTTTTCGGATTTAGTTAAGGTATATCACTGTCCTGTACAGAATCTTTATAATCCATTTACTTCAGATCTTAAAGTTACCATTGTAACAAACCCTCCATACGGTAAGAGAATGGGTAACTTTAATGAGTTAATCGCTCTTTATACTGAGATCGGTGCTGGCTTTAAGAAGAACTTTAAAGGCGCAAGAGCTGCAGTGATCTCTTCATCTCCAGAATTACTCTCCTGCATGAGATTGCATTCAAATAAGGTTTACAAACTTTACAACGGTGAGCTTTTATGTCAGTTAAGAGTCTTTGATATTAACGAGACTGAAGATCTAAGCGTAAAAGAAGAGCAGAACATTAAGATTGCAACAGACTTTGCTAACCGCTTAAAGAAAAACTTAACTTACATGCGTAAGTGGGCAAAGAATGTAAATACCAATGCTTACCGTGTGTATGATGCTGATGTCCCTGAGTATTCTGCTGCAATTGATTACTACGATGGTTACTATGTAATCCAGGCATACAAAGCTCCAGCTAAGGTAAATCCTCGTGTAGCAAAGCGTCATGAATTAGACATGCTAAGTGCGACAGTGGAGATTGCAGGTGTTACTGGTGATAAGGTTATCTTAAAGAGCCGTGAAGTTCAAAAGGGCGACAATCAGTACGAAAAAGCTAAAGAACTTAAAAATGAGTTCATGACTGTCAATGAGAACAATGCTCTGTTTAGAGTAAATCTCTATGATTACCTTGATACAGGTCTTTTCTTAGATGGAAGACTCATCAGAGATTTAATTAGAAAAGAAGCAAAAGACAAAGACTTTTTAAATCTGTTCTCTTATACCTGTTCAGCCTCAGTTGCAGCAGCCTTAGGCGGAGCAAAATCAACTGTATCTGTTGATATGAGCAGAACTTACCTTGAATGGGGTATGGAGAACTTTAAGCTAAACCATTTAGCAACAGATAAGGCTCAATTCATTCAGGCAGACTGTCTTGCTTGGTTATCTCAAGATCAAGGTCTTTTGTTTGATCTTATCTATATAGATCCTCCTACCTTCTCAAACTCAAAGCGTATGGAAACAAGCTTTGATGTAAAACGTGATCAGGTAGCGTTACTTTCAAATCTTACAAGACATCTAAAAGATGGTGGTGAGGTTATATTCTGCACCAACTTCAGAGGTTTTGTAATCGATGAGTCTATTAAAGATTATGGTTTTGAAATTGAGAATATCTCTGAGTCGACTCTGCCTCGTGACTTTTCTCGAGATAAAAAAATTCATACCTGTTACCGTTTGAAATTCACCAAGGCTAATATGGTAAAAACACCTGAGCCTATGACAACATTAAAAGCAGCTCCTAAGTGGCAGAAAGCTTTAGATGTAAAAGAAAATTCTTATCATGAGTATTCTGATTCAAATCACTATTCTCAGGATAGAAACTCAAGAAATGGTGACAGAAGCTCTTATAGAAATTCAAGAGCTTACTCTTCAAGAACATCTAATAGCTCAGACACCGCTACATATAGTACAAATACTGGTGTAAATAAGGTTTGGGGCGAGGCCAAAGAGAGTCACTCTACTTACAGACACGAAAAACAGGATAAATTTACCAAGCGTCCTGAAGAGTTTTCCAATAAGCCATTCAGACGTGATGAAGACAATTCATCATTTAATGAAAGACGAACTTATGATAATGGCTACTCCAGAGGTAAGTCATCATATTCTAAAGGAAAAGATGGCTTTTCAAAAGGTAAACCTATAGCATCTTCTCACAAGCCACGTGTGTTTGGACCTGATGGAATTAAGGATCTGTAATGAGTCTTGTATCCATTATTGATGCTTATTTAAACAACGGAGCTGACAAACTTTTAGAAGGCGCTAATCTTTCAATTGAAGAGAATGAAAGAATATGTCTTGTAGGACGTAACGGCACTGGTAAGTCAACTCTGTTAAGTTTGATTCAGGGTAAAAGAGAGTTAGATTCTGGAAGAATTATTATTCAGTCAGGTCTTAAGATCGCAACTTTATGTCAGGATCCTCCTTCATACGAACACGGTACTGCTTATTCACTTGCAGCTAGCGGTGTACCTGTTGTAGGTGAAGCTTTATCAAAGTTCTCTTTATCAGAAGATCCTCATGAGCAACTGGAGCTTTCTGCTTTTATTGAATCACATGATGGTTGGGTTAAAGACGCGGTTGTGCGTAAGATCCTAAACAGAATAGGTTTAGCTCCCGAGCTTGAATTAAAATCCCTTTCAGGTGGTAACCGCCGTAAGGTGGCGCTGGCTGCAGCTTTAGCTTCTGAGCCACAATTGCTACTTTTAGATGAGCCTACCAACCACCTAGATATTGAATCTATTGCCTGGTTTGAACAAGAGCTGAAAAACTTTAACGGAACTCTAGTTTTTGTAACCCATGACAGGTTCTTTGCCAATAACTGCGCTACAAGGATAGTCGAGTTAGATAGAGGCAAGCTTTATTCCTATCCAGGTTCATTTAATCGCTATATTGAACTTCGTGATGAGCGATTACGCAAAGAAGAATTAGCTAATGCTGAATTTGACAAGATCTTAGCTCAAGAGGAGGCCTGGATCAGACGCGGCGTTAAGGCTCGTCTTGCTCGTAATGAAGGCAGAGTAAAAGATCTTGAAGAGCGCAGAAAAATAAGAGCAAATAGACGTGACAGAATGGGCAACGTCATTATGGAGGCAAATTCTGCGCAAAGAAGCGGTAACTTAGTTTTTGAAATTAAAGATCTTAATATCTCATTTGGAGAGAAGTCTGTTATCAAAGACTTTAGTGCAACCGTAATGCGTGGTGACAGAATTGGTATTACAGGTCCAAATGCTGCTGGTAAAACTACTTTAATTAAAACTCTTTTAGGTCAGATAAAACCAACTTCAGGCAAAGTAAGAACAGGTGTTAATGTAGAAATACAGTATTTTGATCAGTACCATGAAGGTCTTGATCTTGAAAAGTCTGTAGCAGATAACGTCGCTGATGGTCACACCGAAGTATGTATCAACGGTAAGAATAAGCATGTGATCTCTTATCTAGCTAACTTACTGTTCTCTGGTCGAAGAGCACGTTCTCCAGTAAAAGTTTTATCTGGAGGTGAGAAGAACCGACTGCTTTTAGCACGCCTTTTTGCTAAAAGCTCAAATGTTCTCATCATGGATGAGCCTACTAATGATCTTGATTTAGAAACCTTAGATTTATTAGAAGATCTTGTATCAACATATAACGGTACTGTTATCATTATCAGCCACGACAGAGCTTTTATCGATAAGGTTGCAACTGAGACTTGGGTCTTTGACGGTAAAGGTCACATTGAGTCTGTAATTGGTGGTTGGTCTGATGTGTTAGCTTATTATGAGAGAATTTCTAAAAATGTAGAGTGTCAAACAAAGGACAATTCTCAAAAAGATATTAAAAATTCTGAACAGCCATCAAGAACTGGAACAGAAAAAACAGATAATTCTAAAAAGAAAAAAGGTCTTACTTTTACCCAAAAGCATGAGCTAAAAGAACTTCCAGATAAAGTTGAAAAGTTAGAAGCTGATATTGCCCTATTAGATGAGCAACTGTCAGATCCAGCCTTATTTGCTGATGGTCCTGAAAAATCTATTGAAGTTACCAACAAGAGAAACAAGGCACAAGAAGAGTTAGACAAGCTCTATGCTCGTTGGGAAGAATTAGAATTGATAAACGGAGAATAAAATGCCTGCCATTTTTTCAAAGATTGATTTACATTCACATTCAACAGCTTCAGATGGTGCTTTTACTCCAGAAGCTTTAGTACAAAGAGCAATATCAAGAGGTCTTACTCATTTAGCTTTAACTGATCATGACTGTGTTTTAGGAATTGATAGGGCTAAAAAGGAAGCAGAAGGTAAGCTTGAGTTAATTCCTGGAGCTGAGCTGTCAACAACATGGAATAACGAGCAGATCCATGTGGCAGCCTTGTTTATCGATAAAGATGCACCAGCACTTCAAGAATATCTAAAAGGTCAAAGAGTCTTACGTATTCAAAGAGCTCAGGAAATTGGTGACAAATTAGATAAGCAGGGATTTACTGATTCATATAACGAATGCGTAAAAAGAGCGGGTGAAGGTGCCTCAATTACACGTGGCAACTATGCTCGCTACATCGTTGAGATGGGCAGAGCTCAGACCAATGAAGATGCCTTTGAATATTATCTTAAAAAAGGTAAATGCTGTTATGTAAAGACTAATTGGCCTGATATTAGTGTAGCTGTAGATGCTATCTTAAAGTCAGGTGGTATTCCTGTGTTAGCCCATCCAAAACGCTATTCACTTACCAACACCAAATTAAGAGCGTTAATGGAATATTTTAAAGATTGCGGGGGTTTAGGAATTGAGGTCGCTTCATCTCAGCAGAAGCCTGCAGATCATGTGTATTTGTGTGAACTTTGCAAGAAGTATGATTTCTTAGCCTCATTAGGTTCAGATTTTCATAATATAGGTCCATACAGAGAGTTAGGTTTTAACCTGTCAATCCCTGACGATTTAAAGAAGGTCTGGGAAACCTCTCAAGCAAAAGAATACCATTTTAACTAATTATCTAACTAACAAACAAACTAACTAACCAAACAACTAACTAACCATTTAGTTCAAAAGTTAAGTGTAGTAAGTAAGGTTTATCTTGCAAAATATTGCTAAAAAAGCAGTTATAAGATGACCTTACTTCTTGTTGCAAAACTATTATCCACTCTATTTTACGCTCTTAAAAAAATACTAGAACAATTGAATCCTCATCTAAAGAACCATCACGAGAAAAGACAGTAAATCAGTTGAGTATTTGTCTTAGCTGACATTTTGTATCGTTTAATAAAAAATATTACCTAAAGCTAATTATAGTTGCATGTAACTAACTATATCTGTACAATTGTTTTGTGTTCGTAATTAAGATTTTTTAGCTAAGAGGAAATCATGTCAAAAATCGTTAAAGTTATCGGTCGTGAAATTATCGATTCACGTGGTAATCCAACTGTAGAAGCAGAGGTATATTTAGAAGATGGTTCTTTTGGCCGCGCTGCAGCTCCATCTGGTGCATCTACAGGTTCTAGAGAAGCTTTAGAGTTAAGAGACGGCGATAAATCACGCTTTGGTGGTAAAGGTGTATTAAAAGCTGTTGCTAATGTAAATGGTCCAATAGCAAAGGCTATTGTAGGCAAATGCTCTTGCGATCAGTCCGGTATTGATAAGATCATGATAGAGCTAGATGGTACTGAGAATAAAGATAAGTTAGGTGCAAATGCTATCTTAGCAGTATCTTTAGCAGTAGCTAAGGCAGAGGCTGCTTCACGCAAGGTTCCTCTATATAAATATATCGGTGAACTATACGGCCATAAGGGTAAGTATGTAATGCCACTGCCAATGATGAACATTCTAAATGGAGGCAAGCATGCAGATAATAATGTGGATATTCAGGAGTTTATGATCCAGCCTGTAGGTGGCAAGAATATCCGTGAAGCTTTACGCATTGGTGCTGAAGTATTCCATGCTCTGGCATCAGTATTAAAGAAGAAAGGTTTATCAACAGGTGTTGGCGATGAGGGCGGTTTTGCTCCTAACTTAAAGTCAAATGCTGAAGCTTTTGCCTGCATCAAAGAGGCTGTTGAAAAAGCAGGATATGAGTTTGGTAAAGATGTAACTCTAGCTATGGACTGCGCTTCATCAGAGTTCTATAACAGCGAAAAAGGTCTATATGAGTTAAAAGGTGAGGGCAAGTCATTTACCTCTCATGAGTTTACTGATTATCTTGCTAATCTAGTAAATGAGTACCCAATTGTATCAATTGAAGATGGTCAGAATGAGTCTGATTGGGATGGCTTTAAATACCAGACTGAAAAGTTAGGTTCACATGTTCAGTTAGTTGGTGATGATTTGTTTGTAACTAACACCAAGATCTTAGCTGAAGGTATTAAAAAGGGTATTGCAAACTCAATCTTAATTAAATTCAATCAGATTGGTTCTTTAACTGAAACATTAAATGCAATTAAGATGGCCCATGATGCTGGCTACACAGCTGTGGTATCACACAGATCAGGTGAAACTGAAGATACTACAATTGCTGATCTTGCAGTTGGTACCTCATGCGGTCAAATTAAGACTGGTTCTATGAGTCGTTCTGATCGTATTGCCAAATACAATCAGTTAATCAGAATCGAAGAAGAATTAGGTGACGATTGCGTTTTCTTAGGAAGAAAGGCTATTAAAGGTCAAAACTAAGTTTTAGATCCTTTTGATTGAAGATTTTTGGTGCCAGGACTTGTTCCTGGCGTTTTTGTTGGTGCTCATTGAAATCAAAATTTAAGAGGTAATCTCAAAATTATGGTAAATGCAAAATAAATTTTACAAGTTTAAGAGTGAATGAAATGAACTTTTTGATCTTACTTTACTTTTTTAAGTTACATTTGTGTTAACTTGATACAAAATACTTTTGAAGGAATTTTGTCATGAAAAAGAAAACAATTGCTATTGTAAGTTCATGTGCTGTAGCTGTAGCAGCAGTTGTATATGCTAGCGGTGTTTATTTTACAAAATCGGCTGTAGATAATGAGATTGAAAAGATTAATGACATCTCAAGCCAAGGCGAGAATACCTATCAGGAGATTGCCTCTGTTGCTCATTTTAATGTTGAAGATAAAGGCTTTTTCTCACAAAAAGGCACACTTACACTTTCATATCCCCCATATATTAACTTTTCAATTCCTGTAAAAATTGAGCATGGATTTTTAAATGCAGAGATATCTTTTGATACAAAAGATATCAACAACTATTTATCAAGACAAAAGCTTTTATCTCTTGATGGAAATACTTTAAAGAGCTCTGCAAAGTTAAAAATAAGTGCTTTAAGTCAAAGTGCAACTTTAAAGCTAAAGCTTGATGGAAGATATCTTGACAGATCAATAAATCCTATTTCCGCATCGGTTAAAGCAGAGTTTGATAAAGATGAGAACGTTGATTTGTCATCTGAATTTAACAGTATCAATCTAGACTTTATTGGAAAAGTCGATTCTCTAAAGTACAAGACCAAGTTTACAGGAATCGGCGCTCTAAAGAAATTTGATGAAATGGAACTATCAACTAAAGGTGTGAAGACTATTGGTTTTAAATCTGATAGCTTAAAAGCATCATTAGAAGCTAAAAATCAAAAAGATGATGGTACCTTTGATCTTAAGTTTAAAGCCAAAGGCGATAATCTTGATTATATAAAGGATTATGATGCAGTTATTACTGTAAGAGGTATTACAGCTGATGCTCTAAGTAGCCTGTATACAGGAGCTGTAACCGGACTTCCAAACTCAATTCCAAATATAAAAGGCATCGACATTGATAAATTTGAAGGCGTAATTGATGACAAGATTGGCTCTTTAATCGGATTGTATGATAAAAAGAAACTTCCTATTAAAGCTTATGGCAAACTTGATTTTAAAGTCTCAGAAGATGAATCAGTTCCTGTGGTTAACGGAAATATCAACGTTACAACAAAAGAAGATCCTGGTCAGACCATGTTCTTTGTAAAAAAGGATAAGGAGTACAGCTCAGAGATTAAGATTGTAGATTCAGAAGTTTATGTAAACAATGAACGCATGATGTAGCGAGTGGTTCTGATTGATAAGTCAAGCTCAGAATTTCATACTTTGTGCTTTTAACGCCAAAGTATGAAAATTCTCGACGGTTAAATCCCTGCTGGGAATTTTTACTAACGAATTTGATAACATACTATTTCCCTATTTAACATAAGGTTAATGTTTCAATAGATGCTATACTTTAGATTAAAGATCAGAAAGTTTTTAGAACGATGACATGAAATTTACAAAACTATTGCCAAATTCATGCAATTTTAGAGATCTTATTGACAATAATAGAGTATATGTAGATAAGACAGCTTTAATTTGCCAAATTGCAAAAGATGAAAAAGGCCCATATTTCATTTCACGTCCAAGACGCTTTGGTAAGTCAACTCTTATCAATACCTTCCATGAACTCTTTGCTCATGGAACAGAGAGGTTTAAAGGTTTAGAGATTGAACCTTTATGGAAAGACAAAACATATAAGGTTATCCATTTAGATTTTTCTACATTCAGAGAGGTTCCTTCAAACAGTTCTTTCAATAAAGAATTTATGGATGCCTTTAAGCTTTCACTTGAAGAATCAGGTATTGAGCCTACAAAAGAAAATATAGATAGTCCGGCTAACTTGCTAAAAAAGACACTAGATACAGAAAGTGAAGTGGTATTGCTAGTAGATGAATATGATGCACCTTTAACCGCAGTCTTAAATGATAGCAGTGAGTTTGATGATAGATGTAAGATCTTATTTAACTTCTATATGACAGTTAAATCATTTCAAGTAAAATTCCGCTTCATCTTTATTACAGGTGTAACTTATTACTCACATACCTCAATATTCTCTGCGTTTAATCATCTTACAGATTTAACTTTAGATAGCGACTATGGTGCATTATTAGGCTATACGTCTGATGAATTAGAATCATACTTTAGTGAGTATATTGATAATTCTGTAGAGACTTTAAACAGGAAGTTCCCAACAGAACGTTATACACATGAAAAAGTTGTTGAAGAACTAAAGCGAAATTATGACGGATACAGTTTTGATGAAGATTGTATGCACCATGTCTACAATCCTTGGTCAATATTAAATTTCTTAAAATCACCACATAGAGGTTTTATTCCATACTGGGTAGTATCAGGTGGTTCAACACCAACGTTCTTAGTTAATTATCTAAAGCAAGGTTTAGAAAAATACAATGCTGATGAATTACAGTCATTGCTGCAAATTGATTCAACAGTGAACAAAGTAATCAGTAAACTGTATCCAACAATAGATAATATTGCAAAAATTGACCTCTTTGCCATTCTGTATCAGGCAGGATATTTCTGTATCAAAGGTGTAAACAGAAAAATACTTCAGATAGGAATACCTAACCTTGAAGTAAAACGGGCATATTCTGAAATCATGTTAAGGCTTTTAACTAACAATAATGATGTTCAGGAAAAGTTTACTACTTCACTTTATGATGTTCTTTGTGAAAATAAATTAGACAAGCTAAAGGACATCTTTAATTGCTTTATCAATGAACTTTCATATGAAACAGTAAAGAACTTTAACGAAGCATGTTTTAGAGATGTACTAAAGCTTGCGATGCTTACTTTTAATGTAACAGCCGCAACAGAGGTAATGGGCGCTTGTGGCAGAGCAGATATTACAGCTGAAGCTGGTGACTACCTGTATGTCTTTGAATTAAAGGTAACAGATAACAGTAAAGACATTGCAACAAAACTTTCTGAAGCTAAAGAGCAAATCATAAAGAACAAGTACGCAAGACGTCTTACAGATAAGATTGTAGTACCGTTAGCTTTAGTCTTAGAGAACAACTCTAAGAGTAGAGATAAGAGTGATACTCCTGTTTGTGAGATTGTTGCTTTAGAAAAAGTTTTATAAGACTAAAAACGGTGAATTAGTTTTCACCGTATTCTTGAAGATGGATTGAAGTAGTTATTACCACTTCTTCTTATCACCAAAGATTTCATCAAGATCGCTCTTATCGGCTAAACTCTGACCATCAGCGTCAGCCTTTTCTTTCTTAGCAGGATCTTTAATCTTAGTTTCAGCATTGATGCCATTTAAAAGGTTTGTTAGAAGATCTTCTTTTTCAGTAAGCCAACCGTCTTTTACACCAGAAGCTTTGATAACACTTAAACCTTTATCAATAAGCTGTCTGCAAGAACCTATTTGACGTAGTCTTTTCATTTCGAAAACTTTCTGAATTAAGTTTGAAATGTTAACTTTTAGCACCAGAATGTACAGACGACGATCTTCTTTATTTAATTGAGATGGATTTAAAGGAATACCTGAGGTCATCTCTGACTTTAAGATGCTACGTAATCTTCTGATAACACGAAGTTGAGCGATAGCCATAGCATCATTTTCAGGGGCCTTAAAAGTACTTAATTCTTTGTAATTGGTTTTTAGCTCGGCAATGATCTTTTCTTCGTTAGCAATTCTGTCTTTTACCTCATCACGGGTTTTAGGATCAATTGCTCTTTTTCTTAAAGCTCTGATAATTCTGTAGTGAAGAACTAAAACTAGTGTTTTGGAAAATGCAACTTGAGCTTGGTTTAAAAGCAGTTCTTCACATTCGGTGATGATGTTTCTTGCTCTAGTAGAGATAAGTCTAGCATCCTGCTCACGGCGGGCAACATAATCACTGTACATATTCACAATGATTAAAAGAAAACTTGCTAGAAGAACAAATATAACAGCTATTGTAATAAACATAATCGCTTCTCAAAAACGAAACATTCTCGTTATTATAACGGTATACAAGACAATTACTTAAGTTTATGGGTAATTTTTTTGAACAAAATCGTAAAGTTACTCAAATTTACAGGTAACTTTTTTGTCTCCCCAGTTATTTATGACATTTTGAGCGTCATTTTGAGGTCGAGATTTGACTACTTGATGTTGAAATTTAGTTTGCAAGGCTTTGTTAAATCGTTTGCGATGTCACTTTTATACAGACTAATTATGCTATAATTCTTGCTGTTGTATACAAATTACAACTTAATTTTACCGGTAACGAACCGCCTCTGCTAAAACATAGCAGAAATAAAAATCGGCAGTTGCAGACAGCTGTAGTCAAATAAACAATTGATTACAACGGTTCACTGAACAAGGAAAGTACCATCTATGACAACATTGATTAAGACAGCTGACTTCATTGAGTCTGTCTGTGATGCGATTCAGTTCATTTCTTATTATCATCCAAAAGATTTCTTAAAGGCTATGAAACATGCCTATGAAATTGAGCAGAATCCATCAGCAAAGAACGCAATCGCACAGATCTTAGTAAATTCAAAAATGTGTGCAATCGGACACCGTCCATTGTGCCAAGATACAGGTGCTGTTACCTGTTTCGTTAAGATCGGTATGGATGTTCGCTTTGAAGGCGACATGACTATTCAGGAAATGGTGGATGAGGGTACTAGAAGAGCATATGCTTTCCCAACAAACCCTCTACGTAAGTCAATCCTAATGGATCCATTAGGAAAGAGAATTAACACCAAAGACAATACTCCTACTGTAGTTCACATTGAGATGGTTCATGGTAACAAGGTAGAAGTAGCTATTGCATCAAAGGGTGGTGGATCTGAGAACAAGACCCACATGAGAATGTTAAACCCATCAGACAGCGTAGTTGATTACGTATTAAGCCAGATCCCTCTAATGGGCGCTGGTTGGTGTCCTCCAGGAATTATTGGTATCGGCGTTGGTGGTACTCCTGAGAAGTCTGCAATTTTAGCTAAAGAAGCTTTAAATGATCCTATCGATATCCAGGAGTTAATTGCTCGCGGACCTAAGAACGCTGAAGAAGAGTTAAGACTTGAGCTTTATGACAAGATCAACAAGTTAGGTATCGGTGCTCAGGGCTTAGGTGGTATTACCACTGTTCTTGATGTTAAGGTTAAGACCTACCCATGCCACGCTGTATCAAAGGCTACTACAATTATTCCTAACTGTGCTGCAACTCGTCACATTGATTTTGAGTTAGATGGTACAGGTCCAGCAACCTTCACACCTCCATCATTAGATGACTACCCAGATATCGAAATCGGTGGTGCAAGTGCAAATGTTAAGAGAGTAAATCTTGATACTATCACTAAAGAAGAGATTGCTTCATGGAAGATGGGCGAGACCTTATTATTATCAGGTACTATCTTAACAGGTCGTGATGCTGCTCATAAGAGAGTATGTGACTTAATCGCTCAGGGTAAGCCTCTACCTGAAGGTGTTGATTTCCACAAGAAGTTCATCTACTACGTAGGACCAGTACCTGCTGTAGGTAATGAAGTTGTTGGGCCTGCAGGTCCTACCACTTCAACTCGTATGGATAAGTTCGTTGAAACTATGCTTTCACAGACAGGTCTATACGGAATGATTGGTAAGTCAGAGCGTGGTCCTGAGGCTATCGCTTCAATTAAGAAGCACAAGGCTGCTTACTTAATGGCAACCGGTGGTGCTGCTTATTTGGTATCTAAGGCAATTAAGTCTGCTAAAGTACTAGCATTCGAAGATCTTGGCATGGAAGCTATCCGTGAGTACAAGGTTGTTGATATGCCAGTAACTGTAGCTGTAGACAGTGAAGGTAACTCAATCCATAAGATTGGACCTGAGCAGTGGTCAAAGAAGATTGCTGAGATTAAGTTCAAGTACATCTAATTAAAGTACTTAAACTAAATTGAATATCCTCTAAACTCAGAACTAGGGGATATTCATGAGGGAACGCTTTCTTGAAATATAGAAGGCGTTTTGTTTTGTTTAAGCAAAAATGTATCTCCGCTTTTATTTCCCTTACAAGTTTCTCAATCATATTATTAGCTTTGAATAAAGATGCACTTTACTGCAATTTGTAAAAGTTTCATAGTTCTCTCACGCAACGTGTTTTCAGTTCTAGAGCATACTTTATTTAGCAAGTGAACTATTAGCGGCAAATGCCTGTAGCAACTGTTTTAAGATCTCAAGTCTTGATCTAGACTCACTTTCAGGTACGTTGTACCTTAATGAGCTAGGACCAGTGATTCTGTATTCATTATGTTTACAGGTAGTCATGAGTCTAATCAGATAGTCATTAGAGATCTTATGATTCTGATTTAACTCAATGATGCCTCCTTTAGCGTCGCCGTTAATTCTCTTAATTCCAAGCTCGGTTGCTAAAACCTTTAAAGATGATATCTCAAAGAGGTTTTTAGTAGCATCTGGCAAGAAACCAAATCTATCAATTAGTTCAACTTTAAGATCTTCAAACTGATCCGCTGTTTTACATGATGAAATACGTTTGTATAAAGACAATCTGGTATTTACATCTGCAATATAGTCAGTTGGTAGCAGACATGGTAAGTGGAGATCGATTTCACATTCATTAAGAGTGATCTCTGCTAGTGATGGCTCGTGACCTTCTTTTAGAGCTTTAACCGCAGCTTCTAACATCTCAGAGTAGAGTGAGAACCCTACAGATTCAATCTGACCTGACTGTTCTTCACCTAAAAGCTCACCAGCACCTCTAATTTCCATATCGTGGGTAGCAAGAACGAAGCCAGCACCTAACTCTTCTAATGAAGAAATAGCATCAAGTCTTAATTTAGCATCTTTTGATAACAGCTGTTTAGTAGGGGTAAAGAGGTATGCATAAGCTTGGTGATGAGAACGTCCTACACGACCTCTGATTTGGTGTAACTGGGCTAAACCTAAAAGATCAGCTCTATCGATGATGATGGTATTAGCTGTAGGCACATCAAGACCATTTTCAACTATAGTAGAGCAAACTAAAAGGTTAAATCTTTGGTGATAGAAGTCTCTCATCACCTTTTGCAGATCACGTTCATTTAACTGACCATGACCAATACCGATTTTTGCCTCTGGTACTAATTTAGCTAATTGTTCTGCTCTTTGGTTGATGGTTGCAACATCATTATGCAGGTAGTAGACCTGTCCTCCACGACGCAATTCACGCATGATAGCTTCACGGGTTAAGGCATCAGATTTTTCTGTTACAAAGGTTTTAACTGCAAGTCTGTGCTCTGGTGGAGTTGCAATGATAGAGAGCTCTCTCATTCCTTCCATAGCCATGTTCAAAGTACGAGGAATAGGAGTTGCTGTAAGAGTCAGCAAATCAACCTGAGCTCTAATTTCCTTTAAGCGCTCTTTTTGTTTTACACCAAAGCGGTGCTCCTCATCAACAATGATAAGGCCTAACTTTTTAAATTTAATGTCTTTTGATAGAAGTTTATGTGTACCGATGATGATATCAACACTACCTTTTTCTATCTCTTTTATTACCTCGTTTTGTTGTTTTACTGTTTTAAAACGAGATAGAAGTTCAACATTGATTGCAGTACCTGCAAATCTGTCTTTAAAGTTTTGATAGTGTTGCTCTGCTAGAATTGTAGTAGGTACTAGGACTGCAACCTGAGAGCCTGCTGATGCCACCACAAAAGCAGCACGTAGGGCAACCTCGGTTTTACCAAAACCTACATCACCGCAAACTAATCTGTCCATTGGCTGTTCTTTTGACAGATCGTAAATAGTGTTGTTAATGGCAGCCATCTGATCAGGAGTTTCCTGATAGCCAAATCCTGAAGCAAATTCATCCAAAGCTTTTTCATCAACTTTAAATGCAGTACCAGCGACAGCTTCACGGCGAGCATAAAGATCTAAAAGCTGAGCTGCAACATCAGTTACCTTTTGTACTGCTTTAGCTTTCTTTTTAGACCAAGTGTCATTACCCAATCGTGATAAAGGAGGATTCTCAGATCCAGAGTATCTTGCGACCTTTGATAAAGAGGTAATAGGGATATTGAGCATATCACCATTTAGGTATTCTATGGTTAAGAATTCACCTTTGATGCCTCCAATATCCAAGATCTTAAGACCACGATAACGACCGATACCATGGTCGATGTGAACTACGACTTGACCTTCTTTTAAGGATGAGAGGTTGCGGATGATGGTATCCTGAGAGAGCTTCGATTTATATGAAGCTCTTCTTTGTTTTACAACTTTAAAGCCTAAAAGCTCACTTTCTGTTAAGACACATAGTTTTGATGATGGAAGGATCATACCTTCATCAAAAGGAGCAATAGTCATCATCATAGGTGCTTTTTCGTTTAAAAAGTCCTCAAAAGATGAGGCTGCTTTCATGCCAAATTTATCAACTAAAACTTGAGGCATGATCTCTCTTAAGGACTGACGCCTTCCTTCAGAGAGAGCACAGATTAAAATTCTGTAACCGTGACTGATTTTGTCATCAGTAAAGGCAACAAAAGCTCTTGATGATTCTTTTTCCTGATGGTTAAAAGCAATCTCTGGTACCTTTTCAAAATCAGTATTGTAAAAGCCACGTTTTGAGACTGAATCTTTTGCAAAAGGATTTTTGTATAAAGAAATTCTTTCAAACTTTTTTAAGTTATCATTAAATTCTTTAGGAGTTAAAAAAACTCTTTGAGCAGGAAGGGTAGGGTGATCTGAGTTACCAGCGTACTCTAAAGCTCTTTTATGAACATCTACATCGAAATCGTCACAAGCTTTAGTTACATCATCTACAGTTATGATTTTGAACTTTTCATTTAAGTAGTTAAATACAGGTTCAACTTCACTAAAGAATAGAGGTAGATAGTATTCAATACCAGCTGGAATTGCACCTTTAGAAATTGCCTGATAGATAGGATGATTAGTAAGATTTGCTCCTATAAAGGCATCTCTATAATTACTTCTAAACAGACTGATACCTGACTCATCTAGAGGAAATTCATGAGCTGGTAACATTGAAACAGAATTAATTTTTTCTAATGATCTTTGGGAGTCGACGTCAAAAATTCTCAAGCTATCAACTTCATCATCAAAGAAATCTATTCTGTATGGTGTCTTAGAACCCATAGGATAGATATCGACAATAGAACCACGTAAAGCGAATTCACCTGGAGAGAGTACTTGCTCTACAAGGAGGTAACCATGAGTTGTAAGATCTTTTTTCATCATGGTGATGTCACGTTTATCACCAACTTTTATAGAAAAGCTTTGCTTTTTTATAAAAGACAAAGGAGCAATTCTTGGCATTAGAGCTTGTACAGTAGTAATGACAATACCATCTGACATCTCAGGCATTGCAGCTAAGAGCTTTATTCTTGAAGAGACAATATCCTGATGAGGGGATAAAGTATCATATGGCAAGGTTTCCCAATCTGAGAAATACTCAATGTCAGTTTTAGGAAGTAGAGCCTTTAAATTGGTTCTTAAGCTTTGAGCATCAAAGCTATCGGCACAAATTACTAAGATAGGACAAGATGTACAATCGTGTGTAGCTTGCTCATAAATAGCAGCTATGGCTCCTGTCAAACCTGTAGAATTTAAATTACCAATTGATTTTACGGTATTAGAAAAGGTTGCATTGATGCCACCCTTTATAAGATCTTTTAACTGCATTGTTGTTTGCTTTTATGTTTTTTTGCCTGAACTGTCTTCAATATCTATTTTTTAGCAATATATTGAATTACACGATCTATCAAATGTCACACGATACTATCAGTAAGAATGACAAGATGAATCATCTTGATAATACAAGGTGATAATAAATAACAAGTTGCGTTATACTATTCACAATTTTACATCATTTGTGTGTTAGCTAAAATCTATCGTAGTAAAAACATGCTGTCTTTCTTTAAGAAGAACGACTGATGTTACTTATGCTAGATAGATTAAATTCTGCAAATTGGCACAATATTAGACTGAAAATGAAATACCTGAAAAGCCATATTTATCTATTAGCTTGGTTTGTGTTTATCACAGCCTGTGCTTACATAATCCCATATTTTTCTAATGATTACCGTTACATGATGATTGAGGGTACTCAAGATCTTGTGTCATCATTTAGCGACATTGTAGTATCTCAATATCGTCACTACTTTACTTGGGGTGGTAGAACCCCTCCACATGTATTAGCTCAGCTGTTATTATGGGGTGGTAAATATGTGTCAGCTGTAGGTGCTGGTCTTTGTTATTTAGTTTTGATCTACTTAATCTATGTTCAAGCTAAAGGCAAAAGAGTAAATCCATTTAAGCTTTTAATTCTGCCTGTACTTTTTATAACTGTAGCTTTATGGTTATGTCTGAGAGCCTATGGTGAAGTTATCTTTATGTTAGTTACCTCATGTAACTATCTGTATACCACCACCTTCATTTTGGCATTCCTTTTGCCTTATAGATTTTCAATAAATGAGGATAATTGTAAAAAGTCAGTACCTTTTGCAATTATGATGTTTCTGTTAGGAATCATCGCAGGCTGGTGTAATGAGAACACAGGATTTGCTATCTGTGCTGCTAACTTCCTGTTATGTCTATATCTTTATAAGGTAAAGAAGTTATCTTTCTGGCATATCACAGGTTTTGTTGGTACTTGTATAGGCTTCTTAGTTTTAGTATTGTCTCCTGGTAACAATGCTCGTCTTGAGATGATGGAAACAACTGGTAGCTTTAATTACTTCTCCCATTTAGCAGTGACATTGGATATTTTCTTCTTAACCTTGTTAGAAGAATTACCTTTAATTCTGTCACTTGTTTATTTACTCTTTATTGCTTATAAAAATAAATTCTTTTCAAAAGATAAATTTGCTGAATATAAAAATGATTTTATAGGAGTGCTCTACCTCTTTATCTTTGGATTTGCATCATTGGCAATTATGATTTTTTCTCCTAATTTCCCAGCAAGAACCGCAACTCCATTTACCTGTGCTTTGATTGCTTGTATATCAGGTGTTTACTTTATTTTAAAGAAAGAAGATATAAAGGTAATGCCAAAAACATTGACAGTATCTTTATACACTCTATGCTTTGTCTATATTCTAGTTACAGGTGAGAATGCCTTAGGCGGACTTTTAAAGGTAAAACAGGATATGGTGGAGCGTGATTATGAAATTCAACAGCAATTAGATGCAGGAGTAAAAGATCTGGTGGTAAGTCCTTTGACAGTTGAAACCTCTCGCTATATCTTTGTGGCAGATGTTAGAACCAAGCCAACATTTTTTGCAAACGAGATTTTAAGCCGTTTCTATCATGTTAATTCCATTGTCAGAACCTGCGATTTTGCAAAAACTGTAAAGCACTCTGATCTTATTATCTATCAACATTACGGAGAACCAGTATGCTCAGTGAAGAAGCCCTAGTTAAAGCTGTAAAGAGAGCTCTGTTGTCTCAAAGTGATGACGTGATGGTAAAAGAGCTTTTAGTTATCCATGAAAGAGAAAGGCTTTCTCAAAGATTTGATGCAATAAATAAAATTCACGGCAAGAGTGCAGCTGATTTGATGGAGGATGACGTTTCATCAAGACATGATTTAGTAAAAAAGAAGCTGGCCTTTAAGGTCAGCTCCACTCGTTTCCCTCTGCCAAAATCACTTAGCAGAGGTCCTGTTAGAAAAACTCACAATCGAGGCAATTAGTCCCAACCGTTAGCATCATCCTCAGTTACATCTGAGGATTTGATTTTTGATGAATCTGTCTTCATAGCATTCCATACTCTGTTAGTAATCTTAGTTGTTTTAGCAGGAGTAGGTTGCATAAAGTACATAGTCTTTAATTTCTCATCTGAAAGCATAATACTGTCATTTGACTTAAGCTCTTCAGATAAGTTGTCCATAGCCTCATCAACTGGTAGAACATAACCTAACTCGTCAGAGAGTTTTCTTGCGTTCTCAGGAGTTAATAACCAGTCAAACCATTTCATAGCGTTGTCATAGTTCTTTGCGCCACGAGGTACAGTCCAGCTGTCATACCAGAAGATAGAACCTTCTTTTGGAATTACATATTCAATATCGTATTTGTGTTTACCATGTGCAGCTAAGTGTCTGCCTTGAATAATGTCACCTGAGTAACCAATAGCTGCACAAATCTCGCCTGATGCAAGATCTGTTACATAGCGGTTAGACTGGAAATAAGCTGTGTTAGCTGCCAGATTTGTTAAGATCTTTTTAGCTTCTTCGTAATCTTCAGCTTTCTGAGATAAAGGATCTTTACCTAAGTAATGCTGTACAGCTGAGATAACCTCAATAGGAGAGTCAATTACAGCAATACCGCATTTTTTGAGCTTGTCAGAATTTTCTTTTTTGAATAGAAAATCCCAGGAATCAATTTTGTAATCTTTGCCAAAGATCTCTTCAATCTTTTGCTTGTTATAGCCAATACCGATGGAGATCTCAATATAAGGGTAGGCGTAGTCATTGTTTGGATCTAAAGTTGCCATCTTTTCTAATCTTGCATGGTTTAACTTGACCCAGTTAGGAATTTTTGAATGGTCGATTTTTTGTAATGCACCTGATTTAGCCATTCTTGGTACATAGTAGCTTACGACTACAGCTGCATCAAAGCCGGTATTACCAGCTAATAATCTTGCTTCCTGTAATTCATTTGAATCGTACTCTACATAGCTTGTTTTAAGACCAGTATCTTTTTCAAAGTCAGCTACAGTGTGTTCTCCAATGTTGTAGCTCCAGTTCCAAATATTTACTTTATCGCTGTTTTCAGCCATCGCGCTATTTACAGTACCTAAACATACGGTACTTAAAAGGCACAAAGACAATAGCTTCATTATCATTTAACCTCTTTTAAAGTTTATACGCCGAATTAACGGTCCTATCTCTTAGTAGAACATGCCAAATCACAAGTGTCAAACTTTATACTCAAGAATTCGCCATATTGTCATATTTTCTTTGGTTTTAGAAAAATAGACCTTCCTATGATCTTGAAAAGACTGTGAGTTAAAAGACATCACCTACAGTGATTCGGTAATTGTTGTTGAGAAACTCGATGTCTCAAGAATAGATTCAACATTAATTAAATTGAGATATTACAGTCTTACAAGGCTCCATTAGATGGTATCGTTTACGCTTAAAGAATTCATTACCTCAAAAATATCGTTTAGATAGTTATTCATTTACTTATCAAAATCTGAGATTTAGGATTTGCTCTTCTAGGTCACCTCAGCTCCTATTCAAGAACTTTCAGAGGTGTCTTATTAGGCTGTGCAATGCAGCCTCTCTTTTCTCCTTTATATCGTCAAGTCTCAAATTTACCTAACCTTACACTTTTCGTGATGTTTTGCTTTATTTTGAGTATTTTGATCAAAATTATAAAATTTTTAAAATAAATATATATAAAATGATGCATATTATTAAATATTACGTAATTATCTTCTAAATATTAAGGTTATAGATGTGTTAATGTCATTTTCTGTTGAAAATTTTAGATCAATTTGTAAAGAACAGAAGTTATCTTTTGTATCTGATAAGGCAACAGAATTAGAGAATAATGCATGTTCAATTACAAATAACAATAAAATTAGATTACTTAAATCATGTGTCATTTATGGAGCAAATGCTAGCGGAAAGTCCAATTTGTTAAAAGCTCTTGCTACCATGAAAAATATTATTACTTCAAATAGAGAGGTAAATTCAGAACTACCTGTAGTCCCTTTTTTATTAGATCCAGCTACTAAGAATGCGCCTAGCCTATTTGAAGTTAATATTAGTATTGCTGGTGACAGGTTTCAGTATGGTTTTTCTTGCACTAAAGAAAAAATTATTAATGAGTGGTTATATGTATATCCACATTTGACTGGTAAACGTAGAACATGGTTTGAAAGATTATATGATCAAGGTTCTAAAAACTACGACTGGAATGTTACAAATAACATTAAAGGAACAAAGAGCGTTTGGGTTGAAACTACGAGAGAGAATGTTTTATTTTTGTCAAATGCTGTATCTTTAAATTGTGTATCATTAAAGCCTTTGTTTGATTTCTTCAGCACTGGAATCGCTATTGTTTTAAGCACGGATTTTATTCCATTAACATTCACTACGGATATGGCTTTACACAATAATAAAGAGGAGATCCTTAATTTTTTAAAAGCTGCTGATTTAAAAATTACTGATTTTAAAATAAAAAAAGAAAAAGTTGATTACCAAAATATCAAAGGGCTATTGCCAGAGCAGATAAGAGAATCAATTGAAAAAAATCCTGATAGTTTAATGTCAATGAATATAAAAACGATTCATTCTGATAAGATTGGAAATCAAATAGAATTTGATTTAGAAAGAGATGAGTCTGATGGTACAAAAAAGTTATTTAAATTTACAGGACCTTTTATAGATGTATTAAAAAAAGGAAGAGTTCTTGTGGTTGACGATTTAAACATAAGTTTGCATCCTTTTTTAATGAAGTTTTTAGTTGAACTTTTTCACAATGAAAACACTAATCCAAAGTGTGCTCAATTGCTAGTGACAACTCATGAAACATCAATCATGACTCAAGATATTTTTAGACGAGATCAGATCTGGTTTACAAAATTAAACAGTTGCCAAATGACAGAATTATTTCCTTTGACAGACTTTAAACCATTAAAGGGAAGTTCAAAAGAAAGATTAGAAGTTAAATATTTTAAAGGTAAGTATGGGGCATTGCCTTATATTGATGTTTTCAGTTTGAACAAATTTTGAATGAGTATTTCAGTGTAAAATAGCCCAAAACACGCAACTTTATCTATTTAAAAGGTTAAATGATGAGTAACAGTAATAAATTTAACTCTTTTCGTAGAACACGTGTTAGTTCTGAAACTAGAAAATCATCAGTAAAAAATGAGTTAAAAAATGTTTTAATTGTCTGTGAAGGAAAAGTTACTGAACCTGCTTATTTAAAACTGCTTATTTAAATGAAATTTTGAAACACTATAGGCTTATCAATAATGTAAAAGTTGTATCATCTAATAAGGGATCGTCGCCAGAAAATGTTCTAGAGTGAGCTAAGTCGTTTATCAAAAAAGATGGTTATGACCAAGCATTTTGTGTATTTGATAAAGATAAACACTCAACATATAGCAGTGTTGTCAATAACATTAAGAATATAAGAAACATCTCTTCCATTAATTCTGTGCCCTGTTTTGAGTACTGGTTATTACTTCACTTTAAATATACAACTTCTGCCTGTTATACAAATAGTGATCCTGTTAAATACGTGATTGGTTGTTTAAAAAGATTTGACCCATCATATTGTAAAAGTAGTAAACAGGATTTTTCTAAATATATAAAAATGGTTTCTATTGCTGTAGAACATGCTATACAGTCATTAATAGATGCAAGCAACAACGGAACAGATGATCCATCGACTCATATGCATGAATTAATCTTGTTTCTGCAAAAACTATCAAAAGAAGTTAATGATTGAATAGATTGAAGTTCGTTGAAATCTTGAATCTTTGTCAAAACTATCTATTTCATATTCTGTATAATTTCCATAAAGCCTTTTTCAATAAACTTAAGCTAATCAGATAAGCGTACATAGGTAAGAATAATTTTATGGAAAATTTTCAATACTGTTTACCTACAAAATACATCTTCGGTCAAGGTGTTAGTTCTAAAGTAGGTCAGACTATCTCATCACTTGGATATAAAAAAGTTTTAATTGTCTATGGAGGAGGATCGGCTGTTCGCTCTGGTCTTATCTCATCAATTAAAGATCAATTGGCATCATTTTCTATTGGTTACACCTTGTTAGGTGGAGTAAAGCCAAATCCAAGAGCAGATCTAGTATATGAAGGTATTGAAATAGCAAGAAAGGAAAAAGTAGATTTCATTTTGCCTGTAGGTGGTGGTTCAGTAATAGATACAGCTAAAGCTATTTCATTAGGAGTAGCTGACAGTGAGCAAGGTGATTTTTTTGATTTTTATCTTAAAAAGAGAAAGCCCGTGTCCTCTTTAAAAGTTGGCGCTGTGCTTACCATTCCTGCAGCTGGCTCTGAAAGTTCAACCTCATCTGTAATTCAAAAGACAATAGGCGGTCATATAATTAAATGCGGATGCTCAAGTGAACTGAACAGACCTTTGTTTGCCATATTAGATCCTGAACTTACCTATACTGTAAGTAAATACCAGACAGCTTGTGGTATAACCGATATGATGGCTCATATCATGGAAAGATACTTTACAAATTCAGAGTGTGTTGATGTTACAGATAACATTTGTGAAGGTTTATTGAGGGCTATCATTAAGAATGCTCAGACAGTAATGGAAGATCCTCGTAACTACAACGCAAGAGCAAATATTATGTGGGCAGGCTCTTTAGCTCATAACAATATCTGCGGTGTTGATAGAGAACAGGATTGGGCAACTCATCACTTAGAACATCAGTTATCAGCTTTATATGATGTAGCTCATGGTGCAGGACTTGCGGTAATGTTTCCTGCCTGGATGGAGTATGTCTTAAAGCATGACGTCATGAGATTTGCCCGTTTTGCTTCAAACGTCTTTAATGTTGCATTTGACTTTGACGACCCTTCAGTTACAGCAAGTGCCGGTATTGATGCATTAAGATGTTTCTTTAAATCAATAGGAATGCCTTTGTCATTTAAAGAAATTGGAGCTAAAACTGAAGACATTCCTTTGCTTTTGAGTATGCTCGGTGTAGATGAGCAAAACAATAGTGAAGGTAAGTTTGTTGTTTTATATAAGAGCGATTGTGAAAAGATTTACTCTATTGCAGCAAACTATAGTGAACATAAGATAAATGAACAGTAGATATATTGGCTCTTTTGGTGCACAGTGTCTTTATTAGTGCTCACTTTGCGCAAATTGTATATCGTGATACCTTACACCATTAAGAGTCAATATCTTATAAAAAGATAAGCTAAAACAAAATAAAAGCTAGGAAAATAAAATGTTACAAAGACATAGATATCTTGAGTTGCTCTCAAGAGAGTATGACAACCGTTATGCGGTTTATACCAAGCTGATTAACCTCAATACTGTTTTATCTATGCCAAAAGGCACAGAGCATTTTATTTCTGATATTCATGGCGAATATGAAGCTTTTAAACATATCTTAAATAACGCCTCAGGCGTTATCAAAGAAAAGGTGAGATTAGTCTTTACTGATTACACTAAAGAGCAAATAGATGAGCTATGCACTTTCATTTACTATCCAAATGAATGTCTTTTAAACAAAGAAAAGGACGGTAGCACTGATTTAAACTCTTTTTATACCAAGACCATACTAGATTTAATTGCACTATCAAATTACCTCTCCTCAAAATACTCACGTTCTAAGGTAAGAAAAGCAATTGATGGTGACTTTTCATACATCATAGATGAGTTAATGCATGCTAAATCAGATGATCAAAACTCAAGAATGGCTTACCACCGTTCTATTTTAGAGGCGATTATCAAAACTGGCTCTGCTAAATATTTCATTTTAGAACTGTGTAAACTTATCAAAAGATTAGCTGTCGACAGACTGCATGTCTTAGGCGATATCTTTGACAGAGGTCCTCACCCAGATAAGTGCATGGATCTTTTAATGAAATATCATGATCTTGATCTGCAATGGGGGAATCATGATGTACTCTGGATTGGTGCCTGTTGTGGTTCTGCTTTGTGTGCTGTGAATGTACTTTGTAACAACATCCGCTATAAGAACTTTAAAATGCTTGAGAATGGCTATGGTATTTCTTTAAGAAAACTTGCCATGTTTGCAAATTCTACTTATAAAAATGAAAAGGACTTTCCGGCAGACCATAAAGCCGTAGCTGTTTTGGCTGTAAAACTCATCGGTCAGTTAGTAAAAAGACATCCTGAGTATGAATTAGATGACAGATTAGTGTTAGATGGTCTTGATCTTAAAAATGGTTCGGTTACTTTAACTGACGGTATGACTTATAAGTTAAAGACAACTGATCTGCCAACTGTAGATAAAGCTCATCCTTATGTATTAACTAAAGCTGAACAGGAAGTTGTAGATGATTTGGTAGCGTCATTTACAGGTTCAGTAAGACTTAATAACCATGTAAAGTTTCTGTATTCTAAAGGTACCATGTATCAGTGCTTTAATGGCAATTTGCTCTACCATGGATGTATCCCATTAGATGAGGATGGCTCCTTTAAAAAGATTAAATGTGACGGTAATGAACTGTCAGGTCGTGATTACCTGGATTTTTGCCAAAAGAAAATTCGCGAAGCTTATACCTTTCGAGATCAAGAGCATTTAGATTTCTTGTGGTACATGTGGACAGGTCCATTATCACCACTTTCAGGTCGCAGAATGAAACTCTTTGAAAGGCTGTTTGTACAAGATGAGTCAACTTGGCATGAGCCTAGAAATCCGTACTACACCTATTATTACGAAGAGAAAACCTGTAATCAAATCTTAAGAGAGTTTTCTTTAGATCCGAATAATGGCCATATCATCAATGGCCACACTCCTATCATGGTAAAGGACGGAGAAACTCCTGTAAGAGCAGGAGGAAAACTTTTAGTTATAGATGGAGGCTTTTGCAAAGCTTATCAGGCTAAAACAGGTATTGCAGGCTATACCTTAATCTATAGCTCACACTATTTGCATTTAAAGGCTCATACTCCTTTTACTACCATCAAAGATGCTATTGCTAATAACAGTGATATTGCGGACTTGCAGGTAATTTCTGTTGAAGATTTTAAACAAAGAAAGATGGTTATAGATACAGATCTTGGACAGGGGATAAAAGAGCTTATCACAGATCTTGAAGATCTTTTAGAGATGTATAAGCAAGGTCTGTTAAGAGAAAAATTGACCGATGAAAAGGGTAATCCTTTTATCTAGATTTTATCTGTGAACCCCATAGAGTCTATTTAAGAAATAATATAGTTCATTTAAAAACGTTAGGTACTCAATTTAAATAACGTTACGATAGTTTACAAAGATCACAAAAATAGCCACGTGAATTTTGAATTTAGGTTTAAACATGAATTTTTTAATTTAAAATTTACAAAAATTTGAGGTTAATTAACCTTTGTAAAAAAATCTTTATAACTAGGATTGCTTCAAGAGTTTACTAGGTTAATTAACTAAGTTTAATAATCATAATTATTTAAATTCTTTCTAACTCCTTGTAATAAAGCCATTTCTGAATTAAATCGGTATTTTTTTGCAAAAACATTACATCCGTTCACTAGGAAAAAAAGGATCTTATCTATATAATCATCATGCTTGAAAAAGCGATTATGTTTCAGTTAAAAAAGAACAGAAACGTTTACGACAGATAAAAAAATCTGTTTGAACTTAATTAGGAGTAATCATGAAAGAACAGTGGCGCGGTTTTACCGGCTCTCATTGGGTTGATGACGTTAACGTTAGAGACTTCATTCAGCACAATTACACACCTTATGATGGTGATGAGTCATTCTTAGCAGGTCCTACAAAAGCTACAGATAAGTTATGGGGCGAGTTACAGCAGTTACAGCATGAAGAACGCGCAAAGGGCGGTGTTCTTGATATGGAAACTGAAGTAGTTTCAGGCATTACTGCTTATGGTCCAGGTTACATCAGTGCTGATAGCAAGGATCTTGAGAAGGTTGTAGGTTTACAGACTGATAAGCCTTTAAAGCGTGCTTTCATGCCATACGGCGGTATCAAGATGGCTGAAGAGGCTTGCACCACCTATGGTTATACCCCTAACCCTAAATTCCACAAGATTTTCAATGAGTATCACAAGACTCATAATCAGGCAGTATATGATGCATATACTCCTGAAATGAGACTTGCTCGTAAGAACAAGATCATCACTGGTCTTCCAGATACCTATGGTCGTGGCCGTATCGTTGGTGACTACCGTCGTGTAGCTCTATACGGTATTGATTTCTTAGTAGCACAGAAGAAAGCTGACTTAGCAAACTGCGGTTGCGGTACCATGACTGATGACATCATTCGTCAGCGTGAAGAGTTAGCAGATCAGATCAAAGCTTTAAATGCTATGAAGGTTATGGCAGAGAGCTATGGCTTTGATATTTCACAGCCAGCAAACAACGCTCGCGAAGCTGTTCAGTGGTTATACTTTGGTTACTTAGCTGCTATCAAGACTCAGAACGGTGCTGCTATGTCAGTAGGTCGTGTATCTACTTTCCTGGATATTTATATTGACCGTGACTTAAAAGAAGGCACCCTAACTGAGGAAGAGGCTCAGGAGTTAATCGACCACTTAGTTATGAAGTTACGTATGGTTAAGTTCGCACGTATTCCTTCATACAACCAGTTATTCTCAGGTGACCCTGTTTGGGCAACTCTAGAGGTTGCAGGTTTCGGCATGGATGGCCGTCACATGGTAACTAAGAACGATTACCGTTTCTTACACACCTTAGAAAACATGGGTCCATCACCAGAGCCTAACTTAACAGTTCTATACACTGAGAAGTTACCATTAAACTTCAGAAAGTATGCTGCTAAGATTTCTGTTGATACCTCATCAATCCAGTATGAGAACGATGATGTAATGCGTCCTGTATGGGGCGACGATTACTCAATCTGCTGCTGCGTATCTGCAACACAGACTGGTAAGGAAATGCAGTTCTTCGGTGCTCGTGCAAACTTGGCTAAGGCTCTTCTATACGCAATGAACGGCGGTATTGATTGCAAGACCGGTATGCAGGTTGGCCCAAGATTACCTAAGATCACCTCAGAGTACTTAAACTACGACGAGTTAATGGCAAACTACGATATCGTTCTAGAGTGGTTAGCTGATCTGTATGTTAACGTATTGAACTTAATTCAGTACATGCACGACAGATACTACTACGAAGCAGCTGAAATGGCTTTAATCGATACCGATGTACGTCGTACTTTCGCAACTGGTATTGCAGGCTTCTCACACGTAGTTGACTCATTATCAGCAGTTAAGTACGCAAAGGTAAAGCCAATCCGCAACGAGAACGGCATTGCTGTTGACTTCGAGGTTGAAGGTGACTTCCCTCGTTACGGTAATGATGATGATCGTGCTGATAAGATTGCAGTATGGTTATTAAGAACCTTCTTAACCAAGTTAAAGAAGCGCCATACCTATCGTAACTCAGAGGCTACAACCTCTATTCTTACCATTACTTCTAACGTTGTATACGGTAAGGCTACAGGTTCATTACCTGATGGCAGAAAGGCAGGCGAGCCTTTATCTCCTGGTGCAAACCCATCATACGGTGCAGAGAAGTCTGGTTTATTAGCATCTCTAAACTCAGTTGCAAAACTACCTTACGAGTATGCTTTAGACGGTATTTCAAACACCCAAACCATCAGCCCAGATGCATTAGGTCACTCAGAGGAAGAGCGTGTTAAGAACTTAGTTCAGGTAATGGACGGTTACTTTAACCAGGGAGCTCACCACCTGAACGTTAATGTATTCGGTACTGAGAAGTTAATCGATGCTATGGAGCACCCAGAGAAGCCTGAGTATGCAAACTTCACAATCCGTGTATCAGGTTACGCTGTTAAGTTCATCGATTTAACTCGTGAGCAGCAGTTAGATGTAATTTCTAGAACTTGCCACAAGGCAATGTAATTTAGAAAAATTACACTATAATCTGTATAAAGAGGGCGCCTTTTGGCGCCCTTTGTCTGAATAAGATAGAATTACTTATAACGATTCAGAGCATCAAGTATCTATCAGAAACTAGAATTTATAGGACACATGTAATGACTCAAGGTTATATCCACTCTTTTGAAACTTTCGGATCTGTAGACGGACCTGGTGTTCGTTTCGTGGTCTTTATGCAAGGTTGCCCAATGCGTTGCCTTTATTGTCATAATCCAGATACTTGGAAAATGAAAACAGGGGAGACTTACGATGTTGATACTGTAGTCAATAAGGCCATGCGTTATAAAAACTACTGGGGCAAAGATGGCGGCGTTACAGTAAGCGGTGGCGAAGCATTAGTTCAAATTGAATTTGTAACTGAATTATTTAAAAAGTTCAAGGAACTTGGTGTAAACACCTGTCTTGATACTTCAGCAGGTCCTTATAGAGATACTGATGAGTATAAGCAAAAGTTCGATGAGCTTATGAAATACACAGATCTTGTGTTATTAGATATTAAACATTCTGACAGTGCTGAACACAAAAAACTAACAGGTATCGGCAATGAGAACATCCTGTCTTGCGCTCATCATTTAGATGAACTGCATATACCAGTATGGATAAGACATGTTTTGGTTCCAGGCATTACTGATAACAATGAACAGTTACAGAATGTAAGAAAGATCATTGATTCTTTATCAAATGTCAAAAAAGTTGAAGTACTGCCTTATCATTCATTAGGTGTACATAAATATGAAGCTCTAGGTATTGATTACAAGCTCAAAAATACTCCAATGCCTGATAAATCATCAGTTGAAATAGCTTGTAAGATTTTAGGTGCACATCAAGACTAAGCTAAACTGAATAGTTGCACACAGAGATCCCTTATTTTGAAATGTTTGCATCAACATAGCTTATACAGATGCAAACATTGCTTCATGCAAATCTAACTTATTTACTCATCTTCTTTAAGAATAGATGCTTTTGCTTTCTATTTGAAAAGATTCTTTTACTTCAGCTTTTTACGCTAACAGCGAAGTTCTTTCCTGCAAAGGCAATTACGTAAGCATAGATACTTTGAATCATTCTGTTTCCCATATAAGGTTCAGCGTAATTCTTCCCTTCAATTTGAGACAGTGCTGTTTCACTTAAGGTTGCTATATCCGAACCTGTAGGCTCTACTTTAATCTCTATGATTACAGCTTTGGTATTGCGCTCTGCTTTAAAGGTAATATCAGGATAACCGTTGCCTGATTCATAGTTAGAATGGTAATCAGTGATGAGATTTTCACAACATGTAAAAATTCCATTTAAAAAGCCATGATAGTAGTTCTATAAAGGAGCTTTGGTTGCTGTATCTCGTATTGAGACATATTTTTGTAGCATGTCAAAGAAGATGTCATAAGTTTCTTTTTGATTGCCACAAGACAAAGCATCAACAAGCTTATTATGCAGGTTATGCTTTATAAATTCAGAGCCAAATTTTGACTGAAAGATCTTGATAAGATAGTCACGTATCTCAAGATTAGGAAGTTTTGCACAAATATTATTGTATCTTATACTGCTATCATCTAAGGCGTCAGTTGCATTCCAATCTACTGTTAAATATCCTTTGTGTAGTAACAGAGACCAAAAGTCGTCAAAGCTATTCTCTGATAAAATGTCATAGTTCATGGAATCGTTTAATTGAAAGGTAGCAGACTTACCATTAATTAAGATCTGAATGATATTTGTTGCATAACCAGACAAATTATCTAGTTTTTCTTTTAACTCTTTATCTTTATTAGAAACAAGATCACACCAGTAGGTATCTGTTTTAATTTCTGAAGCTATGCCTTTTCGCTTTTGTTCAAAATTGTTTTTTACAAAGTTAACAACATCTACAGGATTAAAGATTTCTTTGTCGTAGAATTTGTAACCACCGTAGTACTCTTTTACTATTGGAAAACAATATTCAAGATCATAGTCTTTTAAGAACTTTAAGGTCTCATCTTCAGTAAAACCAAACATGCCAGTGTACTTTATTTTATTAAAGATTATAAAGTATTTAATATATATTTATTTTTTTGATATGAACAACTGCCTATTTACTTGCTAAATAGGTAGTTGTTAAAAGTTAAGTGCTAGGGCACAGTAGCATTAAAACAGTTCTGCTTTTTACTTTAATCTTTTCACCTGCGTGATACCTGGTACTCATATAGAATGGAGTTACGTCTTTACCAGGTCCTAGAGATGTATTGATGAACTGGTACCAGCTCTTATCAAGGTGACCTGGAACGCATGGTATTTCGATAGTCAAATCTTCCCAAAAGGCATTAACAAAGATGTAGGCATACATCTCTTGTTTACTGTAGTAGTATAAAAAGCCAATTGAGTGAGACATATCAGACCAATCGGGCTGGAATGGTTTTATACCATGCCACTGGATCTTGGCATTAGTGAGCAATTTGTCTAATTTATGGTGAGGTGTATCATTTACATGCTTAATTTTACCGATTCTGGAAAGACCAATTAGTGTCTTGGTAAAATCAAACATCTCACGCTGTTGCTCATTAAGATCCCAGTTTAAATAGCTAAGCTTATTGTCCTGGCAATAGGCATTGTTATTACCATTTTGAGAGCGCAGTACTTCATCTCCCATACAGATCATTGGAGTACCCAGTGAGAGCATGGTAATTGCCATGAAGTTTTTCACCTGACGAAGTCTTAATTCATTTAAATGAACATCATCGGTAGGGCCCTCAAAGCCGTAGTTTGCTGAATAGTTGTTATCATTACCATCACGGTTATGTTCACCATTAGCAAGATTATGCTTGTGTGAATAGCAAACCAAATCGTACAAGGTAAAGCCATCATGACAGGTGATAAAGTTAACAGACTTTTGAGCATCAACCATTTGCTCGTTGTAAATATCAGGAGAACCTAAAAGTCTTAAAACAAACTTTTTGACCATACCAGGATCTGCTCTCATGAAGCTTCTGACATCATCTCTGAACTGTCCGTTCCACTCTCTCCATTTAGAGCCTGAAATAGCACCTAACTGATACAGACCGCCTGCATCCCATGGCTCTGCAATTAACTTGGCCTCAGCAAGTCGTCTGTTTGCATCAATAGACAACAAGGTTGTGTTGTCGTTCATTGGGGCGCCAAATTTGTCACGGGTTAGAATAGAAGCTAAATCAAATCTAAATCCATCAACATGCATCTTCTCATGCCAGAAGACAAGTGAGTCAATAATCAGGTTTCTTACAACAGGCTGGTTAGCATTTAAAGAGTTGCCACATCCAGAGTAGTTCTGATAATAGCCATCTTTAATGATGTAGTAGCCATCCTTATCAAAACCTTTAAAACAGTAACTAGGACCGTTCTCATCACCTTCAGAGGTGTGGTTGTAAACCACATCTAGGATAACCTCGATGCCGTTTCTGTGAAGGGCTTTGACCATGTCACGGAACTCTTTTACAGGTCCTTCAATACTTTTATCGGAACTGTAGCCTTCGTGTACTGAGAAAAATGCCATAGGACTGTAGCCCCAATAGTTATCCATATTAGGTCTAGCATCCTTTTCATCGAACTGATATACAGGCATGAGCTCTACTGCTGTGATACCTAGCTCTACAAGATAAGGGATCTTTTCAATAAGACCTTTGTAGGTGCCTCTTAGTTCATCTGAAAGACCTGAACTTTTATCAGCCGTAAATCCTTTTACATGCATCTCATAGATGATGGTGTTCTCAAGTGAATGGTGAGGAAAAGTATCAATACCCCAATCGTACTCGTCTACATTGATGACAGCACTCTTAGGTGCATATTTAAAAGCAAGCTTCTCGTCTTTAGGTAAGAATCTTTTGTAATCATCAGGGAAGAGTACTCTCTTTCCATATGGGTCAATTAAGATCTTGTTAATCTCTTCTGCCTGAGATTGTGCCTGTGGACTGTCTACAGTTTTTGTTACTCTATAAGCATAGATTTGACCAGCACCTATATTGTGAACAAATACATGCCAAAAGTAGGTGGATTTAAAAACTGTAGAGGACAGATGTACTACATAAGGTGAATCGTCATCTACTGCATCGAACAGTAAAAGATCAATTTCGGCTGCATCTGGTGCCCAAACGGCGAAATTTACACCATCTTTTTCAATAGTTGCACCTAAATGCCTGCAGTGACCTTGTGAAATAATATAATTCTTGTTGCTCACGTATACCGATCCTTGATAAAAATTGGTTTATATCTTTGTTCATATTCTGAATATAGATTGAGCTTAGTTGAAATCAAGTTCAGTTTAATAAAATGAACTCTCTAATCTTATTCACTTTTTTTTGTGCTCATACGCACTTACACAATTGTTGTACTCAATTGTAGCAATCCTGCTTTGAAAACTCTTACAGCTTATTCATCTTTCTGTGATGAAATTCATCAATAATGCTTTACTTCTAAATTTAAAGCACCGGTGTAAAACATAATTAAAATAAACTAAACAATAAAACCTATCTCAATGTTCATTTTTAGGGCGTAGTTAATCATTATGACCTAAATTATGTTATTTTTGACGGTATGCAAAACAACTATGGATGCAACTGATTTTGCAAAAGTTCTCTTTTACGAGGATCACCATTTCGTTTACCAAAGATGTAAATTGATTAGCAAATTGAGTATGCACAACACAATTCTTCATTGGAGTTTATAGTATGGCAGATTTAAACTACATTGCAGCAGGTCGAATCAACACCACACCTCTCGATCTTAATGGCAATCTTGATAAAATTCTCAAACAATGCGCACAAGCTGTAAAAGAAGGTATCTCCATTATAGCTTTTCCAGAACTTGCAATTTCTGGTTACAACTGTGGTGATCTGTTCTGGCATAGTGAGTTAACTAAAGGTGCACAGCATGCTTTGTTAAATTTAAAGTACTCACTGCCTGAGGGGATAGTTGTAGGTGTAGGTCTTCCTTTAACCGGCTCTGATAATAAGACTTATGATTCTTATGTTCTATTAAAGAAAAGCAAGATCATAGGTGTAAGTGTTTTACACTCATGCTATAACAGCTGTGACTCAAGAGTTCGATTCTTTAGAACTCCTTGTGTAGAAGGTTTATCTTTTAATATAGGTTCTGAGATCTTTACCCCTGCAAACACTTTTGAGGTTAAACTTAATGTTTCTTCAAAACAGACAGTAACCAAGAGCGTTGGTATTTACTTTAATGAAGGTGATTTAGCTTATCTTGATAAGGTAGAGCTTTTAATCTGTCCTGAGGCCAAGCGTTTTGAACTTTTTGATGACAAAAAGCGTGTTGTAGATGCTGTAGCCTTATCTTCAAATCTAAAATGTACCGTTGTAACAACTAACTTATTAGGCTGTGAAAGCGGTTCTGATATCTTTGATGGTCTGTCAATTATTGCTGATGACGGTAAGTTAGTCTCACAGAGTAACTATCTGTCATTTAAGCGAGCTGATTTTGTAACAGCATCATCAGGTATCAGTGAGTTCTTAAATGAGTATGACACTATTGTTAGAGCTGTAGCATTAGGTCAGTTTGACTGGATGTTAAAGACCCGTTCTCATGGTTTTGCTCTATCTATGTCAGGTGGTGCTGATTCAGGTCTTTGTGCAACTTGTGTCTGCTATGGTCAGTTAGCAGCACTACAAGAGTTAGGCTATGACGAGTATAAAGAGCTTTTATCTGCATTAAAGTTTGAGGTACCTGCTTTTACAGGTGATAAACAGTCATATGTAAAAGAAAAGATCATGCCTCAGGTCTTAACCACTGTATATCAAGGCTCAGCTGTATCAGGCTCTGTAACCAGAACTGCAGCAGAAAAAGTTGCTCATAACATCGGAGCAACTCATTATGAGTGGTCAATTGCAAAGTTAGTTGAAGATTATGTTGCTATCATCAATGGAACAACGCCTGATGATAAGCTTAACTGGGATCGTGACGATTTGACATTACAGAACATTCAGGCTCGTTCCCGTGCACCTGGTATCTGGATGATCGCAAACCGTTATAACAAGCTTTTAATGTCAACCTGTAATGCTTCAGAGGATGCTGTAGGTTATTGCACTATGGATGGAGATACAGCAGGTGGTCTATCTCCAATTGGTGATATTTCTAAGAGCAGAATTCTAAAAATCAATCAGCATATAGCTGATGATGGTATTGAGATTGTAAAAGGAGGCTTGAAACTTGATGTGCCTGATATGTCATACATTTCAGCTCAGGCTCCAACTGCTGAATTAAAGCCAGGTCAGACTGATGAGCGTGACTTAATGCCTTATGTGATTTTAGATAGAATTCACGTTTTACATCAAGAAGAGCTATTCACTCCACAGAGAATTTTAGATACTTTAGCAGAAGAGTATCAGAATTTCTCACGTGATGATCTAAAGCTGTTTGTAACTCGTTACTTTACAAGACTTGCTGTAAATCAGTGGAAGAGAGAAAGGGGCGCTACCACTTTTCATATTGAGAAGACTGATTTAAATGCAAAATCAGGCTTTATTTTCCCATTACTAAATGATGGTTTCAGATCATTGCTTGAAGATCTTAAATAACGTTTAGTACTAAAAAGTCTTAGATGCGCCTAACTTAACGAGTTTTTATTTCAATCAGTTAGGCGTCTTGGAACTTAAGGTCAATTTCAAGAGACCTGAATATGTAATATTGTTTTGTTTTACAATATTAAATTGTTGTCAATTATGATTGTTGTCTGCAATATGCATCTTTCTAAAGCTTTTTGCTAATTGATTTCTTAAATAGTGAAAAGAGATTATTGATGTCCCATTTATTTTGTTCTGCCTCCAAAATTTTTCTCAATGAATAATCAATAAGGTTTAACCATTTTCTTTCATGTACTTAAAAGAAAGAGATAAAAAAGTTATAATAAAAGGTTACAAGCGTATATGTTAAAAGGTAACTAATGAACAAAAAACACCCAGCTCAAAGACTTGATGTGATCATAGAGCAAGGATCACTATCTCCATTAGCAGGATTGAAGAAATTCTGGCCATTTTTAAAACCATATATCTTTTTAACCATATTAGGTGTTTTGCTTACTATCCCCGTAGGTGGCTTAGATGCAGCTGTTGCATCGTTCTTAAAGCCATTTATGGATAACGTAATGGTGGATAAAAATACTGAATTTGCTTTAAAGGTTCCTTTTATTATTATTGGATTTACCTTAGTGCAAGGTATCTGTATTTATACCTCAAATATCGTTAATACCTATGTAGGTGCAAGAATTTCAACTGATTTGAAATTAGCTTTATATAAGAAGTTATTAGTTAGTGAATCTGTTTTCTTTGATAAGAATACCTCAGGTATTGTTCTTTTAAGATTCTGTAATGATGCAGATTCTGCTACTACAGGTCTTATTACTAACGTAAAACTCTTCTTATCGAAGTTCTGGTCCTCATTAGGGTTATTGGCGGTTCTGCTTTGGAACTCATGGCAATTGTCTTTCATTGCCTTAGGTGTACTGATTTTGTTGGTGATCCCAATGAAGATTGCCAGAAAGAAGGTTATGAAGATCATGTCTAAGAATGTTGAGGCTCAGACAAAGATCAACACTACCTATGTAGAAACCTATTCTGGTATCAAGATCATCAAATCCTTTAACCTTATCAAGACTATGTATGAGAAGTTTCATAGAGAAGCTGAGGATATCTTTAAATTCTCTATGAAGATGACAAGAGATACCAACTGGTTATCTCCTGCTATGCATTTAGTTACAGCATGCGGTGTAGCAGGTGTGCTTTACTATGGTATGTATTTAATTACCACAGGTGTAATCACCTCAGGTACTTTCGTAGCATTCTTGGCTGCTCTAATCATGCTCTATACTCCAATTAAGAGTATTGGTAATAACTATGTAGGTTTACAGACAGCTTTATTAGCATTAGAGCGTATCTATGTTATCTTAGATACACCTTCATTTGAAGCAAATGATGGAGAGGGTAAAAAAGAACTTAAAGCTATATCAAAAGAGATTAAGTTTAACCATGTAAACTTCTCCTATGACGGTCAGAGAATGATCTTAAAGGATGTGAACTTATCAGTTCCGGTAGGTAAGAAAGTTGCTTTAGTAGGTAACTCAGGCGGTGGTAAGTCTACAGTATGTTCTTTGATCCCAAGACTATATGAGTTAGATTCAGGCAACATCACAATTGACGGGATTGATATTACAGAATTTACCTTATCATCTTTAAGAGACAAGATCTCTATGGTGTTCCAGGACAACTTCCTCTTTGATGGTACAGTAAGACAAAACTTAATGTATGGTAAAGCTGATGCTACTGATGAGGAGATTAACCGTGCTATCAAGAGTGCATATCTTGATGAGTTTGTACAGAAATTGCCAAATGGTATTGATACTGTAATCGGTGAACGTGGTTTACTTTTATCTGGTGGTCAAAAGCAGCGTTTAGCTATTGCAAGAGCAATTTTAAAGAATGCGCCAATCGTAATCTTAGATGAGGCAACCTCAGCTCTTGATAATAAGTCAGAGAAAGTGGTTCAAAGAGCATTAGATAAGCTTATGGAAGGCAGAACTACCATAGTGATTGCTCACAGACTTTCAACTGTTATGGATGCTGATAAGATCTTGGTTATCAATGATGGTCAGGTGGTTGAAGAGGGTACTCACAATGATCTGTTAGAAAAGAATGGTTCTTATGCAGTACTTTATAGATCACAATTTTCTAAATCTCATCATGATAATCATAATTCTGAGAACGAGAAAATAGTTGATAAAGTTACAATTGATCAAATTAATGATAAAGATTAAATTATAAACGATAGTACAAATATTTCTGTAAAAGTTATAAACAGAAATGTGTAATTTTAAATGCAATACTTAACAGAGTTTTATTAGTAACTATAGATTTTGTTATAAGTAATAACTCTGTTTTTATTTGTCTTTTGACTGATTAAAGAGCATTTGTAAATTAATTACTAATAATTTAATTAAATTTACATAATTAGTTAACCTTACCATAATGAAAATGGCAAAGATGGTAGTGTGAAGAGTAGGTTTTATCAATACAATGAATAAAGATAGTTCTGATAAGATTATAAGAAATGTTCTTGCTTTGTCAGGAAGTTTTGTTGCTTTTGTATCTCTATATCTAGCCTATTCTTTATATTTTGGCTTTGCTCTTACAACTGTTAAGTTTTACTCTTTTAGGCTTTACCTGTTTATCTTCATATTTGAGTACTTGTTCTCAACTGCATTTACAGGAGTGAACAGAAGTTTTATTTTTAGAGGTATTTTTAAAGAATCTGTTGCTGTATTGCAGTTAACATGTTTTTTAATTTCTCTTTTAGTTTTAATACTTTTCTTACTACACAGTTTAGGTGATTCTAAACGTCTTGTTATTGGATATTTTGGCGTTATCTTTTTGGTATTGGAATTTAGTTCACGATTATTGATTAAATTCGTATTTGTAAGACTTTATAAAAACTCTAAGTTTTCTAACAAAATTCTCGTAATAACAGACAATGACTGTAGAAATACTATCAAAGGTTTATTAAAAAATTTTGATTGGAGACGTGAAATTTGTGGTATTTCAGTTCCTCAAACCTTTAAACAAAATAAAAAAATCTACGGTATAGATGTCGTTTGCTCATATCAAACTCTATTAGATTACATTACTCATAATAATGTTGATGAACTCTTTGTTACCGTCAATCTTGATGATAATGAAGAACTGAAGAATGTCCTATCTCAAGCCGAGGAAATGGGAATTAGAGTTAATATAAAGATTAATCTTGAAGTATTTGACTACTTACCTCAGTCTTTTATTATTGTAAGAAAATTTGGTAATCTGCACTGTATTTCTGTTAGTCGTATGTTTGTTTCACATCAAAAAGCTATTGCAAAACGCTTATTAGATTATACAGGCGGTATTGTAGGATTCATCATCTTTTGCGTTGCATATTTAGTACTAGCTCCGATTATAAAACTTGACTCTAAAGGTCCAGTACTCTTCTCTCAGGACAGAGTAGGTAGAAATGGAAGGATCTTTAAATGTTATAAGTTCAGATCAATGAGAAGTGATGCTGAAGAAATAAAAAAATCATTGATGTCTCAAAATGAAATGAATGGTTTGATGTTCAAGATGGAAAATGATCCAAGAATCACCAAAGTTGGTCATTTTATTAGAAGAACATCACTTGATGAGCTGCCTCAGTTTATGAATGTTTTAAAGGGAGACATGAGCTTAGTAGGTACAAGACCACCTACCGTAGATGAATACAATAACTACGAACCTAAACACAAAGCTCGTGTTTCAATGACTCCAGGCCTTACAGGCTTATGGCAGGTAAGCGGTAGGAGTAACATCAAGAATTTTGATGACGTAGTGAAACTTGATATGGAATATATCAATAATTGGTCTGTGCTTTTAGATATTAAGATTATTCTGCTAACAATTAAGGTTGTGTTGTTTGGAAAAGGGGCTAGATAATATTATTTTACGGCGACAAAATGAAGCCGACCGTTATCACAAAAATAGTTAGTTAATCATATACTGTAGTTAACCTGCAGGATGTTCTTTATATATGGACCCACTTAAACTTGCAAGAGATTTTGATAACTTTTCATAACGTAGTAAATGCAGCTATATATCCGGTCTCTTGTTGAGTATGCCTACTCTGACCTCTATGGTGTTTGCGACTGTATTCCTTAATTAACTTCTCGGCATTTATTGCCTTTAACCGCGTCAGGTTTGGTACAGCCCGGTTTTACCTGTTATGCCAAATTTATCTTTCTCTGTGCATTTCCCTGGTGGGAACTTTTTTGCTATTTCTCCTAAGAGTTCTTATAACAAATCTTTTTAAGCAAGCTGAAGTTTAGCAGATGTATCTGATATCTCATTTGCTTTGTTTTCAAATGTTTTCCTTTGAGTTAGCATTGCCCATAATATTCTAATTATCTTATTGGCAACAGCAATCATGATCTTCTTTGCTGGTTTGCCATTTAGTTTTAGCCTCAGAGCAAATCTGTCAAGGTGTGTATCCTTTCCCTGTTCAAGATGCCTTGATGCATTCTGTATAACCGTACAGGCACATTGTGCTAAGAGCGCTCTGAGATACCTGTTTCCTGTCTTGGTTATGCCACCTAAGGTAGAACGACCTCCTGTAGAATGCTGACTTGGAACAACACCGTTCCATGCAGCCATTTCTCGACCATTTCTAAACTGCGATGCATCACCAACCTCAGCTACAATGGCACTTGCTGTAAGAGGACCTACTCCAGGGCAGGTTAAAGCTATCTTAACAAGCTCATTATCTTTATTAAGAGACTCAATCTTCTCTGACAGTTCTTTTTCTCTTTATTCCGACCTGTTACTATCAATGCGCTAATGTGGCTAATGACACTTGCTCTGCTTATCTTTTCTGCAACAGAGTACCTAATGCGTAAAAAGATGGCTGAGAACAAACTTTCAATTCCATCTTCTGACCACAGGACTGAACTTACAAGACCTAGTATGATGAGAGTTTACCAGTACCTTAGTAACTCGAGCATTTGTCTGGCATACATACCTGGTAGTGAGTTTGTAAAATTAACGGGAATGCCCAAAGATATGCAAAAAATTTTGCTGTCTATGGGCGAGGTATGGTGCAGATATTATGTAAGTTCGACTTACAAAGCTTTTATCTGCACTGAAGTTTAAAATTTATGGCAGTAAAGATCAGGGAGAAATAATCCTAAAATTTACTGCGTAATGTCAGAACTATGGTACGATAATCAAGTTTTGTAATTCTTCAAAAAGCATATCTTTTCATTTAATGGAAATTATAATAATGTATAGTATAAATGATATTAAATTTGGCGGGGGGGGTAAAAGGAACTTCTATAGAGTTGACATTGACGGCCTTAGAGCGATTGCCTGCATCAGTGTAGTTCTATTCCATGCCTTTCCCGAATTACTAAATGGCGGTTTCATTGGTGTTGATATTTTTTTTGTAATTTCAGGATATCTTATCTCCTCAATTCTTTACAGAAATCTCTTTAATCCAGATTCACCCGGTAGAGTGAATATCATTGATTTCTATATAAGACGTGTAAGACGAATTTTTCCAGCACTGATTGCGGTAATTTTAACAACACTAATCTTAGGATGGTTTGTTCTCTTGCCAGACGAATATAAATTTCTTGGAAAACATGTAGCTGGCGGTTCTGTTTACATAAATAACATTATGCTGTACAGAGAGAGTGGGGAATATTTTAATGTTGCTTCCAATGCCAAGCCTCTGCTTCATCTATGGTCACTTGGTGTTGAGGAACAGTTTTACCTCGTTTTTCCTGTTTTTCTGTATGTTATCTACAGACTGAATTTAAACTTTGTTCGAAGTCTCACTGTCTTTACTGTAATTTCATTCTATCTAAATCTCAACGGCATATATAATAATCACCAGTCTGCTTCATTCTATTTGCCTTGGTGCAGATTCTGGGAGCTAAGTTCTGGTGCAATCTTAGCCTATCTTGTAGATTTCTATAAAGACTTGTGGAGTGACATTTTACCCAAGATTAAACATTTTATTTATGCTGTAATCTTCAGAAACAGTAAAAAAATCGATACCCAGAGTACCCTGTTTGAAAATCTTATATCTTTTACCGGTTTTTTCTTAATTATTCTAGGACTTACTTCAATTAAGAATGGTCAGAATTTTCCAGGATCTCTTGCTCTTATTCCAGTATCAGGAGCAATCTTAATTATTGGCGCAGGCAAAAAAGCTTATATTAATAGAAAAGTTCTGTCTCATCCTGTAATGATATTTCTGGGACTAATAAGCTATCCTCTTTATCTGTGGCACTGGCCACTGCTTTCAATGGCATATATCTGTGCAGGTCAACAACCAGAAGCATGGATAAAAATCAGTGCAGTGTTAACAGCGGTTTTTCTGTCCGTCTTAACTTACTTTTATATTGAACCTCCATTAAGATATGGAAAATATCCTAAAGTTAAGGCTACAGTTCTTATTTTTACATTATTCTTGACTGGAGGAATAGGTCTTACCGTTTTTTTTACAGACGGTCTAAAATATACCCTTAATTCAAAAGAAAGTGAGTTAATTTATAAAACAATGAAATATAAAATGCGTGACAGTTGGAATATATATGACCAATATGTAGACAACTGTAAAGAGACATTGTCTGGTTGGCCTAACAACACCTGTGGTTTTCAAAGTAAAGCAGGAATGAATGATGTTGCTTTAATTGGAAGTTCACATGCAGGACATCTTTTTTATGGTTTACAGGATTTGGCAAAGAGGAAGAATCATTCAATTGCACTGCTAAGTGAAGTAAATCAAAGTTGCTTTTATGATTTGTATACCCCAGGTTCTTTTAGTTCCTATTACAAAGGGATTTCAGAAGCTTATTCATACGTTAAGAAACAAGACAATATTAAAGTTGTGCTACTGGCGGATGTGGTTACAGAGTCAGTTGATTTTTACAAGCTTGTTAATCATCCAGAAATAAAAGATCCTGCATCAATTTATGAAATTGCTGTAAAAAAATCTCTTGACCTTTTAAAAGATAAAAAAGTAATTATAATCCTAGATTTATACAGGTTGCCTTTTGAAGTTTCATCTTGTTATGAAAGACGCATATCATTTAAAATGCAGAATAAAAACTGCAAATTCTCACCGAAGAGTTCTCCTATTTATAAAAACAGAGAGTTAATTAACAATGCTATAAAAAATGTTGCAAAAAATTACAGCAATGTTAAATTATTTGATTTGTCTGAGGTGTTTTGCAATCATAAAGAATGTACTGCCGAAATTGGTGACAATATTTTGTTTTTCGACAATCATCATTTAAATATTGAAGGCTCAAAATATGTATCTACTTTTATTTTTAATATGATTGAGAAAACTTTTGATGAAATAAAGCGTTCACGATAAGCTTTACAAATTAATTTTTTTTTGAAAGATTATGGTGTATTACAGAAAAGTGAGTGATTTGGTAGAAGTCAAGAAAAATTATAAGGACTCAGTATGTAATGTTTTTACAACTAAACATTACATGAGTTCTGGATAAATAATGGTTCTGTCCTTAAATTTGTGGGGTCTTGGACTCAGTCCATCTTCCAAAGCTCTCCACCATTGTCATGAGGAATAAATATGCAGGCAGACAATAACTCTTCCATCTTATAATGGATCATTGCTATTTTTTCGATAGATAACGGATATTTTGCTAATCCCACAATTTTCTGTACTGACCCAAAATTTATTCTTAAGAACACTCAAAATCTGCACAATTTTAAAATGTTCGTAACAGTCAATTAACTTATATTCAACTAAATATTATGATTCTCATTTCTTTGTACAAAACTTGCATTATTAAGATCTATAAAATTCTTACCCCGTTGATAAAAAAAGTGTCAGCTGTGCCAAAAAAAATGCTAGAAAAATATCCCTATGCATTAGTAATTATTGTTCCGCTATTACTAACTGCAATTTTTACACAGATGTGGGGATTAAAAAAATCTATTTTAACATTTGTATTAAGCTGCTATTTACTTACAGGTTTAATAACTATCTGTAAAAATAAATTATACGGGGGGTATATAGTATGTATATCTGTGTTTTGTAATATACCATGTTTATTTATTCAAAAACTACATCAAAACATTGGAGGACTACCAAAGTATTATGAATTCTTACAACAATGGAATTATATATTTGGGTTAATTTTTTTTGCTTTCGCCTGTACTCTTGTCATTAATTTTATAAGTAAATTTCTTAGTAATCACATTATTGTCAAATATTCTCTTCGAATTTTAGCTTCTTTTATACTTTTACTACCTGGATTTTATTCTGTCTGTTATCTAATAAATTGGGCAATGGGTAACCCTTTGCTTGAATTAAATGCAGTTTTAGCTTTTTATCAGACAAATTTTTCAGAAGGATATTCTTATTTAAAAGATATGATTCATATAAAGAGGGCTATGGCTGTATCTTTTATTCTCATTTTTACATATCTTATTGCTTATAAAACAGTTTCATCTTCTTTTATAAGATTAAATCGATATTCCTGCTGCTTGTTTATAGTGTGCTTTTTTGTAAGTTATAATGGACACAACAAATTTTGGTATAACATTTTAACTGCACCATTTGAGGATGCAGATGCTGTATTGCAATCCTATTCTGACTATTCAAAACTTACAGAGCAAAGATCTTATAATACCCAAAACTTTAAAAATTACAGCAAATCAGCTTTTGACGGAACATACGTTATTGTCATTGGAGAATCTGAAAGTAGGGTAAATATGAACTGCTATGGCTACAAAGAAAAAAATACCCCTTTTCAAACTAAACTTAAGATGAATAAAAACAGCATTTTCTTTAATAATGCTTTTTCAAATCATACTCATACTGTACAAGTACTAAGTTATGCGCTTACATCTAAAAATCAATATGAAAATCAATCTATTCATACTAAAGATGTTGTTTCTCTTATTGAAGTTGCAAAAAATAGTCTTGGTTACCACACAGTCTGGATTTCCAATCAAAGCAAAATAGGTTTCTATGAAAATCCTATTTCGGTTATAGCTGAAAGTGCTGATGAAAAATACTGGGCAAGCAATTTTGGATCATTGTCTTATTCAGATAAAAAGTATGATGAAAACCTGATCCCTTATTTTGATAACTTAAATTTGTCTAAGAATAAAAATCTAATATTCGTTCATCTTATGGGAAGCCATGCCTCATATACAGACAGATATCCTGCTTCTTATGAAATTTTCAATTCTGATTCAAATACTGTTAACTCATACAATAATTCCATTTTTTATAATGACCATGTGCTAGAGCTTATTTTACAGAGAGCCAAAAAATTACCAAATTTTAATGGAATGCTTTATTTATCAGATCACGGAGATGATGCAGCAAAAGGTCTTTATCATAATTCAGCTCAGTTTACATATCCAATGGTAGAAATACCATTATGGCTCTATTTTTCTGATAGTTATATCTCAGAGCACTTTCAAATAGTTAATACCTTGAAAGAACATATTGATACTCCTTATACGAATGATTTACTTTTCGAAACAGTTTTAGGAATTATTGGTGGAGCAAATTCTGAGTTTTACAATAAAAGTAACGATTTATCATCTGCTGCTTATAAACATAGTTTTAATGACATCAAAACTTTGCATGGAGCTAAAAAACTAAAAATGATCCTTTTTTAGATGATCATTCAAAAAGTGCAGTTCCTCATATGTAGCATTTAATGAATATTAATGGACAAACAGCTTAATATAAAAGTGAATTCAAAATAACGAATTATATAAAAATGCTTCAGTCCTAAAAATATCAGAAATTAGTAAAAACTTATAATTTGACATTTAGAAGTATACGATCCGTTTATGTCAAAAGTAAGATATCTTTTTTGTGCTTATTTTTGTATTGGTTTATAAAATATCAACATACGCAAACTATGGTAAAATAATTAAGGTTTGTAATTCTTCAAAAAGCATATCTTTTCATTTAATGGAAATTAGAACAATGTATAGTATAAATAATATTATCGGGGGGGCATAATCTTATTTTAACCCTACAAACTGTAAGGTGTATTGCTTTTTTGGAAATATTTATGGTACATACTCACGTCTTAAATGATGTATTACATGGACTTGGTGGTAGTGGTGTATCAATCTTTTTTATTTTGTCTGGTTTCTTGATGGTCTATAACTATTTCAACCAAAATAAAATCAAGAAAATTTCTTTTATATCTAGCTTATTCTTTTCGTACTCCAAAATTAAGAAACTTTATATACTGCACATTCTATGCACTATTGCTGTTATGATAGTAGGTTTTGAATCAAAAGATTTTATTTATACGTCTTTTAGATTTATATTGAATTGTCTGTTAATACAAGGATATTTTCCTATTCAGGACCCATCAATCAATGGAGTATCATGGTTTCTGTGTCCACTGATTTTGGGATACATGGTTTTTCCATTTTTTCTGAAAAGAATGGAAAATTGTTATTCAAGTGAAAAAGCAATTTTCTCCATTATACTATCGATTGTTATTTTAATTTTGGTGGGACTATCTTGCAGCAATTATATCTTACAATCAAAACCAGTTAATCAGGAAACCAATTGGGTAGAGAATATTACTGAATGGGCTTTGTATTATCACCCAATTATTAGGGTATTTGATATTATAATTGGATTTAGCTTGGGCTACCTTTTTATAACTTTAAAAAAAATACCTTCAAGATGCAAAATTACTTGTCTTGAAGGTTTAGCTTTTCTTCTGGTGATAACAGGTTGTGCATTAAATGCAATATTTAACAAAAATCTTAACTTAGGATTCACACATCCTGAAATATGGTGGACACTAGATCTTGTATTTCTTCCTGGAAGTATGCTCTTGGTTTATAGTTTTGCTTTTCAAAATGGTGTTTTATCATATATACTGACTAACAGATTTACACTTTTTATTGCAAGTATTTCTGCTGAAGCCTATCTTATACATGCAGTTGTAATTCATTACATAAACAGTATTTTTTATCATATACCGTTTATAGAAAATCCTGAAATTTTTTACAATACTTATGGAAAATATGTAAGCCTTACTTTAGGCTTTTTATTAACTATATTTGCTTCTCTTGTATATCATAACCTATATTGTCGATATAAGTGGAATTTTACATTTATGAAACATCACAGAAAAGTATACAATTGGACAGAACGAAGTAAATAAAAAAATAGCCATGAACTTAATTTATTATGTTATTGGTTTTGAATCGATTACACATAAGTTGGATTGTATTTTGGTAATTGGTATGGTTAGGTGTAGTATTTTATGTATTTTAGTAAACAAAGTATTCTGCGTAGCTTTTATTTATCAGTAACTTTGATCGTTATATTTTCGCTTTTTTATAAATGTAAATATGGCTATGCGACATTAGATGAGGCTTTCTACCCAACTATCGCTAAACGATTCTTACAAGGAGACAGAATTTTATTTGATGAGTGGAATAATACTCAACTGTCTGCTTTGGTAATCATGCCTTTTCTTAAGATTTACTCTTTATTTCACCATGATTACTCTGGAGTATATCTATATTTTAGGTATGCTTATACTGTTATAAAAATCTTAATTACATTTCTGCTTTTTTTTAATCTTCGACGTTTTGGAGAGTTTAAGGCATATGTTGTATCTTTGATTTTTTTAATTTATTGCTGTTATGGTTTAATGGTAATTTCTTACAACTCCATAGCCATATTTGGTATCCTTCTCTGGATAATCTGCTTATTTTGTGCTCCAAAATCAAAATATAGATTTATTAGATATATTATTGGTGGAGTTTGTCTTTCAGCAGCATGTTTAGGAATACCATATCTAGCAGGATTATTCTTACTGTATTGCTTAGGTGTTATAGTAGTATCAAACAAAAATCTAGCATTACCCCATGAAGTGAAATTATTTTATTCCTATAAAGCTTTACTTGGGGTAACGGTTGGAATTTTCATTTCCCTTACTTTTTTTATAATTTTTGTATTCAGTCATATTTCATTATCTCAACTAATAAATACATTACCTCATATACTTATGGGAGATCCTGATCATCCTGTAAATACATTATACAAGTATACGATTGGATATTTTTCAGCAATTCTGCTGGGTCATGGTGGCATGGTCATGTTTGACAGTGAGTCTACACAGATTTACGTAAAGCTCACAAGCATTTTAATATATACAGTTTACTTTTTACTATTCATAACATATTTTTTTATTCGAAGAAAAACATCGGACGTAAAAAAAATCTCCAGCCTATTTACAATAACTTCAATCGGTTTCGGTATTGTTTTAATTATTTTTTACATTAAGTTTTTTGTCGCAGACGTACATCTTAACAATCTTATTTTTGTACCAAATGTTATAGCACTAACTGTTGTATTTTATAAATACTTTGATGTCAGAATACAGAGGATGTTTTTTATTTATTATATTCCAGGAATGATACTGACATACTTTGAATACATAGCCTCAAATACTGGATTTTCTGGCATATCAGGTTTTTCTTGTCTTGCATCAATAGGCAGTTTGTTAATAATTCTGTTTTCTTATGATTCTATAAAAAATGACTTTAAATATTTTAAGTATATAATTACTATCTTTTACGTTATATTGATTGCTTCTACTTTTTATTACAGAATGATTATTGTGTTTTGGGAAGGCGTAGGATTAAATCAATTTACAAAACAGATAGATAAAGGAGTTGCAAAAGGTCTTTTAGTTACTGAAAACAGATTAAAAAAATATAATGAGATGCTTGACGATGTAAATAACATTAAAAATGATCCTGAGTCAGCAAATGCATTAATTATTGATGACAAAGTGTTATGGATGGAATTACCTCTGAGGTGTGCCAGTTATTCGCCTTTAAACTACTCTATTTCAAAAAGTAGAGATATTTTATACAACTACTACAAAATTCATAAAGAAAAAATTCCTGATATTATTTACGTCGGTTTTAGTAACATCAATAATCAGCAGATGGCAAAAGAATTATCTATATTTTTCAATTTTGACTTAAAAAAAGGGAGAGCAGGCTGGATCCTTAAGCCTAAAAGATAGTTATGGACGTATTATACATAGTAATGCCAGCTTTTAACGAAGAAGCTAATATTGAAAAGACTGTTAGAGAATGGTATGCCGTTCTTTCTGAAAAGTCAGAAGATTCACGACTGGTTGTTGCTGACTCTGGCAGTACTGATAAAACTCATGATATTCTTCTTGCCATGAAAAATTCAGATTATCCAAAATTAGAGATCCTTGATACTGATAATTGTTTTCATGGTCCAAAACTTATAGCCCTTTATAAATTTGCCATTTCAAATCATGCTGATTATATTTTTCAGACAGACTCTGATGGTCAGACAAATCCAAAAGAATTTGAATCCTTTTGGTCACTGAGAAATGTTTATAAGGGGGGGGGTATTTGGAAACCGTACAGAACGAGGAGATGGAAAAGATAGAGCGTTTGTAGAAAAAGTGGTATGTTTCCTGTTAAAGCTTTTTTTCAATGTTAAAGTACCTGATGCAAATGCACCTTTTAGGTTAATGAACACAAAAGCTGTTATCAAATATATTGATAAAATGCAGAGTGACTACAACCTGCCTAACATCATGCTGACAACATACTTTGCCTTTTATAAAGAAGAGATCATCTTTAAACCAATTTCCTTTAAACCTAGAACTGCAGGTAAAAACTCAATCAACATCATAAAGATTGTTAAAATAGGACTAAAGGCATTAGGTGATTTTTATAGATTCAGAAAAGGAATGATATAAAAAGAACATGGAACTTTTAGCTTTGTGGAATAAGTATAAGGATATCTTTCCATACGCTTTTTTCGGTGTATGCACTACAGCTGTCAATGTAGTTTCATATTGGTTGTTTGCAGATATTCTGAAATTCTCTGTAATGCAGTCAACCGTTATTGCATGGACTCTTGCAGTTCTTTTTGCTTATGTTACTAATCGAAAATGGGTTTTTAAGAGTAATATCAGGAGACTTGTTCTTGTATTAAGAGAAATTGTACTCTTTTTTATATGCAGAATTTCTACAGGAGGGATAGATTTTTTCTGCATGTGGCTTTTTGTGGAAAAATTAAATCTTAATGGTGTTGTGATAAAGTTTTTAACAGATCTGCTAGTCATAGTTCTAAATTATCTGGCAAGCAAGTTTGTAATTTTTAAATCAAAATCTCTTTCTTATCATAAAAATTGCTAATAATGATAACAGCTGCTTATTGATAAATAATCGAGTTTACGATTTAGATTACATTGTTTTATTTTTTTTGATGTTGATGACTGTTGTCTGGTTGTAATAGTTTTTTTTATGAGTGTTATATGTACGATTACTGTGTTGTTGGGTCTGGTCTGTTTGGTGCTGTTTTTTCTCATGAAGCAATCAAACATGGTAAATCAGTCTTAGTCATTGAAAAAAGAAGCCATATTGGAGGAAACATTTATACAGAAGATGTAAACGGAATAAATGTTCACAGATATGGAGCTCATATTTTTCATACAAACAATAAACTTGTATGGGATTATGTTAACCAGTTTGCTGTTTTTAACCGTTTTACTAATTCACCTCTGGCAAATTACAAAGGGCAGATTTTTTCACTTCCTTTCAATATGTTGACATTTAACCAAATGTGGGGAGTAAAAACTCCTAAAGAAGCTTTTGACATAATTTCAAAACAGCGCCTGACTGTTAATGGTACTCCAAAAAACCTTGAAGAACAGGCAATCTCACTTGTTGGTAGTGATATATATACAAAACTGATAAAATGTTATACAGAAAAGCAGTGGGGCAGAGACTGTAAAGAGCTTCCTAGTTTCATTATCAAGAGACTCCCTGTTCGTTTTACATACGATAACAACTATTTTGATGCACTTTATCAAGGAATACCCGTAGGTGGTTATACAAAAATCATTAAATCTCTGCTTAAAGGCACAGATATCTTGCTTGAAACTGATTATTTGAAGAATAAAGCTGAATATGCAAAATTGGCAAAAAAAATTATTTTTACAGGTCCTATAGATTCGTTCTTCGATTATAGCTTGGGGACTCTTGAATACCGAACCGTTAAATTTAAAACAGAAATTCTTGGTATTAGTAATTATCAGGGTAATGCAGTTGTGAATTACACTGATAGCGAAACCCCATTTACAAGAATAATTGAGCACAAGTGGTTTCAGTTTGGTAAAGATGAATCTGGTAAAGAAGTTGCTAATACAGTAATAAGTAAGGAATACCCATCCGAATGGGTAAAAGGGGATGAGCCATATTATCCTGTAAACAATCAAAAAAATCTAGATTTATATAATCAGTATAAACAACTTTCAAACAAAGAAAAAAATATTATATTTGGAGGTCGTTTAGGAGAATACAGGTATTACGATATGGATAAAACAATCGAATCTGCTCTTGAGTTATCAAAAAATGAATTTAATTTGTAAATTTTTATTCGCAAATAATAAATTTGTTTTCGGTTGGTAAGAATATAATCTCTTCCCAAAAAAATATTTTAAGTAACAAAACACTTGAGGTATGTTCCTCTATGCGTGACAGCTCATTTGAATTTTTACGTCTACTTGCTATGTTCTTCATTATTTTTGGACATTGTATGCTATCTACAGCAGTGAATGATCAGAATATAATGAGTACTCTTGACTTAAGTGGAATGGGAGTAATGGCATTAACCGCTTGTGCAGTAAACTGTTTTTTTTTAATTTCAGGATATTTCTTTAAAAGCTCTTCTCTGAATCTGAATAGAATTCTTATAATCTGGTTCAAAACAGTATTTTATTCAGTTTTTTTGTATCTTATAGTTTCATTGTTATTTTTTAATTTCAGCTGTAAAGAACTTTTATCATATTGTTTTCCAGTATTTACCAAAAAATACTGGTTTATTCAGACCTACATTGCTCTCGCATTAACAATGCCTTTTATTCTGTCAGGTATTGAAAAGTTAAGTAACGGTAAACTTACTTTTTTAGTTATTGTTTTGGTCATATTCTTTTCGTGTCATGAGACATTTATGAAAGTTAAATTCACTCTTGATCAGACTCAGGGTTATGGATTTATGAGTGGAATGATGTACTACATAATTGGTTTCTGGATACGAAAAAACAGTTCACTAATTTGTGCAATTCCCAAGACAGGTTACATTGGACTGTATTTAACAGTAAGTTTGCTAATATTTTTATCAGGTTATTTAATAGTCAGATTTAACATCGCAGGAGGTGTTGTTTCGAGAGCAAACTTCTATGCCTACAATTCGATTACAGTTCTAGTTCAAAGTATCAGTTTATTTTGTTTTTTTGTAAAAATTTCCAGACTCAACCTAAAGTACAGATCAATCAATTATCTTTCTAAAAATGTATTGGCAGGATATCTTATTTCATCTCACCCTATGCTATTATTTTCTATATGGAAAATAAACTGTTTATATCATATTGCAACTGATATATCTGTTGCTGCTTTTATAATTTTAACAGGAATACTAACTTTATGCGTCTTAGTGTTATGTATTTTGGCTGATAAGGTTTTAGACAAGATAATTAAGCTCTTCCATGTTAATTTAGTCATGCAACAAATTGATAACACGGTTAATTCATTCTTAAAGGTTAAGTAAGATAACCAATAATTATGACAATCATAATTATTATAACTGAATGCTTAATTTTATCAGGTAAAGGCAACTAACATGAAAATCGCACATCTTTTTACTGGAGGAAATATTGGAGGAATAGAATGTATGTGTCGTGAATACACAAAAATTTCGATTCATGAACACTATATTCTAGTTTTATGGGGAGATGGACCTGTTCTCAAGGAAATTATGGAGAACGGTATTAAAGTTGTATATCTTAACCTTAAGCATACAGACCTAATATTAGGGTACTTAAAAATTAAAAAATTTTGTTCAGATAATAAAATTGATGTTCTGATTGCTGAACATGAAGCAATTCTAAGCCATGTTTTTTTATGGATGTTCAAAAAAAATAACTTAAAAAAAGTCGTGTATGCTCACTGCAATGCATCATTTATGTGTCGCAGTCAAGAAAAAAAAGGCCTTTTTATAAGAAAATTGATCCTTTCATTATCAATGAAATCTGCAGATCTGGTTGTAGCAATTTCTAATAATGTAAAATTTAGCCTCATTCAGCAATTTTCTGTGCCTGATAGAAAAATCACTGTCTTGTACAATGGAGTTACTCTGCCTAACAACTTATTAAGTTCCAGAAAAAAGGATTTACATAAAATTATTTATGTAGGCAGACTTATAGAAGATAAGGGAGTACAGAAAATTATTGATGCTGTAAAAATGCTAGGTCCACTCTACCACCTGGATATCATAGGAGATGGTCCATACCGAAGTACTCTGGAAAATCAATGCAAAGATTGTGAGAGTATGTTTTCCTTTCATGGATTTCAGTCAGACGTCTACAGCTATCTTTCCAACACATCTGTTTTTGTTCATGTTCCAGATTGCGAGGAAGGATTTGGCTTAACCGTAGTTGAAGCAATGGCCTCTGGTAATATATGTATAGTTGCAGAAAAAGGTGCACTACCTGAAATTATTCAGGACAACTATAATGGATTTGTACTCAAGCAGAGTGACTCAAAATCAATTGCTCAAAAGCTTGATTTTATTGCGAACAGCAGCTCTGATGAATTTTTAGATAAAATTCGCAATAATGGAATAAACACAGCTCATAATCTGTCAATAAATAAGTATGCTGACAATTTAGACAAATTATTATCCTGTCTATAGTACAAAATTTAAGTAGGAAAAGAGCAAGGTATCAGCTTTAATGAAATCAATGGAGTCTTTGGTAAGTAGGATTCAGGAATGAGTCTTAAAGATAAGTTCTCGGTTGTACTTGAGACAGCATCCATGAATGACGAGCAGGTAGGAGAGTATTGCAGAAAGCATGGCATTTACAAGAGCGATCTTGAGAGATGGAAAGCTGAATGCAGACAAGCCTTAGAAGAGCCAGTAAGCAAAGCTGATTTAAAGTAGCAGAAAACAGAGATAAAAGAGCTGAGACAGAAGGTAAGCAGGCTTGAGAAAGACTGTCAGAGTAAAGACCGCCAGATAGATAAGAAAGACAAGGCATTGGCGACTTATGTAGCCAAAGTTATCACGATGAAAAATTTTCAAAAGCTCTTCACGGACAGCTACGAGGAAGACTAAACTGTGGTAATGAGCATCGCTATTAACAGAAAATTTATGGTATATACTGAAACACAAATTTCTTACAGTATGACCTTAAAGGAAGAGGGGCATATTACAGACAGCGTAAGATTGTAGTCAAAGACATTGAAAAGGCAAGACTTGAAGCTATGTATGTCACAGTAGATAAAAAAGTACATAGAACTTTAATCAGAAAACACAATTTTAAAGATTTCTCCATAATTTTAAATTAAAGATAATTCAGACTAATAAGTAGGTCTTATTAAAAATATGAAAAACTTCCCCTGTAAAATCTGTTTTTTTGGTCACAAAAGAATTCCTTCAAGAGAAGGTGGTGTTGAGGTTGTTGTCGAAGAATTGTCAGTAAGACTTGTAAAACAAGGGTATGATGTAACCTGTTTTAATCGTAGAGGACATCATGTGAGTGGAGCTGAATTTGACGGAAAAATAGAAAAAAATTTCAAAGGCATTCATATCAGAACAGTCCCATCGATTGACAAAAAAGGACTCTCTGCAATTACATCAGCTTTTTTCTCAACTCTAATGGCTTGTTTTGGTAATTACAGAATTGTTCATATTCATGCTGAAGGTTCAGCTCTTTTTTGTTTTTTTCTGAAATTATTCAGAAAAAAAATTATTGTGACCTGTCATGGATTAGATCATCAGAGAAATGGAAAGTGGGGCAGATTTGCCAGAAAATGTATTCTTCTGGGTGAAAAACAGGCTGTTAAACATGCAGATAAAATCATTGTATTAAGCCACAATATTCAAAACTATTTTAAGACTGTTTACGGAAGAAATACTGTTTTCATACCAAACGGCGTCAACAAGCCTGTATTGAGAAAACCAAAACTTATTGAGCAATTATACGGGCTTAAAAGGAATTCATATTTTCTTTTTTTAGGAAGGATTGTACCTGAGAAGGGAATTGAATATCTTATAGATGCATTTATGGACATCAATACTGATAAAACTCTTGTTATTGCAGGAGGAAACAGTGATTCTCAAAATTTTTTCAATCAAATAAAACATAAAGCACATTCTGATAAAAGAATTATATTTACAGGGTTTATTCAGGGGAAGATTTTAGAAGAACTCTATAGTAACGCTTATGTTTATGTGTTACCGTCAGATCTTGAAGGTATGCCTCTAAGTTTATTAGAAGCAATGAGTTATGGTAATTGCTGCATCATATCGGATATACCTGAATCTACTGAGGTTGTCGAAAACCATGCCTTAATCTTCAGAAAATCGGATACAAATGACTTGAGAAAGAAACTTGAATATACATTATCACATGAAGAAGAGGTTAATAAATTTAAAAATGAAGCATCTGAGTTTATCTGCAGTAAATATAATTGGGATCACGTTGTAGAAAGAACAATACAACTATATCAGGAAAAATGACATGAAAGTCTTAATGATTAACAAATTTCTCTTCAAAAATGGTGGCAGTGAATCTTATGTTTTCAGATTAGGAAATTATCTTAAAAAACAAGGACACAGTGTTCAGTATTTTGGCATGGATCATACAGACAGATGTGTGGGTAACAGGGTAAATGCCTACACTCAATATATGGATTTTCATAAAAATAGGGGAATATTTTCAAAATTTTTCTATGCGATAAAAACAATTTACAGCACTGAAGCAAGACGTCAAATCAGAAAAGTCCTTGAAGATTTTCAACCTGATGTCTGTCATTTGAATAATTTTAATTATCAGCTAACACCTTCTATTATTCTTGAAATTATAAAATGGAAAAGAAAAACTGGTAGGAACTGCAGGATTATTTATACCGCACATGATTATCAGCTTCTGTGTCCTAATCACATGATGAATGATCCTAAAACTCATCTAAACTGCAAAAAATGCCTTAGCAAATCATATTTTCACTGCGTAAAAGGTAAATGCATACATGGGTCAATGCTTAAAAGTTGTATAGGTGCATTAGAAGCATATCTTTGGAGATCATTGAATGTATATAATCATATTGATAGGATCATCTGCTGTTCAGACTTTTTAAAGAAAAATATGGATCGGGATCCTCTGTTTGCATCAAAAACCGTAACAATTCATAATTTTGTAGATCAAGTTCCAGATATAAATTCTGAAAAAAAAGACTATGTTCTGTATTTTGGAAGATTTTCTGAAGAAAAAGGTGTCAATACTCTTATTGAAGCTTGCAGAGAGTTACCTGATATTAATTTTATTTTTGCAGGAAGCGGTCCTCTTGAAGAAAAGGTGAATTCTGTACATAACATTGATAACAGAGGTTTTCAGTCAGGTGATAATTTAAAATCTCTAATCAGTGAAGCACGATTTTCAATCTGTCCGTCAGAATGGTATGAAAATTGTCCTTTTTCTGTTATTGAATCTCAGATGTATGAAACTCCAGTTTTAGGTGCTGATATTGGTGGAATTCCAGAACTGATTAAAGATGGTTTCTCTGGTTTACTTTTCAGAAGTGGAGATAAGGCAGATCTGAAGAATAAAATAAATCTCTTGTGGAACGACAAAACCAAATGTAATGAGTTATCTGAAAATTGTAAAAAATTGACATTTGAGTCAATAGACTCATATTACCAAAAGTTAATAAAAATATATAAAGGTGATATGATAGTCTAAAAGATACAAAGAGTTTTTATTAGCATGCACATTTTTGTATGGATAAAAAATAATTAAAGTTCCTCTAAAGAAATTCTTGCAAAACCGGTAATCGAATATAAAGGTCCTTTTATGAAAGCAGCTAAAAAATTGAACGGTACCGTAATTGTTACTTACAGATGTAATGCGCGCTGTTCAATGTGTAACAGATACAAAGCCCCATCTAGAGCTGATGAGGAAATTGGTATAGAGACCATAAAAAGACTTCCTGAGATGTATTTTACCAATATCACAGGTGGTGAACCATTTATCAGAAAAGACCTTAAAGATATAGTAAGAGAACTATATAAAAAATCAGATCGTATTGTAATTTCAACAAACGGCTTTTTTACAGATAGAATTATTGATCTCTGCAGTGAATTTCCAAACATTGGGATCAGGATATCTATAGAAGGTCTTGAGAAAACAAATGATATGATCAGAGGTCTTCCGGATGGTTTTAAAAAAGGATACGAAACCTTAAAAAAATTAAAACAGATGGGATTAAAAGATATAGGTTTTGGTATGACTGTTCAGGATCTTAATGCAGATGATCTGGTGCCCTTATATAATATCAGTAATGAACTTGGAATGGAATTTGCCACAGCATCACTTCATAACAGTTTTTATTTTGTTGAATCAAAAAATATTATTCATAACAGACCTTTTGTAGCAAAAAATTTTGAAAATCTGATTAATCTTCTGTTAAAAAGTAATAGCCCTAAAAAGTGGTTTAGGGCATATTTTAACCATGGTCTGATTAACTACATATATGGACAGAAAAGACTATTACCATGCGATATGAGTTTTGACACTTTTTTTATCGATCCTTACGGTAATGTAATGCCTTGTAACGGTACTAAAGATAAAGAAGTAATGGGTAATCTTAACAGACAGACATGGGATGAATTGTGGAACAGTGCTGAAGCTGAAATTGTTAGACAAAAAGTAAGGAGCTGCAAGCGTAACTGCTGGATGATAGGCAGTGTAAGTCCTGCTATGCATAAATACATTTGGAAACCAGCATTCTGGGTTCTTGTTCACAAGTTAAAGTCTTTTTTTACAAAGCAGCCTTACAGTATGTATGAGCTAAAAGTCTGCAGAGATTTTGAATCTGGAAAAGTAACAAAAGAAAATCTTGATAAATGTTCAACATGTGAAATTTCTTGTATTGTTAATGATGGATTAAGTAAATCAAGTAAAGAACAGCTAAAATTCAAGTCAGGTGAACAGATTGTTGATGATGATATTTCTGAGCAGATGAAAAATCATAACAATCAGTAAGGTAAAAAGAAAATTGTTATTAAGCCTATATCTTTTCTCAAATATTTAAATCTCAATCGTTAATTTATCTTTTTATAAAAAAACATTTGCAATATTTTTAATCGACTGAACTTAAAAAAATAATTTAATGAATTCAAATAATAAAAAACTGGCACTAAACATATTTCTGATGTTTTGGGTTTATTTTTTGCCTAAATCATTAGGTTTTCTATTGCTTCCTGTGTATACATCCTATCTTTCAACAGAAGAGTATGGTATTGCTGATGTTATATTAACTACATCTTGCCTTATTTCTCCTTTTGTATCACTTGGTATGCCTGGTGCTATATTCAGATTTAATATTGAGAATAAAGATGATTACAGACCATATCGCATTGCAACTTCAATTTTTGTTAAGAATGTGCTAATTCTTATACTTGTTTTATGTGCTGTATATTTTCTTTTTCAAATTAAGTTTCTCTATCTTTTTTATCTTTTTCTTACAATAGGTTTTTCATTATTATCAGATATAAACATCAGCTACCTGAGAAGTCTGGAAAAAATGAAACTTGTTTCAGTTTGTGGAGTTGGATCATCTTTTCTTACTGCATTTTGTAATGTTCTATTTATAGTAGTTTTTAATCTTGGTTTATACGGTTTTCTACTATCATCTATTGTAGGTTATGCATTTAATTACCTTGTCTCTGGAATTTCTATATATGGATATAGAAAAAAGATTTTATCTGTAAACAAGCTTAAAGGAATAAAAATCCTTAGAAAGGAAATGCTTCAATTCAGCATTCCTACAATTTTTTCAGGGATCTTGTGGTGGGTTACGTCATCTTCTGACAGATATTTTATAACTTGGATGTGTGGCAGCAGTGCTAACGGTATATATTCGGTTGCTTTTAAAATTCCTTTAATAATCGTAACTATAGATGCAATTTTTGGAGCTGCATGGTTAAACACATTATACGACACATACAAAACAAAAGAAGGAAAGGCTTATATAATAAAAGTTTTTAATGGTTACAGCTTTTTACTTTGCTTTTTATGTTCGTTTTTAATAATGACTAATAAATTTTTATCAAATCTACTTTTTTCAAAAGAATTTTATGAAGCCTGGAAATATGTGCCAATTCTATTAATTTCAGTAGTTTTAAGTACATCATCAAATTTTCTATCAACTCTTTTAGCTGTTTATAAAAAAACAAAAATTTCTTTGAATATATCTATAATAACGGCCCTATTGAACGTATCTTTAAACTGGATTTTAATAAGTATAACTAGAAGTCCACTTGGAGCTGCTATAGCCACATGTCTTTCTTTTTTTGTAACCTATGCTTTAAATTATAAAAAATCTAAAAATGTAAGTAACATTGACTTTCATACTGGAAAGCTGTTATTGATGTTTATAATCTTGTGTTTACAAAGTGCTCTTAGTATCACGAACGAAAGTCCAGTTACTTCTTCATTTATCTCATGGCTTTTGATTGCAATTCTTAACTATAAACTTCTAAAATACTTTTTTAGTAAATTTAAGCTCAAAATTATAAAATTTGGAAGTTGATAGCTGTTTAAAATATAAAAACTTACATGATAAAATATATTAAGCATCGTTTGAGCAATCCTTTTGCGCAAAAAGAGGTGAGAACAGGACGCGGAGCTGATTTGTAAAAGATTGTAAGTTTCCGAATTTGATGTGTCTGATATTAGACCAGATGCTTAATCTGAAGCTGCCATTAAACTGAATTAGTCAGTACTTATCACGCTATGGTGCCAGGTACTCAAGACAGCAACTGTACTGTTACGTTAACATCGTAACCTCAATGATAACTCCAGTGTTTAAACATATGGAAAGTTATATAGGACAGGCAAAGCGATAGGAATAGATGAAACCTACTGGGAATGCAGAGAATAAAAGCTCCACCTGAAGATGAACCCGGAAAGAAAGCTCAGCGAAGTAAAGCTAAATCAATACTTTCATATGTATTTGGAGTAATTACCCTGAAGGTATGTATCTGCATTTCTGGAAAGGAATTCAGATATACCTAAACTGTTGTTATTAGAACCAACAATGATCTTTAAATGACGTCTAATGCCTTATAGAAAAAGGAGTTTTCTATGTTAGGCAGAAAGTTTGTTGATTTTGTCAGTATGACCATAGCAGATGGACCATTGAGTTACAGAAGCATGCCTTTAGGGAATATGCCATTTGTAGCATGTATGTTGGACAAGCTTGGGTTACAGGAGCTTATTGACGAACTTATTGGTAAAACAGGATCACATGTTGAGGTCAGCAACGGAGAGATAGCATCAGCACTTATAATGCAGATGCTTAATGTTCCGTATCAGACTTTATGTGGAACTTCAGAATACTTTGAGAACATACCTATTGGAAGTTTATTAGGACATCCTGGCTTAGAAGGTAAATCCTTTGGTAGAGCAGTCTTATCAAGGTTTCTGGACAGTGTTTACGAGTATGGTTCAGAAAGATTATTTTTAGCCTGTGCATCGCAGACTGTAGGAAAGCTTGGCATAAGTGTAAAAGAGACACATATAGACAGCACCACTTTTCACTATGATGGTGATTCCTATAAGCAGAAAGACTGCCCGTGAGAAATAAAACTTGGATACTCAAGAGATCATCGCCCTGACCTGAAGCAGGCAATCAGTGTGATGATATCTGATGGATGAAGCAGAATTCCTCTGTGTGCAAAGAATGTGTCAGGAAACGTCAATGACAAGAAGTCATTTTATGACATTACCATTGATACACTGCCTACACTTCAGGGTATATATAAAGACTTAAAGTACATTGTAGGCGATAACGCTCTTTGTACAGGAAAGATAATAAACTCAGTCAAAGCCAAGGTCATGGATGTTGTTTCGAGAAATGCAGATCATAGCAGTTTGAGCAAAGAGTGCTTTGAAAAAGGAAAGGGACAGAAAAGTCAGTTTGAAGATATATTTCCTGATGATGAGCAGACTCCTCTAGGAATGTGGAGTGATGACTGTGAGATTGACGGAGTCAAAGTAAAAAGATTACTTGTCTTAAACTGAGCACTAAGAGAAAAGAAAAACAGAACCATAAGCAGGAAGGCTCAGAATGAACTTGAAAGACTTACAAAAGGCTTTGAAAAGCTGGGGGCTAATCCATGCAAATGTCTTGGTGATGCTCAGAAAGCTGTAGCTGAACTTACAAAGAAAGTTAAGTTCTGCACAGTTGATAACATCTCTTATGAGGATGTCTTTAAAAATACCAGAGGCAAACCTAAGAATGATGGTAAAAAAGAAGAGGTTTTAGCAGCTGTAAAAGTTCATGCTGCAGTAAGTATAAATAAAGAAACTGTAGACAAAGCTATTGCTCAGGAGATGATGTATGTCATTGTTACTACTGACACTGAGCGTAACTGGACCATGGCTGAGCTTTTAGGAGTTTATAAAATACAGAGCGTTATCGAAAGAAGCTAGAGAGTTTGTAAAGATCCTCGCTTCTTTGTTGATTCAATTTACCTAAAGAAGCAATCAAGAATTGATGCTCTGTTGTGGCTTATGAGTTTAGCTCTACTTGTATACTCCGCTTTGGAATATTATTTGAGACGGACAATGCGTGAGCATCAGCTGTCAATTAAAAACCTTGAAGGTAAAGGCAGAAATGAAAGACCTACTTTAATGAGTTTCTTTCAGTATGTGTTTAACAACAACCTCTCAATAGTAGGAAGTCCACATACTGACATTCTGCAGATACCGTGGTTAAATGAAGATTTACAGAACATCATCCGATGTAAGGGACCTGAATGGACTCGATACTTTAATAAAGAGACTTACAGAGGAGCCTTTAATCAGATGACGTTTTAAAAATGGATAAATTCAGGAAAAAACAAAAATCAGTTAGTTTTACAGATCGTTGTCGGTTTCAATACTAGTTTTAGAGTTCTTTAAATTTTACTTTTACTGACTATTTGGAATAAATAAACATGGATTTTACTTTTGGAGTATGTACATATAACTCAGAATCGTATGTGATAAATACGCTTGAGAGCATAAGATTTCAGATTGTTAATTTTTCTAAAAATATTAATTGTTTTTTGGTAATTTCTGATGACAGTTCTTCAGATCACACGGTCTGTTATATTCAGAATTGGTTAAATTTGAACAGCAAATTATTTGCTGGAGTAAAACTCTTAACTCATAAAAATAATAAGGGAATAGCTAATAGTTATGCAGATTTAATTCAAAATATCCATACTGAATTATTTATAAAAATTGACGGAGATGATCTCTTATGCTCTGAAAATATTTTTGAAAAGTGTTTAGATCTTAAAAAAGACGAATGTAGAATTTATGTTCCTTTTATATTTAAAAGTGATGCAAAAGTTAGTGTTCGTGACCCTGATGCAATGAATTCTTTCTATTACTCTACAAAACAATTCTATAACAAGGATTCTTTAAGATTGATTGAAACTTACAAGCCATTCATGACACCACAGGTAATAATGACAAGATCTAATTTTTCTGATGAATGCTTAGAGTTTTTGCGCAACTTTACTCAGTTTGAAGATGACACAACTATTTGGTTCATTTTCAAGAATAATCCTAATATAAAATTAAAATACTTTCTTACACCTTTAGTTTTATATAGAATTCAAGATAAATCATTAAGCAATGGATTGGAGAGCATACATCAAATACAATTTTTAGATGATCTTCATAATTTAAAAAAAATTATGTTTAAGTTTTCTTGATGTCTGCTGTTTGGGAAACATTTTAATGAAACACAGATTTGCAGCAGATAATTGTTTACACCGAAAAATATTTACTCATCATAGAAATAGAATAAGAAGAAGATTAGAGAATGATGAAAAGTTTTCAATATTTTTAAACCAACTTGATTTGTTATGTAAACGCGAAACCTTATATTTAAAGAAGATTATTGAATCATCTAAAGAATTTTGTGAAGAATAAAATGACTTTTGTTTACTTTATTGATTAAGTTGTTTTAGAGTAATATGTTGAAAGATGGTAATCACACTCTCAAAATGCATAGAAGATTTTACAATATGATTTCAGTAACAATATTATATTGGTATTTATAAATACACTTAGTGCAATATATATTGTTGACCTTATTGTTATAGTTAAATATATTTACTAGTAATATGAAATAACTTATAGAAGTTTTGTGTATGGAATATAAAATTATAGATTTCCCTGTTCACGGAGATCACGAAGGAAAATTGGTAGCCTTAGAAAAAAATGCTGATTTTCCATTTGAAATTAAACGAGTCTATTATATTTGGGATACAGTGCATGACGCCATAAGGGGGCGTCATGCACACAAGAACCTGCAACAAGTAATAATATGCGTTAAAGGCGAGTGTGATTTTATTTTGGATGATGGCAAAAATAAAGAAACCATTCATCTAGATAAACCAAATAGAGGACTATATATTTCAAGTAATATATGGAGAGAGTTTACAAATTTCTCAGATGACTGCGTTGTCATTGTTCTCGCTTCTGAGCATTACAAACCTGATGATTATATTCATGATTACAAAGAATTTAAAAAATTAGCAAATCATTAAAACAGGAATATTTGATGATTAAGTTTTTAGATCTAAAAAAAATTAACGAGAGATTCAGAACTGAAGTTGATCATAGAATCAATGCTGTTCTTGATAAAGGCTGGTATTTACAGGGAGAGCAGAACGCGATGTTCTGTTCAAATTTTGCAAAATTCTGTGGTACTAAATATGCTTTAGGTGTTGCTAATGGTCTTGACGCTCTAAATTTAATTATCAAAGGATATGGCTTTGGTAGTGATGATGAGATCATAGTTCCTGCCAATACTTTTATTGCAACAATCTTATCTATTTCAGAAAACGGCTGTACACCAATTCTCGTTGAGCCTGATATAAATACATTTCTAATTGATCCTGATCAGGTTGAATCTAAAATCACAAGCAAAACTAAGGCAATCATAGTTGTTCATCTATATGGTCAGGCTGTTAAGATGGATAAGATTTATGAAATTGCAAAAAAACATAATTTAAAAATTATTGAAGATGCTGCTCAAGCCCATGGTGCATTATATAACGGTAAAAGGGTAGGTGCATTAGGAGATGCAGCAGCCTTCTCATTTTATCCGGGTAAAAATCTTGGAGCTCTTGGAGATGCAGGTGGCATAACCACAAATGATAAAGAGCTTTATGAAAAGGTAAAAGCCCTGGCTAATTATGGTTCAGACCATAAATACCATCATATTTATAAAGGTACAAACTCACGAATGGATGAATTTCAGGCAGCTGTTCTTGATGTTAAATTACCTCATCTAGATGAAGATAATGAAATAAGGCGTAAGATTTCTAAATATTATCGAGAAAATATCAAAAATTCATTAATAACTCTTCCAAAAGTAAATGATGAGTTGTCTCACGTTTGGCATATTTTTGCCATTAGGTGTAAGTATAGAAATGAATTAATTAAGTATCTTTCTGAATTTCAAATTGAAACAAATATCCATTATCCAACTCCTCCTCATATGCAATTAGCTTATTCAGAGTGGAGCGACAGACATTATCCTGTTTCAGAACTAATTCACGCTGAAGAAATTAGTCTTCCAATTTCACCAGTGCTGACTGATGAAGAAATTTCGTTCATTGTTGATAAAATCAACGAGTTCAAAATTTGATTAATTTACATCATTGAACTTTTGCAATAATTGAATCTAAAAGATGATAACTAATAGAATCATAACGTTTTTAAGAAATTTAAACTACTTATCGAAGCATTCTCTATGGAAACAAAGAGAATCTGACATTGTATATCTTACAAATAAAATTCTTGATGATGCTAGATATGAATATGATCTGACAGAAAATAAAATAAAAACACCTACAATTCTAGATCCAAATTCATCATTAGATCTTATTCTAAAATCCAGAAAATCATTCATACGTACAGGAGATGGTGAAATTAAAATTATATTAGGTATAAACCAACCATTCCAAAAGTACGAACCAGAGGTAGACCAAGGATTAAGAAAAATTTTATCCAGTGACAATAATAATTTTCTAGTAGGAATTAATCGAAATTACTATATTTCAGGTTTACAAACTAAATTCTCTCCATTCTACAGACGACATGCATATGACTATAGGCAGGTATACGCAAAATTTATAAATGAAAATGTTAAATATTTGGATTCCACATTAACTGGATATCCACTTGGAGAACATAACTCACAGATATACAAAGAAAGATACAATCAATGGAAAACAGCCTTTCAAAATAGAAAGTTAATTATAGTATGTGGTAAAGGAATACTCGATAAATTGACTTATAATATTTTTGAATTAGCCCATAGCACTAATTATATATACGGACCAAGAATAAATGCTTGGGATGAGCACGAAGAACTTATTTCACAAATTAAAGATATTGCAACAAAAGACCATTTAATAGTATTCATTCTGGGGATGGCTGGTAAAGTGATGATATCAGAATTGGCTGAGCAAGGATACACTTGTTGGGATGTAGGACATTTAGCAAAATATTATGATGCTTTTATGAAAGGAATCGAAAATTCAAAACAAAATATTGAAACATTTTACGCACCTGATTAAGGAATTTTGAAATGAGTCATCTAAAATTACTTTTAATTCGTCTTTTTCCCAAATTATATTCTATATGGCACAATTTGCGAGTTAAGAAAAAAAAAGAGGCTTACGATAAGTATGGCACAGAAATCTTAAGAGATGTTTTTGGGTTTTCTAACTTTTATAAATATAATATTGGATGTTATTACGGTACGCTTTTAGGTTTAGTAAGAGATAATTGTCTAATACCATGGGATGATGATCTTGATTTTATTATTCTTGACTCAAAAGGCTTTTCTTGGAAAAAATTCGAAAAAGATCTGAAAGCTCATGGTTTTTCAAAATTTAGAACTATTGAAATAAATAAAGTCACTGTAGGACAATCATATACAAAAAAAGGAGTGTTATGTGATTTTTCTTTAAAGAAACCTGGAAATGGCATCGAAAATGCTTTATATGGATGTTATCAGATTGAAAATTTAAGTTATAAAAATGGTAAAGAACAGTTCTACAAATATTGGGAGTGTAAAGTCCCCCAAATAACAAATCTAATAAAGAGCAAACACTGTGGTATCGAAATTAACATTCCCCAAAACTATGATGATATTCTTTCTGCTTATTATGGAAAAAATTGGAGCATACCAGATCCTAATTTTTCTCAAAAGAAATCATATGTTGAAGTGAAAGTAAAAATAACTGAATATTGATAATAATGAATAATCTAATAAAATTTTCTATCTTTACGCCTACATACAATGGAGAAAAGTTTATTAAATCCTGTATAGACAGCGTTTTAAACCAGAATTTAACTGAGTTTGAATGGTATATTTATGATGATGGCTCTACAGATTCAACTTATGACGTATTAAAGAAATTAGTTCTAAATGACAGAAGAGTGCATCTGTCACGTGGAGACAATGGTAACAGTATTGAGAGAATGAATGATTTTTTGGATAATGCCAAGGGTCAATACATTGCATTTATCGATCATGATGACATCTGGAATGATAAAGATTTTTTAAATTCTATATATTCTAAATTAATTGAGACTAAATCTGACTGCCTAGTGACATCTTACACTCTCATTGATAAAAAAAACAATATTCTAAACTCGTATACTCCTACACTAAATGACAGTCTAATACTGAATCAAAAACAACTAAAGATTAAATTTTTAACTTCTCTTGAAATTGAAGGTTTTAGGTGGAACAAGTTTTATCGCAATTCCACAGTTAAAATGTCAGGCTTAAAATTTAAAAAAAATTCTTTTCCTGCAGATTTACCATTTGAGTTTGATCTTTTAGATCATGTTAATACAGCTGTACTGCTAGATAACCATAATTACTTGTATAGGCAGCTATCACAAAGTGAAGTTGGAAATATTAATCGAAAAAAAATTAGTGGTTTTTTAGAAACATATAATAAAATTTCTAAAAAAGCGGAAAAATCCTTACCGTTTGAATCATGGTATTATTATAGTTGGCGCTATATTAATCTAATTTTTGATATTATTAAAAATAAGAAAATATGTAAAAATCAGTTATCAGAGATATTATCAAAATATCCATTAAAGAATTGTGTTAAAAATAATATTATTAATACAATACTTCTAATAAATAAAATTAAAAACCATCGTGAAGGTAGATTTATCTTTTCTCTGAAAATTTTATGCGTTTGGATATACTGTAAATTTTTCAGATAACATATCTTCGATTATTATATAAATTTTCAATCGATTTCTTAACGTCATTCTATTGGGTAGTGAGCATGATAAAAAAAGTATATGTAGGAATGTCAGCTGATTTAGTACATCCAGGTCATTTAAATATCTTAACTAAGGCATCTAAATATGGAGAAGTTATTGTTGGATTATTAACTGATGAGGCAATTGCGTCTTACAAAAGACTACCGTACATGTCTTATGATGAAAGATATGCTGTAATCAGCTCTTTAAAACAGGTTTCAAAAGTAATTCCTCAAACTACATTAGATTATGTACCTAATCTTGAGAAAATTAAGCCTGATTATGTTGTTCACGGAGATGACTGGAAAGAAGGTGTTCAAAAAGCTACAAGACAGAGGGTTATAGACTGTCTTAAGCAGTGGGGAGGAGAGGTTATAGATATTCCTTACACGAAAGGAATTTCCTCATCAAGACTAAATGCTGCTTTAAAAGAAGTGGGAACAACACCTGATAGAAGATTAAAGAGTTTAAAAAGACTGCTAGCTGCAAAACCTATCGTTAGAATTTGTGAGGTTCATAATGGACTGACAGGTTCTATCGTTGAACATACTCTAGTTAAAACAGATAAAAATTATGAATTTGACGGAATGTGGGCAAGTTCACTTACGGACTCAACTGCAAGAGCAAAACCAGACATAGAAGCTGTTGATATTTCCTCAAGATTAAGATTAGTCGATGAAATCTTTGAAGTAACAACAAAACCAATGATTTTTGATGCAGATACTGGAGGAATACCAGAACACTTTAAATTCACGGTTAGATCGTTAGAAAGATTGGGGGTTTCAGCTGTAATAATTGAAGATAAGACTGGTCTTAAAAAGAATTCACTTTTCGGAAATGATGTTGCACAATCACAGGATACCATTGAAAATTTCTGTCATAAAATTCACGTTGGAAAAGCCTCTCAGATAACTGATGATTTTATGATTATTGCAAGAATAGAAAGTTTAATTCTTGAAAAGGGACTTGATGATGCAATCTTAAGAGCAAAGGCATATCTGGAGGCTGGTGCAGATGGAATTATGATCCATTCTAGAAAGAAAGATCCATCCGAGATTTTTGCATTCTGTGATTTATACGGTAAACTTCCTAACAGAAAACCTTTAGTTGTTGTTCCTTCAAGTTTTAATCAGGTTAAAGAAGATGAGCTTGCTAAAAAAGGTGTGAATGTAGTGATTTATGCTAATCAGCTGTTAAGAGCCGCTTATCCTGCCATGAAAAAAGTAGCTGAAAGCATTCTGACAAATCATCGATCTTTAGAGTGTGATTCTGAACTGATGAGTATTAAAGACATATTAGATCTAGTTCCAGGTACAAGATAATTATGGACACTAAACATTTTATAGAAATTTTATTAAATTGTGATTGTAATTTTTTTACAGGCGTACCTGATTCATTACTGTCAAAATTCAGCTCCTGCCTGATGGAAGAAAATAAAATTAAGCATATAATTGCAGCAAATGAAGGTAACGCAGTCGGTTTAGCAATAGGAAATTATCTGTGTACTGGAAAAGCTGCCGTAGTGTACATGCAAAACAGTGGTCTTGGCAATACAGTGAATCCTATTACCTCCCTTGCAGATCCAAATGTATATGGAATACCAATGGTTCTGATAATAGGTTGGAGAGGTCAGCCTGGTTTTAAAGATGAACCTCAACATATTAAACAGGGCGAAGTAACCATAGGACAGCTAAATCTTCTAAACATTCCTTATATAATTTTAAATTCTAATACAGATGTTGAAAACGAACTGCCTAAGTTAATAGGCAGGATGAAAAAAAGAAATGGTCCGGTTGCAGTTGTTGTTGAAAAAGGCGCATTAACAGGTAATTACCCTGTAAAAAAACATATTGCAGACAGTACATTGTCTAGAGAAAAGACAATAGAAATTTTGTCAGAAATTCTTCCAAAAGATACCATTTATATTGCTACAACAGGTAAGTCAGGAAGAGAGTTATATGAGATTAGAGAAAAACGCCACGAACCTCACCATGATTTTTTAACTGTTGGTGGAATGGGACACGCATCATCAATTGCACTTGGTGTATCGCTGTCTACACCTGACAGGTTAGTTGCTTGTCTTGATGGAGATGGTGCTTTTTTGATGCACATGGGGGCAAGTGCAGTTATTAACAGTTGTAAACCTAAAAATTACCTGCACGTTCTATTGAACAATTATGCTCATGAATCTGTTGGTGGACAGCCAACTGTTTCTGATAAAATCGATTTTTCACTTCTATCAAAATCGGTTGGATATTCAGAATATTATAAAGTGTCATCTGAAAAAGAACTGCAAAAGGTAGCTTTATCCTTATCACAAAAGGATTATATAGGTTGCGTATTGGTTGAAATTTTAATAAATCAGAATGTTCGTGAAGATTTAGGAAGACCAAAGATAACTCCTGAAGATAATAAAAAAGAAGTAATGAAGTTTATTAGTAAATTCCATGATTGAGAAAGATAAAATAATTATTGATAACACTACTGTTTTTACAGGAATTGAATCTGTAAAATTATGTGATAAGAAGCTTAATGAAATAGTTTTAGATTGCAAAAACAATGTTGTTCTTTTTACATCTTCAGGTCAATTAAAAAGAGGTACTCCATTTAATTGTACTGAATTTGCAAAAATTATAGTATGTCAGCCTAATCCAGATTTAGACTTTTTGGATAATGTAATATCTGAACTAAAACGAATTAGACCGTCATATATTATTGCATTCGGAGGCGGTAGTGTAATTGATTCGGCAAAAGTTGCTTCAGTTTTCTTATTTTCAGATATATCCTTAAATGAATATTTTAGAAATATCCATTGTAAAAAAACAATATTCAGCAAAAGATGTCATTTAATATGTATACCGACGACATCTGGAACAGGAGCAGAAATTACTCCTTTTGCCACAGTTTGGGACAGAAAAAATGAGGTAAAGCGTTCCTTTGCCTGTAATTTATTAGAACCAGATTTCATTTATCTTGACCCAAGGGTTACTTTGACAGCTCCAAAGGAATTAACCATATTCTGTGCAATGGATGCATGTTCACATGCATTAGAATCATTGTGGAATAAGAACATGACTGATATTTCGTTTAAATATGCTATAGAATCTCTTAAGCTTATTTCTTGTAATCTCATGCCATTATTAAATGATTTAAATAATGTTTGTTATAGAGCTAAGATACAACTGTCTAGCTTTTACTCTGGTTGCGCTATAAGAATTACCAGAACAGCTATAGCACATTCAATTTCATATCCAATTACGCTAAAATATAATGTTCCTCACGGTTTGGCCTGCAGTTTTACACTAAAAAAAATAATAGATTGTGTGACAAAAAATCAATTATGGAATAAACAGATCCCAACAGATCTAATAGAAAATATAAGCAATTTAATATCAGCTATTGATCTAGACAGCTATTTAAAACAATATTGCAGTAAAAGTGATATCATCAACTTAATCGATAAAATGAATACTGTAGGTAGAGCTGATAATTTTATTGTTGATAATTTTAAATTAAGAGATCTTCTGTGAATATGAAAAAAATATTAGTAACTTGCTCCTCAATGCCCCCATTTGAAGAGTATTGTAACGAGATAAAAGAATTGTGGAATTCACATTGGCTAACAAATATGGGAGCAAAACACATACAACTTCAAAAACAACTAGAAGATTATCTTGGCGCCACTCATGTTTGCCTGTATACAAACGGACATCTGGCTTTAGAAAATGCAATTGCGTCCTTTAATCTTCCAAAAGGGGGAGAAGTTATTACAACACCTTTTACTTTTGCATCAACGACACATGCAATAGTAAGAAACGAACTGGTTCCTGTATTCTGTGATGTTAAAAATGATGACTACACTCTTGATCCTGATAAGATTGAATCATTAATAACCGATAATACAGTGGCTATTGTTCCAGTACATGTATACGGAAACATATGTGACGTTGAAAAGATTGACTTAATAGCAAAAAAATATGGGCTTAAAGTGATCTACGACGCAGCACATGCTTTCGGAGTTAAATATAAAGGAATATCAGCAGCAAATTTCGGTGATATGTCAATGTTCTCATTTCATGCTACTAAAGTGTTTAATACCATTGAAGGTGGCTGTCTGTGTTTTAGAGATGAATCTAAAGTTCAGCTTTTAAATGACATGAAGAACTTTGGAATACATGGCCCAGAATCCGTCCAATATATAGGCGGAAACGCAAAGATGAACGAATTTCAAGCAGCTATGGGAATATGCAATTTACGTCATCTTGATGAAGAGATAAAAAAAAGAAAAAGAATTTTTGAGACTTACATTTCAAGGCTAAAAGGAATTGATGGGGTTAATTTACCAATTATTAAGCAGGATATCACATCAAACTATGCATACTTTCCTATTGTTTTTGATGGCTACAAGTATACAAGAAATGAGATATTCGAAAAATTATCCAAATCAGACATCTTTGCCAGAAAATATTTTTATCCTTTAACAAACAGCTATGTGTGCTATAACCATTTTCCAACTGCAGGAGCTGAAAAAACACCAGTTGCACAGCATGTATCTTTAAGAGTTTTAACTTTACCTCTTTATGCAGATCTTGATATTAAAGATGTTAATAGAATATGCGACATTATAATTAATTGATAATGATATAGTAACTGTTCAGAACCCCATAGGTTCTTGAAATAATTTTAACATCCTCTGACTTTTACAGACAGAGCGTTCTTTGTAAATTTACATTGTGAATATGCTCACATTTTGTCTACTAAGTGCTTATTTTCATTTTATCTGAGAAATCACCTCATATAGCGCTTATAAGGCCCATAGATCGATCTGTAGCGATCTGTACAGATCTCTCAGATCTTTTTGAGATTAATGACGAAGTAGAAATCTCAGTTCAGAAATGACTAAAAATCGCTACTGCTATAATAAAAGCAGTAGTAATGACATTAGGATATGACTGTTGATTTCAACGAGTTAAAGCAAAAGATGGACAACATCACTTTAGAGCTTAAAGCAAAGGCTCCAAAGGATCTTTCTCTGCTAGTTGATTCATTGGTCTATATGATAAATGTGATGCTTGAAATGACTTCTTCTGTTTTAATGCAGAGTGAAACTCAGAAAGAGCAGAGCAAAAATCTGATAAAGAAAAACGATGACTTAGGCTCACTCATTGATGAGCTTCAGGAAACAATTAGATACTTGAAAAGTCAGCTCAATCAAAACTCAAACAACAGTTCAAAACCACCATCAAGCTATGGTTACAAAAAGAGTCCTAAAAAGAGAAGTCTGAGAGTATCAACAGGTGCAAAGGCTGGAGGACAGAAAGGCCATAAGGGAGCACATTTGTCAGTACCGCATGCACCTGATGAGGTTAAATGTCATATACCATCTAAATGTCAGTGCTGTCCAAATCTCAAGATCTGTGTTGCATCAGGAGATGTATTTACCTGTGCAGAGTCGCGTTATGTGATTGAAGCTAAGACCATAACTCATGTAGTAGACATCAGAGCAAGGTGGCAACTAACTGTCCCTGCAGCTGTCCTAGTGAGGATGAGAAACTTGTAGGAGAATTTCATGCAGATTTCAGAGGCTATGTACAGTATGGAAATTCTGTAACAGCTCTTGGTGCACTGCTATCAACCTATGGAGCTGTGGCCTATAACAGAATACATGTTCTGTTAAACGGACTGTTTGGTATCAGTCTTTCAACTGGAACCATAAACTCCATGGTAAAGAGGTGCTCGGATAAGATATTCCTGTTATGGAGAAAATCAGAGAACTTCTAAAAGATTCTGATGTAGTCAACTTCGATGAAAACGGATTAAGAGCCTTAGGAAAACTATTTTGGGTACATAACTCATCTAATGATGAATATACCTATCAGTCAGCTAATAAGAAACGTGGCTCTATTGGAATTGAAGACAACGGTGTACTTCCAGACTTTTCAGGTATTGCAGTTCATGACTGCTGGCCTACATATTAAAACTTTGAACAGATTGAACATGCCTTATGCTTTGCTCATCCGTTAAGAGAGCTTAATGCTGTCAGAGAAAATGAGAAAAATCATATCTGGGCTGAGCGCTTCCAGAAACTCCTTATCAGAATGAAAAAAGCTAAAGAGGAAGCCATTTCTCTGGGGCAGAAGTTCCTTGGAAAAGAGCTTTTAGACGAGTTCTTCAAAGACTATGATGAGATTATGAGCTATGCCGATAAGCAATGTCCTCCTCCTGAGGTTCCTAAAGAACGGAAAAGAGGCAAAATAAGGAGAGGTAAGACCAGAGCTCTGATTGAACGACTCAAAAAGTTCAAGGATGACGTGTGCAGTTTTGCACATAACTTTGCCCTGACTTTTGATAACAATCAGGCAGAGCGTGATGTTCGCAATGTAAAAGCAAAGACGAAAGTTTCAGGATGTTTTAGAAGTATTAAAAGAACTCAGAACTATCTAAAAATAATGTCTTTCATCAGTACCGGAAACAAGCATGGCATTAACGCATTTGATGCTTTAACTGCTGCTTTTCCGTTAATGCTAAAATTATTTTGGGAAAAGGGTCTGAATAGTTACAAGATATATTGTGTCTAGAGTTAATTTATGAATAGTTTTTACACAGAAGCAGAACTTAAAGAATTGGGGCTTAAATCTTTTGGTAAATCGGTGTTGTTAAGCAAAAAGGTTAGCATTTACGGAGCAAAAAATATATCAATTGGGAATAATGTAAGAATTGATGATTTTTGTATATTAAGTGGCAAAATTTCTTTTGGCGATAACATCCACATTTCCGCTGGTGTATTGCTGTATGGTGGGACAACAGGTATTGAACTGGAAGATTATACAGGTATTTCATCAAGAAGTGCTGTATATGCAGAATCAGATGATTATTCAGGAGAGTTTATGACTTCCCCAGTAATTTCTGATGAGTATCGACACATCATTAAGGGTAAAGTAAAACTGTGCAAATATAGCATAGTTGGTACTGGATGTACAATTTTACCAGGAGTTACGATTGGGGAAGGAGCAGCCGTTGGAGCTATGTGTCTAATCAATAAAAATTTGGATGATTGGTCAATTTACATTGGTTTACCTTGTAAATTGTTAAGAAGAAGAAGAAGAATTCTAGAACTCGAAAAAAAGTTTCGTGCTGAGTAACCACTTATTATTTGGCTCTTCACGGGTAACTATAAGTAAAATTTGAAAGTAAGGGCACGGCCAGAACAATATTCTAAGATTCTCTTACGTTTCATAATAGACACAGTGAACGAGACTTCCGCTGAAATGTAGAGGCGTGGACTTATCGTGTATACTGTGAATGTTACTTAACAGAATCGCGAAATTACTGTATACCTAACATTGAGCAGTAAATTTTAGGAATATTTTTCGGGCTAGTGCAACTTATTGATTTTCGAACACTTTTTACATTTGCATTTAATGATTAAGATCATTATATAAATCAATAGGATAATATCAATTTTAAGATACAAGGATCACTTCAGCGTACTTGAATTTGTTAATTGTGAACCACGGATAACGCAAACTATAATTTGCTTGATAATGTCTTTGTAGACAATATGAACGAGACCTTCGCTGAAATGTAGAAACGAGGATTTACCGTATATACTGTGAATGTTATTTAACAGAATCGCGGAATTACCGCATACATATAGGAAGGTCTCTATGAATAGGATAGTATACATTGGAATGGATGTCCATACCTCAAACTACACATTATGCAGTCTTGATCCTGGATATGGTGTTGAAAAGGATAACTACTTTGCTGAGGTACAGTTTACCAATAACTTTGTAACAAATGTTGTCAACTATGTAAGCAATCTGAAGAAGAAACTGAAGGACTGTGAGTTTGTATGTGGCTATGAGGCAGGATGTTTAGGCTACAGTACTTATAAGGATTTAACCAAAGTCGGTATAAAATGCGTGCTCATGGCACCATCAACAATGGCAGTACAAAAAGGCGGTAAGAAGGTAAAGAATGATCGTCGTGATGCCAGAGTGATAGCCCAGTGTCTGGCATACCAAACTTATAAGGAAGTATACGTGCTCAGTGAGCATGATGAGGCTGTAAGAGGGTATCTGCGTATGCGAGATTCACATAACAAGGCCTTAAAGCGAATCAAACAGCAAATCATAGCTTTCTGTACAGGTCACGGATTGTTCTCTCCGACCAAGAGTAACTGGACTGTAGCCCATTTAAAATGGCTCAAAGACTTAAAGTTTAATGATCCTGTAGAACAGGAGATCCTTAATGAGTATTTATCCAGCTTAACCTTTCTTAGTGACAAGATTAAGGCTATGGATGTCAGAATTGAAGAGCTGGCAAGTGAAAAACAGTACTGTGAAAACGTCAAGAAACTAAGATGCATCAAAGGTATTGAAACCAATGTGGCACTGACATTACTTGCAGAAATTGGAGATTTTAACAGGTTCTCAAAACCAACTGACTTTGCAGCCTATTTAGGTCTTATTCCAGGAGAACAATCGAGTGGAGATAAGGTAAGAGGTACAGGTATTACCAAGGCAGGTAACAGTACCCTGAGACGAAAGCTTACTGAATCAGCCAAAGGATACTGGCGAGGCAGAATAGGAATAAAATCGGCAACGTTCAAAAAGCTTGAAAAGGAATTGCCAAAAGAAGTTACTGAATATGCTTTAAAGGGAAATACAAGGCTTCAACGTAAGTTCTTTAATATGACACATGTCAAAGGAAAGAACATGAATGTGGCAGCATCAGCGTGTGCTATGGAAATGGCATGCTTTGTATGGGGACTCATAACGAACCATTATGAAAAAGCACCAGCTGTACCTAAAACAGATGAAGAGCTGTTGGATTTAAATTAGGGTAAGAAACGGAACTAATAATTGCGGAGATATAGTAAGTGAGTTTGCAAAGACGCTTTAACAATAGGTTTGAACTAACTACGAAAGTACTATGAAGGCACAATAAAGTGATCCTCGCTTGTAGACAGTAGAGTTCGCGGCAGAAACCATTGACCTGAGGTATCCAATCCTCGTATAACAGAGTGGCCAAGCCCCGCAATAAAGCTGTTTAGAGCGTCTTCTCAAACTCATAAAAATATTATTTGCAATTATTAAAAAATTTACTTGACATGTTCTCGTTCATAACAGTACAGTAAAAGAAGCCATCAGAACAAAGGTAAAAGACGATGGCAGTTGAATTTGAAAACAGCGAAGAGCTTTCCAGTACACAGATAGGCAATATAGGACTTACAGCCGCAGCATTTGATTACTTTGAATTGGCTGAGGTAATAGAACTTTGTGCAGGTAAGACATGATCACACGTTAAAGTAAATCAGAGTGAAGTTGTAAAACTGATGTGATGTCAGGTACTGAATGTTCCATATCAGACACTGTACGGATCAGAGGAGTTCTATCAGGAAAAACCTATACAGGGACTTACAGGAAACAGCACAGTCAGCTCACACGATTTGAACCGTGATGTACTTTCAAGAGCGTTAGATGCTATAGCAGAATACAGACCTGAAAGGCTGTTTTTAAAATGTGCCAAAGCAGTGTCATCAAAACTAGGGCTAAAGCCAGACACAGTTCACTTAGATTCAACGAGCTTTCATTATGATGGGCATAACCAGAGCTGAAGAAGGATGTAATCTGGTACTTGACCCAGGATACAGCAGAGATCCACATCCTGAACTCAATCAGATAAATGAACTGATGGTATGTGATGAGCTGAGCAGACTGCCTTTATTTGCAACCTGTGTCAGTGGTCATACAAGTGACAAGACAAGTTTCAGCAACATTATTATCGATTACTGGAAACTTATAAAACAGCAGTTTAGTGAGTTGCGTTACCTTGTAGGTGACAGTGCACTGTGCACAAGTGAAATAGCCATGACAGCTGCCAGAAACGGAATTTATTTTGTCAGCAGAATACCTGATAAAAACGGTGAGGCGGTCTCCTGTTTTGAGAAACTCAAGGCATCACCTGAGTCACTTGTACCTGTAGACAAAGATGATGCTGATAGTCCTAAGGCCATGTGGTGTGGTGAAGGGGTTATAGGAAATCAGAAAGTCAGAAAACTCTTAGTACAGAATGAACTGCTTACAGGAAGAAAGACTGAGACTGTTAACAAGAAGGCAGCTAAAGAACTTGAAGCTGTTCTTAAGGCTTTAAAAAAGTTTGAGATACATCCCTGCAAGTGTATGTCTGATGCTGAAAAACAGGTAACAGAACTGACTTCAAAGTTAAAACTGTTTTCTGTAAGTGACATTACCTATGAAGAGGTCAAAGGGTATAAATGTAAATGCCGCCCTAAGAAGGATGAAGAGAAAGTTACAGTAAGTGTCATTGTAAGAGCAAATGCTCAGATTGACACAGAGGCTGTAAAAGATACAGTGGAAAAGGCAACCTATTATGTTCTCTGTACCAATGATACAGGCGTAAATGGACCATGAGTGATTTACTTTCCACCTATAAGAAACAGTCTGTGGTTGAAAGAAACTGGAAATACTTAAAGGACAGAAAAATCCTGGTGGGAGCTCTGTTTCTTGAAAGTCCTTCCCGTATCAATGCACTGATGTGGCTAATGACACTTGCTCTGCTTATCTTTTCTGCAACAGAGTACCTGATGCGTAAAAAGATGGCTGAGAACAAACTTTCAATTCCATCTCCTGACCACAGGACTGAACTTACAAGACCTAGTATGATGAGAGTTTACCAGTACCATAGTAACTCAAGCATTTGTCTGACATACATACCTGGTAGTGAGTTTGTGAAATTAACGGGAGTGCCCAAAGATATGCAGAAGATTTTGCTGTCTATGGGCGAGGAATGGTGCAGATATTATGTAAGTTCGACTTACAAAGCTTTTATCTGCACTGAGGTTTAAAATTTATGGCAGTAAAGATCGGGGGAGAAATAATCCTAAAATTTACTGCGCAATGTCAGAAAGGAGCTCAGGACTACCTCAAAATAATGTCTTTAATCAGTACCGGAAACAAGCATGATATTAACGCATTTGATGCTTTAACTGTTGCTTTTTCTAGTAATGCTGAAATTATTTTGAGAGAGAGTTCTGAATAGTAACTTAGTTTTTAAATATAAAGGAAATGATTTATCTATATAAAACTGCAAAATCATCTATCTCCTATGATGATAATAATTGGTACATTAACAATATTCCTCAAAATGACGATATTAATAAGGCAAACGATAACAAGTATAGGGAAAATGCAACGAAAGAAGCATATAAGCAAATGTCTTCAGATATTTCAAAATATGTGAACCACTTTCATAATATTGCCGTGCTAACTGCTGCAGGTACATCTATGGAAAATGGAGAAAACAGTGGTAAAACTCGAAGTGAATTGTGGAAAGACTGTAAAGAAGAAATATCTGAGATCTGTTCTTTTTTTCTAGATACAAAAGAGGATTTGCATGAAAAGATTAGTTCTATTGTAAACTCTCAAAACATTGAAGATCTTTTGTCTTTCATATCGTTGTATGAAGATTTACATGGAGAAATAAAAGATAAAGAAGGTATTTCATTAAAAACTAGATTAAAAGAGAAAATCGTTAAAGCTTGTACTTTATCTTTAGACAAAAATAATAGTCATCATCAAAATTTTATCAGAAAGATAACTGCTCGTAAATCTTCAGAACCAAGAGTCCAATTGTACACTACAAATTATGATACTTTGTTTGAACAAGCAGCTCAAAGGATGAATTATACAATAATTGACGGTTTTTCATTTTCGTATCCTCGTGTATTTAATGGAAGTAATTTTGATCACGATATTGTGTATAGAGAAAAAACTAGAATCAAAAATGAAGAAAGTTTTGTTCCAAATGTAATTCAATTATTTAAATTACACGGTAGTGTGGATTGGGAACAGAACAATGATCAAGTTTATCAAAAGGAATCTAGTGTAAATCCATGCATAATTTATCCTGCAAAAGATAAATACAAAAGTAGCTACGAACAACCATATTTTGAAATGATGTCCCACTTTCAGAGTATCCTCAGAAAAGAAAGTACATTATTAATAATAATTGGTTTTGGTTTTCAAGATCAGCACATTCAAAATGTAATAAAAGAAGCTGTATTTCAAAATACTAATTTTCATTTATTTATTGTTTGTTATGCCCAAAATAACGATAAAGATACAGGAATAACGAGTAATTTAGTGCATGATTATGTGTCTGATGATGGGGCTGTCACTCCTAATGTAACGATACTTTTTTCAAAATTCAAAGCTTTTGCTGAAGAATATCCTGAAAATAAATCTTACGATTCAATAACGGATACAGTCACAAGTTTTGGTCTTAAGAATAGAGTAAATAATTATGAAACCTTTTGATCATAACAAATTCATCGGTTACGTATGTGAGGTCACTCCTAGTTATATTCGATTACAGATCCCTTCTGCTAAGCTAATGCACACTTTTTATTTTGAAGGGGAACTTTATTATGGCGGAGCTGTTGGAAGTTTTGTTACTATCGAGGGGCAAGAATTTGGTTACCTAGGTAGAATTTTTGAGATCAGCCTTCCTCAAGGAGAAAAGTTAGAAATTACAGAAAACCGAATTAATCAAGACGATACAACTTTTCATCCAATTGCCAAAGTAGAATACTTAGGTCTTTTTAATATTTATTCTCCTCAAAAACTAGTAAAAACGATTTCCCGTTATCCTCATGTAGGAGCAAAAGTATATTCCTGCTCTGATGAACAGCTAAGACATTATATTGAATGTTTTGGAGTAAAAGACAACGATGATGACAATGTACCACTAGCTCCATTAGGTTTACTTACATCTAATGATGTTATCTGTCATGTTTCATTAAACTCATTATTTGGACGACACTGTGCAGTATTAGGTACAACTGGTGGTGGTAAAAGTTGGACTGTAGCTAAATTACTGGAGCTTGTTTCCAACTATACAAATAACAAATGTATACTTATCGATGCAACAGGAGAGTACTCTGAACTTGATAATTCAGAGAATATCGAAATGGGAAATGGAGATTATATTTTCGATTATAAAAATCTCTCTATTGATGAATTGTATTTCTTATTAAAACCTTCCTCAAGAATTCAAGTTCCTAAATTAATGGATGCTATAAGATCTTTAAAAATGGTTCGAATTGATAAATCGAATGAATTATCTGAGTACTATTTAAAAGAAAATGACGGAAAAATCAATAATAATACGTTAAATAAAGAAGGAAAAAATAAAAGAAAGTTTGAAGTATTTTATTATAGACATATTTCTGAAATAGAAGATAACACCTGTAATTTCGATTTCGAATTTCTTGCAAAACAAATAGCAAATGAGTGTGTCTGGAACTCGTGTAGAGATAACTATACTTGTTGGGGGCTTAGGAACGACACTGATATCTCAAATTGTGTAAGTTTAATCTCAAGAATTAATAATGTTAGGTCTACATCTGAGTACAACAGTATATTCGGTTTTAGAAAGGATAAAAATGCGAATAAAAAAGATATAATAGACGCATTTCAAGACTTTTTTAATAGTGACAAAAAGATCCTGAACTTAGATTTCTCTAAAGTAAGCTTTGATTATCAAGTAAGAGAATTGCTAGTTAATGCTATTGGACGATATTTACTAAAAGAAGCAAGATCTGGTGCATTTAAACAAGCTCCTGTAATTGTATTTATGGATGAATCCCATCAATTTTTAAATAAAAATATTTCAGATGAATTTTTTTCAAAAAAAGAACTCGATGCGTTTGAGCAAATCTCAAAAGAATCACGTAAATATGGTCTTTTTTTGTGTATAGCAACACAAATGCCTCGAGATATTCCTATTGGAACTTTAAATCAGTTTGGTACATTTTTTGTTCATAGACTCATAAATGAACAAGATAAAAAAACAGTAGAAAGTGCGTCTTCAGTTGCCAATCGTAATAGTCTGTCATTCTTACCAATACTTGGAGAAGGTGAGGTTTTACTCTTAGGAGTGGATTTTCCAATGCCGTTGATGTTAAAAATTTCTCCTCCTCAAAAAAAGCCAAATTCTGAAACTCCAAGACTATCTAAAAAGATAGAACCTATTGTCGTAAGAGATAACAATACGATACTCTCGGACGACGATTTACATTTACTCTCTTAGTTGTCATTATATAAAATGATAATTATCTGAGTTAACTCAACTTTTACTTTTTGTAATAACAGCTAGATAAAAAAAAACTTTCTTCAATAAGGACACTCTCATTTTTATGTTAACATCACTAAAAATTTCAGGTTTTCGTAGATATGAGAACCTTCATTTGCGGAAACCGCGCCTAAGATCGGTCTAGTAGCGCACTTTAACTTCGGTCTATCAGCGCGGTTTAACTTCGGTCTTTTCTCTCAGAAAAGACTATCTCTTAGAAGCACCAGTCAATATGATCTGCTTGGATGGATTGAAAATCCTATCAATAATAGCGTTTCCTTCAGGACCATCACCTATCAATTTGACAATACCTTCATTGTTAAGCTGACTTGTAAACACAGTAGATTTCTTCTTCCATCTGGAGTCAATAAAGTTATAAACAGTAGACTTTACGACTGATGGAACTTTACCTTGTAAACCAAAGTCATCAATGATCAATACAGGGTATTTACATAGCTGATTCTGAAGTTGCATTAATGCCTTAGGATCATCACTTCTTACAACAATATCATTAACGAGATCACACCAACGGTAGTTTCTAACAGTGATACCGACTTTACACAAATTGATAGCCATAGCAGAGCTCAATGCAGTTTTACCTGCACCGGTAGCACCTTGAATGATCACATTCATGATATTGTCTGTAGACCAGCTATTGCTAGCGAGAAATGCTACTTCATCAGGAGTAATACCATCTTCTTCTTGATTGTATTTAAGATCATCAAAGCTAAGGTAATCCTTGATTTTGGAGCGTTTTAGCAATGAATTGTACTTCTTGTTCAAGGTATATGCGATTTGCTTATTAATCAGCTGTTCAATGCGGTTAAAAAAGGTAACTTTTGAGTACACATCTTCATTTATGAACTGATTTTCCAAATCGCTAGCCATGCCGTATAGCTTTATCTTCTTTAGATCTTCAATTAAGCTGTTTTGTTTTTTATTTAATTGCATTTTCATATTCCTCTAATCAAGTAATTTCTCAAGGTCTTCCACTACATTTTCAGTTGCTTTAGCTTTTGCTTCAGCCTTTCTTTGATGTGATTTAAGCAACTCTTCAGAACTTCTTACAAAGGCTGTTGCAGAGCTGTCAGTAACTGAAGTGTTTTCTGATTTACCGAAATCTAGAGACGTTTGGACAGGAAATTCTCCATCATGGGAATCTCTATATTGTTTGAGTTCTTTTAAGGCTCTATCAAAGACGTAGGTGTTTAGATATTTAAGCTCAGAGTCATGCATAATGCTCTGTAAGGCACTGTCATACAGGAGTTTGTCATTAGGATGGCGTAAATATCGGTTGATCATATAAATGCAACCTTTTTTACTTTCTTGGAAACTGCCATTGTTGAGCAGTGATTTGCAGAAAGAAAGTAAGTGTCCACTTAATGTTTCAGCTACCTTACAGATACTCTCAGGATTAGGATATTTAAGCTCCTTTTGAAACACAGCCTGATGTTTTTTAGGCATGTTGTTAGGTTTGGTTATATAAGCTCCGTTAGTTGTTCTTAATACGTGCGATTCTATCATTGAGTTTTTAAGGTAAATCTTGATCATAGAGCCTTCTATGCTTACGTCTACTGTTTTACCTGCATATATGAAAGGAACAGAATAATAGTTGTCATGTATTTTGACGTGGTAGTCTTTATTAACAACCAAATTTGGAATATGCTCTACATACGTTGGAAGGGCACGCTCAAGCTTTCTTGCAACAGGCTTTTCATATGTGTTGAAAAGAGAGACTCTGGGCGTGTCTTTATTGCCTCTGAAAGAGGCTTCGTTAATGTATTCTTCATCAAGCTTCGTCAGCATGAGGTTAGCTTCTTCTAGCAATAAAACTTACCTCTCATTCTGGTTAAGACTCGTGTCTGAACTAGGTTAACAGCTTGCTCTACCTGACTTTTCTCATTAGGTAAATGAGGATTGTTTGCATTAACAGGAACACCGCATTTACGCATGAACAGGTCAAAAGATGGATTTAATATAGCTTCTCGACCTTTAGCATGCTTAGTTACCATTTGTATTGCATTATCAATAACCAACTGCTTGGGTAAGCAGTTAAAGTAGGTAAAGGCAGATATAAGTCCTTCAACTGTACTTTTAGTGGTTTGATTTGGAACAAAGACAGCGTATACATAGCAACTTGCTGCCCAGGTTAGAACCATTACTCCATAAGGTATGGCTTTGTTATCTTCTCATCTAATGTCAAAAAGGTCGCCACACCAGTCAAGCTGTAGTTCATCTCCGTAAGCATGCTCTCTGGGCATTGTCACGTTAGGTCCTTTTATAAGGGCTATCTGAGCATTTAGCTTTACTCTAAAAGCTGTATCTTTGAGGTATGACTTACCGTGAGATGTAGCCGCCTTAACATAGTCAACGTAGATATCAGACTTCTTCACATTATGATCTTCAGCGTACCTCTTGGCATAAGCCTTAAAATCTGCATCGTAAAGATCTTTCTTAGTGTGATTTGGATTGTCTTTACCAATATGAACTGTTGTCTTGCTGGGCTTTTTCTCTACAACAGCTTTGGTTCCATACATTGCTCTTATAAATTCATCATCATTAAGAGCCAATAGAGATGAATAAGACATGATCTTTGCTTCTCTTAGTTTCTTCTTGTATCTGATGACTGTAGAGCGGGCTACATTATGTTGAGCTTTGGTTTCATTTAAAGACTTTCCTGAGAGGATCGTCAGGCATAATTGCCTTAATAGATATATATTCATAATTATCCCTGATTCATTTTCAGGTTCCATAAAAAAACAGCGAAATTGCTGCATTTTTTAGTGTAGGAGTTATGAATATTTTTGAATGCTAAATAAGGGGCAATTTTAGATTATGTTGGGTAGACCGAAGTTAAACCGCTCATCTAGACCGATCTTAGGCGCGCGATCCGGGTAAGTCTTTCTTTGATAAGATCATTCAGGTGCCATTTAAAGTACCAGTAGCTGTCTACGATATTAAAAACTACTTAAAGGACGGTTTTAACAAGATTAACCTTAAGATTGATGATAACGATTTACAGGATTACATCGATCTCTGTGCAAGCTCTATAGGTTCTAATCCAAGATCGTTAAAAAGACTGCTAAATGCCTTTTTACTGCTTACCTTCATAGATGAAGGCTCAATCGATCTCAATAACAAGGAAAGGCAAAACTCCTGTTTGCTGCACTGTGTCTGCAACAATACAAAGAGAAGATCTACAACACTCATAGTGTCTCATTGTAAATGCGATCTGAATGATGAGGCTCAAGTTAAGATTTGTATATCTGATTTATACAATCTTCTATGTGCACTAAGCGATGAAGATGTGAATTGCAATAACATCAATTATGTCGAAGGGACTGATCTTATAACTGATGATCTAGATCTATATCGAAAGTCTTTTTGTGATTTTTTCTTAAAAGCAGCTAAGATTGAAATTTCAGAGAAAGTCGATAATGATGAAAGTGACGGTAGTTCTTCTCATGATATCAGTGATAATAAAATAGCTTTGAATCATTTTATTGAGACTTTAGCTTTTTCGATCATAACGGCATCTGATTCTCACGGTAAAGATAACAGTAGTCAATATGCTGGTAATTACACTAAATCACGGTTGAAATTTATCCAATTATGGAATGAATTTAGTAATATTTCGTATAGAAATTCAGAGTTTTCTCGCACTTTTACGAAAATTAAACCTCAAACATGTAGTTGGGTAGAACTCGGTGCAGGAATGAGCAAAATTGGTAAAATTTCAGTAACCTTGTACCCTTCAAGAAGATTTATAAAAGTTACGTTCAAAAAGCTTTATGATTGCATTGAGTGGACAGAGATTTTAAGAGATCAAGACTCTATCTTGCAAAAACTTGGAAAAGATACTAATTATCAAAGTTCAGGAAAAAACAAAAATGAGATTGATCAAATCAACAGGTTTATTGGAGTAAACTTTTCAAATAATGATGAGAGAGAAATCGTTTTTGCAGCAGTTGCAAAATACATTGTAGCTTTGAGAAATGTTGTGGTTTCCTATATAAAGTAGGCTACATAAGCTCATGTGTTTGTGTTAACTCGTTGCTGAACAGAATACTCAACAAGTTAATTTTGTGTGTAGTCTCTGAGAGTCCTTAAGAGATGCTATAGTTTTGATGTGAAATTATGAAATAGCTCTCTTTTTTTAGAGATCATTATCAGAGTTACAAACTATGAGAACAAAAACGACAAGATTAAGTATTTTATCTGTAAAGCCTATGGCTTTAGGAACATCCAAAATATACTCGATATGATCTTACTAGGATGTTCAAATATATTTATTCCACTTCCTAACCGAGGTGGTAAATGGGTGAAAGAAGCTTAGATTAAGGCACTAACCGTGTTCTACTTTCGTTCTTTATCCATAAATAAGCACGAAGAGCCTTATTTAATCAAAATGTGAAAAACTCTGATTTGATGAGTTGTAAAGCTCTTTATATATCAATTTAATTGATATATAAACCTAATTATCATATCAATCAATTATTATATGTCAATTTAATTGATATATTGATAACTATAATGACATGTTATAATTTATTTTATCTTTTATTAGTTGAAAGTAGTTAATTATTGTATTACAATTAAATGCTCAATAAACCGAGTGTGCTCCAACACCATTTGGACTACATTACAAAGTTGCAAAGTAGTTCGAATAAAAATTAATCAGTTATTTACAACACTGATTTTGCTCTTTAAAAATGTGATTCAGAGATCAAACTTTAGGTTAAAGTATTAATATTCTGTGCTTTGTAACTTAATGAAATAACAGCAGAATATTAGTATGTCACCAGAAGTAAACTTTGATAAAAATGATGCACAGTTCTTACAGAGAATTATTGAATTAAACTTCAATGATCCAAGATGTCAGAGTGCTATTAAGTATTGTTTCTCAGAAGTATCATCCGTAATCATAACGGCTAGGATTACAGGAAACAATACCTGCAGAACACAAAGGTTATTCTGGTTAGAGAACTTAGAGTCCTTAAAGTCTATGTTCTATGGCTTAGATGATGAAGTCCCATGTGAACAGACCATCAGAAGAGTTATATCAGGAGTAAAGGCAGAGAAAACAATCAAGTTCTTGACTGAGTACTTTGCTGTATACCAGAAGAACTCACAATCATCAGAAGATGAAGTTTCATTATCTAAAAGAGACGTTATAGCAGCTGACGGACAGAATATCAGAGCTACAAAACAGACCAAGAAAGGTAATGATGCCTATAAGAGCAAATGTTATGATTTTGTCAGCCTATATTCAACCAAGTATGGTTTAACCATGTCTCAGAGAGCTGTAGATAAGAAGAACCATGAAGCAAAGGCTGTCCTTGAGATGAAAGCTACTTTAAACCTTAGAAACTGTATTCTCACATGGGATGCTATCAATACAAGAGCTACAACCTTAGAGACTGTAGTAGTAAAAGGATTAGCAGACTTCTTAGTCTGCCTTAAAGCTAACCAGGGTGAAATCTTTGATGTAATTGAAGAAGCATTCAGCTGGCTTGATGTAGATAAGTTTCAAGGTTAAGTTCTATCCTCATCTAGAACCAGTACTGAGCACGGCAGAATTGAGACTAAAGAGATTTCTATTCTCAGTGCTGAAGATATCTTAAGCACAGAGTTGAAAAGAAAATGGCCTAATGTTCATTCTGTAATCAGAGTAAGAACCAGCAGAATTTATAAAAGTTCTGGTGTTCAGACTGAAGACAGAGAAGACAAGTTCTTTATTAGCTCTATTACTCCTGATGGTTTAGATGATTCTTTTGCAGCTACTATGCAAGATATCATTTTCTTATGATGGCAGATTGAAAGTAGTCACTGGGTGATTGATGTAGTCTTTGGTTAGGATGCATTACCTTTAAGAAATAAAGAGTACATCGAGAACTCAACTGTCTACACCAAGATTGCCTGCAATGTATTAAGCTACATTAGAGAGCATGTACCTTACTACAATGGTAAGCCATGGTCTTTTGAAAGCTTACAGATTTTAGCTAGAAAAGCTCAAACCAATTTCATGTTCCTAAAAGCATTCTTTACTAAAGATATGTCAGAAATAGAGAACGATGCAAGATTCATTAGAATCTTTTACAAAGAGCCTGAACCTACAGGTAATGATGTACCTGATAACCTTGAAGTTACAGGTCATGAAAACCAGATAAACGACAGTTTCAAGCTTGCTAATCTGGTAAAACGAAGTAGCAAGATTAAAAGCAAAAGAAAACTCCGTTAGAGTTTGATTTTTGAATCACATTGTTAAAGAACGCCTTTGTTGGTAACAACTGAGGCTTTTTGGTCGTGGCTTAATAAAATAAGCCACAACACAAGGCAGATAAATCTGGTTAAAACAGGCTACAACATCTTTGTGAACACGAACTGTGCGTGTTGACGTATTTTATTCTATTTAAGGAGTTTAAATGTTAGAAATATTATATAATATATATAAACTGAGAAATGATATAAATGAGTTTTTGATTTGCTATCAAGCAACCTCAGCAATTGATTTTTGTTTAGTTGCATTTTCTGTTGGTGTTGCTTCATACAAATTTTTTCACTTTATATGTTACAGTTCAACTTATGAATATAAAGGTATTATTTCTTACAAAGTAAGTGATGAGGATAGACAATATTCGTTGGTAAAAAAAATAGGTTATGTTTTGTTTTTTGTATGTATGATGTATAAAATTTACTGTTTTGTTATCTAAACATCGTAACTGTTTTCTCTCGTTTCGAAAAACTTATATAATTATAAGATAGGAAGCAATGGCTTTAAGTCATTTTTTGTTAATTCTTAAAGTAATATCAAGTTAATAAGATCTGCTAGCAGATTAACTTTTAATATGTAACTTATTGAAATATGTCAAAATTAGTTTCAATTATTATCCCTTGTTTCAATCAAGAAAAATACATCACTGATGCAATTATGTCAGCTGAAAATCAGACCTATAAAGATATCGAAATTGTTTTTATAGATGATTGCTCAACAGATGGTTCCCTTGAAGTTGCGAACGAATTAAAGAAAAAGTATACCAATATTGTTGTTTTAAAAAATGAGACTAATCTTGGTGTAATAGATTCTAGAAATAAAGCTATTGACGTAGCTAAAGGTTTCTATATTCTGCCTTTAGATGGTGATGATACAATTGAACCAACATATATTGAGAAAGCAGTTAAAGTATTTGATGAAAATCCTGATGTCGGCTTTGTTTACTGTAAGGCTAAAAAGTTTGGTGCCGTAAATGAGGATTGGAATCTTCCAAAATTTAATAAAGAGAGTTTCATTTTTGGTAATTGTATTGTAAATAGCTCTTTATATAGGAAATCAGACTTTATCAAACTTGGTAAATACAAGTCTTACATGTACAGTTGGACCGAGGATTATGATCTGTGGATGTCTTTTGTAGAGGCTGGGTTACTTCCTTATAGAATTGATGAAGTTCTTTATAACCATAGAGAATTTGAAAATGGATCTAGAACGCAATTAACAACAAAAGATCCATATTTTGCTAGACGTGAATATTTGTTACATCATACAAAACTGTATGCTGATAGTAGAGAGTGCATTTCAAGAATATTTGATCCTGACTATAAGGCAAATTTTTATAAAAAAGATAAGAAAATCAAAAAGTATAAGATGATATGTATTTTAGAGTCAATTGCTATTGTTTTTCTGGCAATATGCTTAATAGGAACATTGATTTTTTCATAAGATTAAATTTTATGATTCTTTGTTTTGAGTTTAAATGTCTTTGCCCACTGAATTGTTTTGTTTTAAGAAAACACTTCAATATTTTATAAGATAGAGCAATATCTATATAGTGAATTTTCTGAATAACTTCTTAGTTCATGGAAAAGATGGTTCTAGAGTGATTTCTTATAGAACTGTTAGTGAGCTTTTGTCTGAAAACAAAGTTATTTTGCAACTTATAAATACTACATCATCTATATCAGCAGATAGTAGAATTAATCTTATTGATCCTCTTATTTACAGATTTGCGAAAGTTGTTTCTATAGCTCCCGCATCAAAGTGTCTTCATGACTGTGATTGTGGGGGACTTTTAAGACACAGCTTATTAGTTGCTCTAAAAGCGATTGAAGTATCAAAGTACACAAATTTTAAATATGAAGATTTAAATGTAGAAGAACTTCATATATTGATAATCTTTTTAGCTCTTCTTCACGATGTTGGCAAGTTGTTTTCTGATATTACTTTATCAAATGGTGTAAGTGATTTTAATTATGATGAAAGTGACTTAGAAAATACTTTAGATGATTATCTTTCAGGCAATTCAAATTTACCTGTAAAGGTTTATTTCGATAAGAACAGAAGCAAAAATCATGAAAATATTATTGTAAAAGCGCTTCCTTTCTTACTATATAAACAAAGTGAATTAGGTCGCTTTTTAACTCAAAAATCATGTAAAAAAGCAATTGCTTCTATAGTTAAGTCATATGATAAAGATGATATCTATAAATTGATTAAAGTTGCTGATATCTATGCTTGCAAAACATCAATAAATAAGTTTTCTCCAATGTATGAGATAGGATGCTATTTAACACTTCTTTTTAGAGCTGATCTTTTGGATACATCTGAACCAGGCTTTTATAAAATTAACGGTGGCTATGTAGTCGAACAGGGCTCGCAAGCATATCAATCAATTTTAAAAGCCTTTGACTACTACTTTGCAATTCTTGATGAATGTAATACTTTCTCAGACCTAACACATTCATCTTTTGAAAAATTGTATAGATCATGCAAAGAGTCAGTTCTTTATAATGATGATTCCTTATCATACGGACAATCTTTTGAGATAAATTTAAATTATCCTAGAAAGTCATTTTTTGTAGAGCTCTCTGATTCTAATTTAATTGTTCAAGGAGCATATAAAAGATCTTGTATTTGGCGATCTCTTTATAATAGAGGCTCAATTAGATTTGTTTACGGTTTTATAATCTGTCTAGATTATTTAGAGCATGACGATTCAGTCTTTAAAATCATGAATGAATATGATGATAAAGAGGTTAAAAATCTAATCCAACAAGATCAGTCAGTAGTTGATAATATTGATATTGATCTTATTACTTCATTTGATATGTCATTATATGATAACCAAGAATATCAAATAGATCCTGCAACATTTTCAATTGACAGTTTTAGTAAAAAACGATCTGAGTTTTTATCATCTTGTTCGAGAACTAGAGCCAAGAATAAAGCAAAAATTAAAAGCAAATTAAGCAGAGATATTTCTCGCCTGCAAAAAGAGATATTAGAGAATGAAAAGAGTATGTTATCAGATGATTATGATTACTTTTAACCATATCGATAGTCATATATTCAGCTAGTTTTATCCTGTAGTTGTGTATATTAACTTTCGTTGCTGATAAATTTGTAAGGCAATTGCTTTTTTAGAAGTTTTGATAAGTTGTGATTTTTTAGTTTTGTTGTAGAATACGCCATTCGTACTGTACTAAGACTAATATTGATTAATTAAAGATAAAATATGGTATTTGCAAGTCTTCCTTTTATATTTTTTATTTTACCATTATTCCTTGTCTTAGATTTTTTGTCTAAGAAATGGAACGTGATTAGAAATTTAACATTAATTTTAATTAGTTTATTTTTCTATATTTTTGATGGTGGTACTCATTCTTTAAAAGTCCTACTAGCATATGGATTTTTAAATTTCTTTTTTGGATATGCTTTAGAAGCAGCTAAAAGAAAAAATGACACTCTAAAAGTTATTGCATTAGTGTTCTTCGTCACTATCAATATATTAGCTTTAGTATTTTATAAGTATTCTTTCTGGTTAGTATCTTTGCTTCATGATGGGGGAATTGCAGAAAATCTGCATGCTAAGCAACAAGTATTACCTCTAGGTATCAGTTTCTTTACTTTCCATGCTGTGAGCTACCTGATTGATATTAGCAGAGGGGAACTTAATGGAAGAAGTAATGTAATTAACTTTTTAACATACTTCTTTATGTTTCCTCATTTGATTGCAGGCCCTATTGTTAGATATAAGCAGGTAAAAGACGATCTCTGTTCTAGAAGATTAGATTCAAATTTATTTACCTATGGTTTATACCGTTTTATTTTAGGTGTAAATAAAAAGATCTTAATTGCTAATTCAGTTGCTCCATTAGCTAATATGGCGTTTATTTATAACGTTCATAGTCTTTCAACTATGGATGCTTGGATTGGTGCTATTGCGTATATGATTCAAATTTATTTTGATTTCTCTGCTTATTCTGATATGGCTATTGGATTAGCAGCAATGGCTGGTTTTAAGTTCTCTGAAAACTTTATGGCTCCATACAGCAGTTGTTCAATCAAAGAATTTTGGAGACGTTGGCATATATCTCTATCATCATGGTTAAGAGATTATGTATACATCCCATTAGGCGGTTCTAGAGTTCCTACTCACAGAATTTACTTAAATTTAATCGTGGTATTTTTCTTATGTGGTTTATGGCATGGAGCAAATATGACCTTCGTGCTGTGGGGCTTATATAATGGTTTATTTCTAATTTTAGAAAGAATCTTCTTAGGGGATCTTTTAAACAAAATACCTAAGTTTTTAACCCATGCATATGCTCTTTTAGTCGTTCTAATTGGTTGGGTGCTTTTCAGAGCTGACAACATTTCTCAAGCATTTGATTATTTATCTGTCATGTTCTTTTTATCTAATACAGACAATCAAAGCGTATGTAATGGAGAAATTCTTAATTACCTAGCTCTTATCATAGGATGTCTGTTAGTTTTCTTTAGATTAAAGAGTTTTAACTCTTCAAACGCAAAAGAAGCTGTAACTCACAATGGTGCTTTTGCAGTTAATTCATTTCTGATGATTTTATCTGTAATTGTCCTTTTCTTTGGCGCTCAAAACCCATTCATTTACTTTAATTTTTAGTTGAGGCAAATACGATGATAAAGATATTACAAAAGGTTCTTATTGCTTCAATGTTTATTGTCCCAATAGCAGGTTTTATAATCACCCCAAATGATTATGTGGTTAAAAGCGAAAACAGAGTTATTAACCATTTTCCAACGATTGGTGATAAGGCTTACTTTCAGAACTTAGTAAATTTTTATAATGATAGACTATTGTTCAAGTTACCGGTGACTGAGAATTTATACAAGCCAATGCAGTCTGTATTTACTGATTTTAATTTTACAAATTCTCAATTTACAGTACACGGCATTAAAGGCTGGTTGTTTGTTGGAAATTCAGCAGATTCTGTATACTCTCAGCATTGTGAAGATATGAGTTTTTCTCCTTACATGGTAAGTAAGAAATTAGCTCTGCTAAATGCCATCAAATCATCAACTTCAGCACCTGTTTATTTGGTGATTGGCCCAGATAAGCATGGAATTTATCCTGAGTACATGAATCCATACATTAGAGAACCAGGTAAGTATAGATTATTCGATAAAATTAAACCATATCTTGAATCTCAAGGTATTAATGTGATTGATAATTATGATGTTCTTCGTGCTAATAAAGATCCAAAAGCTAATATATCACTTTACTATACCGACGATACCCATTGGAATCGATATGGTGCAAATATCGCTTTTGATAATGTAATGAAAATAGTACTGGAAGATTATCAAAAGACACAATATAACTTTTCATTTTCTAAACATGAAAATGGGGATTTGATCAGAAATATAAGCAACCCTCAAAAGAATATCATGGATGAAGCACTGATCATAAATGCTAATGAGCCAGAGATTAAAGTCCAGAACTTAAAATCTAAACGAGAGTATTCATTAAAGTATGACCCAAATTCAATTGAAGAGTTCGGATCAAAATATGTAAACATTTCAGCTCAAGATCAAAGAAAAATCATGCTGATCACAGATTCTTATGGCATATACTTTACACCATATGCAATTGAGTATTTTAGAACTGTTGTCCATATGCACAGGCAAACATCAGCACCTGATGAAATTTTGAATGTTCTAAAAGAGGAAAATCCAGATCTTGTTCTATTCATAAACGTTGAAAGATCTGTAAAAGATTAACGTTCAAAAGAAAATTGAGTATTTAGTTTTTTTTGATTTTTGTAAGTCAAAATATATATATACAGAAGTTATGAAGAGGGTGAAATGCTATCAATTATTATTCCTACAATGCAAAAAGATTTGGACGTATTGAATAAACTTCTGTGTGAACTCGAAGGGGCTGATGTTGTTGGCGAAGTTGTTGTTATTGATAATTCCTGTAAAGGCTTCAACTCAAATTTTAGCAAGGTAAGAGTTTTTACTCAAAAGCAAAATCTCTTTGTAAATCCTGCATGGAATCTTGGAATTAAACTCTCAAATCCAGAATACAAAATTTTTGGAATTTTAAATGATGATCTAATTCTTCCAAAAAATTTATTTAAGGCTGTGGATGACTTCTTTTCTAAGTCTGATAAAAATGTAGGTTTGGCTGGAATTGACTGTGCAACAAACACTCCAAAGTCAGATTTCGATGAATATCCTAAAGATAGTGAAGTAAATTTCGAAATAATGGATAAAATGACAGGATTTTGGGGATCTGCTTATTTTGGATTAAAAAGGAATTATTTCGTAATACCTGAAGAAATTAAAGTATTCTATGGAGATCATTACCTTTTTAGAAGAAATCAGCAAGCTGGTAGAGTAAATTACAAAATAACAAATATATCAGTAAAGCACCTTGAATCACTGACTTCTCATAGCTCAAAGTTTATTAAAAAGCTATTTAAATCAGATAGAAAATATTGCATAAAGTATGATGGAGTTGAGCATCAAAAGTTATCCTTTGTGCAAAGAATTTTATCTTTAACATATTATCATGAACACTTTGTTCTCTGCTTATTAGGATTAAAGATGAAATTTAAGTGTCACAAAAAGCATTAGTCTGATTGAATGGTAAATTTCGTTTATCTGAGCTGTTGCTTACTGTTATCTGTAAGTTGCTCTCAAATACAATGCTGAAAGAGGCCATAAATATTTGTATAACTTATTTAGGTGCTTCAATGTATCTGATGCTTCGTGAATAGTGTATCCTTTGTTAGATTTTGAATATAAGGAAAACGAAAGTCTCTTGTAAGCATCACCTCTTTCTCCGACATCTTTAGAACTCCAGTTTTCATAGTAGAACCTATTATCTGTAATAATGGGTTCTTCTAAAGTTCTTGCGTAAGCACAACGCAGCCAGAAAAAGTTAAACCAAATAAAGCAACCACTCTTATCAGAACTGTCATCATCTTTTTTGGGAAAAGCACCAATTTTAACTATACCTTTATTAGTATCAAATACGTTAATTGTGTTTTTATAGTTTTTGAAGGTTAGGTATGTTAGTACAATTTCTCTTGGATTTCTTCCAGAAGTTAGACCTAATGAAAATCTCTTTTTATAACTCATGCCTTTTGTGTGAAAGTAGGCCACGTAATCATAATTAGAATCTAACTTTGATAGTTCCCAAACTTTGTGAAGTCCATAGTATTCAAAAGTATTTTTACTGTGGTACGCAACTTTGCAATCTAGTTTTAGATTATCAAAATAACAGTGAACAGAATTTAAATTGTTAGGATCACTTACTTCGATGAATAGATCGGCTTCACTTAAAATACCAGATCTTTTCAGATCAGCTAGCTGTGCAGAAATTATTCTTTTCCAATTTTTATCTTTATTGATATAAGCAAAGTAAACAACAGCTATTCTTTTCATTTTAGAATTCAATTATATTGATTTATATTGTTTCAATTGGTACCAGCAGTGAAACGTCTAACTTATTTACCATTTACCACTGTATCCATGATGTATTTTCCTATAACACAACCACCGCGATTAGTGTAATGTGTTGCATCTAAGAAAATAGGACCACCATTTTCAAAAATGGAGTAAATTCCATTGCCTTGGTTTATTGGTACATTTCTGTTAATGAATTTTACATTGCTATGAGAATTTGCATAAGCTTTAAGCCTATTGTTAACTAATTCATTTCTTTCAACGTAATCTTTACTCTGATAGAACTCTTTGACATTGATTATCTTGGATAAGAAAGAACCTGTTAAGTCAAGCTTTGAAAAGTTTAAATGTGCTTTATCTGTTACTATTGCTAGTCCTACAATGTAGAACTGAAGGTGTGGATGAGATGTGATCTGTTCATCCAAGTCATGAAGAATGTCATCAATATACTTTTCAAAATTTGCATCTGTCTTATTGATCTGTTTTTCAGCAACATAAAGGTCAAACATAATATCCCATCTGTTTGATAGAATAATTTTATCGCCAGAGGTTAGAATAGATAGCGTCTTTTTGTAAAGTTCATAAAAGTCAGCTCTATCTTGTCCTTTAATAAAATACTCTGTTTGCATAGAAGCAAATTCTTTTCCATAAGCTAATGATGCTGGAACAGACAAGAAGTAAACAGGTATTTTATTTTGCGTCATTAAGTAATATTGATAGTGACCTGCGTTAGAGTCGCCAACAAAGAATATATGAGGAGTTTCTTTTTGTAGACCATAATGCCACACAACCTTGTCGTGTTCAGCAAATATTGCTTTTGGTGTGTATTCTGGTGCAATTTGAGTAAATTTAAGATCTTCAACAGTAAAACTTGATAAGTAGTTTAGTCTGCTGTCTGAATGAAAATAAACATAACTTGCAAAGCAAACTGCATACATTAAGAGCACTGTTATGATCTTAAAGTTATGCTTTTCAATAAATTTATATGAGAACGCAGAAACTAAAGCAATTATTGCGAAAATAACAATAAGTTTTAATGGAGAATTTAAATAATCACAACGCAAGGCAAATATAAATAAAGGCCAGTGCCATAGATATAGCGAATATGAACCTTTACCAAGTGTGGATAACGGTTTGAATCCAATTATAGAGTGTTTATTGTGAGATAAAATTACTAATGCAGTAGCAACAATTGTTAAAGCTGAAGTTTTTGGAGTCCATATTCCATCAGACAATTCAACAGTAAAGATTGACGTAATAAGAAGAATTGTTCCAGCTAATTCACCAACAGCAGGTAAGGCTTTGAATTTTGTAAAGACTAATGAAAATATTTGATCTTTGTAGAAGAATAAAACAGATCCTAAGAACAGTTCAAAGATTCTGCATTGTGTTAAAAGATATCCTTTACCATTTTTAGACACTATGCAAGATACAATTAACAGTGCTACAGACATAGTCAACGTTGCTAATGGAATACGCTTAGTACCAACAGTCTTACTCAAGAGAACCAAACATAAAGGAAATAAAATGTAGAACTGAATAGTAATTGAAAGATACCATGTGTGCAGCAAGAGTCTGTCTGATGAATCTAGACTGAAATATCCTCCAACATTAGCAAATCTAAAGTTGCCTATTCCTAAAAGTGCATTTACAACTTCGATGTTTAGTTCGCGGTAAACATCAGACAGCAAGAGAAAATAACCGAGGATTAGTGAGAAAAAGCAGATGATTACCAATGGAGGTACAATTCTAAAAAATCTTCTTTTATAGAATGACCATAATGAAAATTCATTAAGGGATAGTTTGCCATAAATTGAACTTGCAATTAAAAATCCTGATACAACGAAGAAAACATCAACTCCTAAAAAACCACCGTTGAAAATATTAGATTGAGATAAGTGAGATGATTTTAAAAGGTCAAATAGGTGATAAAAGATAACACCTAATATAGCAATACCCTTTAATCCATCAATATCTTTACGTTGTTCTCTTTGCTTATTCATGTTTCATTGACCTTGTGAAATTTTGCGGTGATTATATCATTATCGAAAGTCAATTTTGTGCAACTTTTGGTCATTTTGAATTTAGTTATGAAAGTGAGCTCCTTATATCTTGTGGTATAAAGTTCATATTTACAGCTTTTTCTTTTATCTTAATATCTAGTAAGTTAAAATAGTTTTGTTTTAAACTTATCTGTTCAGGTTCTGTTAATTTCAATAGGTTATTCAGTGAAACGTCTTTTAGTACATACTCACATTTATTATGATTTTCTTTATTCTGAGTTAAAGAGATGCCTTTTAAATCTATCAGATTATGATTGTGATTACTTTTTTACTCTTGTCGAAAATAATTCAAATTTAATTGAGGATATAAAAAAATCTTTTCCTAACTCAAAAATTGAAGTTGTCAAAAATCTTGGATTTGATTTAGGTCCATTTGTTCATGTGCTAAATGAAGTGAATTTAAGTGACTATAGCTATGTAATCAAATTACATACTAAAAGAGATATTCCTACAAGGGAATCTTTTGCTTGGTTTGCTGGCCCTAGATGGCGTGATGCTTTATTAAAGTTCATTAAAGACAAAGAAACTTTTAATAAGGTGCTGAGTAGACTTGAAGAAAATAAGTCAATTGGTATGCACGGACCAAACATTTCTACTTTTAATAATAGATGTGATGATCATGATGCTTATAGAGAAACAAACAAGTTTATTCAGGCTCATAATCTCCCTCTAAAGAAGTATAAATTTGTAGCAGGAACCATGTTTATGGTCAGAGCTGAACTTTTAGAACTTGTAAAAAGTTTAAAACTTACACAAGATGATTTTGAAAGCCCTGATATTACACATGAAGGTTGTCAGATGGCACACATTTTTGAAAGATTCTGTGGGTATGCAGTTATAAGTCAAGGGTATAAAATTGTCGATTGCACGACGAACGTTTTTGTTTCTCAGTTAATATATTTATTGTTAAATTTAAGAAAAATTGTAATGTCATCAATTTTGACAATCAGAATCACTAAAAAAAATAAATTACTTATTAAAGTATTAAAAATTCCTGTATTTGCAATGAAACTTAAAAATTTGGATAAGAAAAAATAAGGCGAAGACTTCAAAAATTAAAGTCTTACCTCACATGCAAATAAGATTTATTTTAGTAGTATGTATTGTTCGTATATAATATTGACAAATACAAACAAGGGCGATTTATATGAAAGGTATATTATTAGCAGGTGGAAGTGGCACACGTCTATATCCACTAACCAAGACAACATCTAAACAGCTTTTACCTGTTTATGATAAGCCTATGATTTACTATCCTTTATCAACACTGATGCTGTTTGGTATCAAGGATATATTAGTAATCTCAACCCCAAGAGACTTACCAAATATTGAAAAGTTATTTGGTGACGGTTCTAAGTTTGGTTTAAATCTACAGTATAAAGTACAGGAAGAGCCTAATGGTATTGCACAAGCTTTTATCTTAGGAGCTGACTTTATTGGAGATTCAAAAGAAGATGTATGTCTAATCTTAGGTGATAACATCTTCTACATGGGAAGCCAGTTCGGTGAGTTTAATGACCAGGTAAAGAAGAACAGTGGTACAAATGCTACTATCTTTGCTTACCACGTAACCGACCCTGAAAGATTTGGTGTAGTTGAATTTGATGAGAACAGAAAAGCAGTCTCAATTGAAGAGAAACCTGCTCATCCAAAATCGAACTACGCATCCGTAGGTTTATATTTCTATCCATCAGATGTAATAGAGAAAGCTAAGACCTTAAAACCATCTGCTCGTGGTGAATATGAAATTACAGACCTTAATAACATCTACCTAAAAGAAGGTAGATTATCAGTAGTACCAATGAGCCGCGGTAACGCTTGGCTTGATGCTGGTACTCCAGATTCACTCATGGATTCAGGCTCTTTTGTACAGATTGTAGAGAAGAGACAGGGGTTAAAGATTGCATGTATTGAAGAGATTGCCTATAAGCAGGGATTTATTAACGATGCACAGATGCAATCTTTAATTGATGAATTAAAGAAAGGTAACTATAGAGATTATTTAGTTAAAGTTTTAGAGGAAAAACATGAACTTTATTAAGACTCCAATTGAAGGTGTCATTATTGTAGAGCCACGAGTATTCAATGATCCTCGTGGATATTTCTTTGAAAGCTACAATGAAAAAGAGTTTAAAGCAAACGGTATTGATTGTGACTTCGTACAGGACAACCAGTCAAAATCAAGCTATGGTGTAATCCGTGGTTTACACTGCCAAAGAGGCGAGTACTGTCAGGCAAAACTAGTACGTGCTTTAGTTGGTAAAGTTCTGGATGTAGTCGTAGATATCAGAAAGAATTCTCCTACCTTCGGTCAGCATGTAGCAGTAGAACTCTCTGATGAGAATCACAGACAGTTATTCATGCCACACGGTTGCTTACATGGCTTTAGTGTTCTTTCAGAAACAGCTATCTTTGCTTATAAAGTAGATAACTTCTATAACAAAGAGTCTGAGTGGGGAATGAGATATGATGCACCAGAGTTTAACATTGACTGGAAAATCCCTGCTGACAAAGTATTAACCTCTGAAAAAGACAGAATTACACATTCTCTAAAGGATGTACCTGACTTTTCTTTATAATGCAAAAATAACAACAGACAAGTTTCAATTAAAAAAGTAGGTTTAATCGGATATACATATCATGACAAAATCAATTCTAGTAACCGGTGGTGCAGGTTTTATTGGTTCTAACTTTGTACCATATTTCTGTAAGAAATATCCTGAGTACCACATTATTAACTTAGATAAGTTAACTTACGCAGGTGACTTAAACAATGTAAAAGAGTGTGAGAACGACTCTAACTATACTTTTATAAAAGGTGACATCTGTGATGATAAGTTAATCGAAGATTTATTCATCAAATATGATATCCGTGGTGTAATTCACTTTGCTGCAGAAAGCCATGTTGATAATTCTATTAAAGGTCCAAAAATCTTTATGGAAACCAACATCATGGGTACCTTTACTTTAATTGAAACTGCAAGACGTCACTGGATGGATGCTCCATTTAAGGTAAAGCCAGGTTACGAGGATGCTAGATTCCACCATATCTCAACTGATGAGGTATATGGTACTTTAGGTGAGACTGGTTACTTTACAGAAACAACACCATATGCTCCTAACAGCCCATACTCATCATCAAAGGCAAGTTCTGATTTAATCGTAAGAGCATATCACCACACCTATGGTATGAATGTAACTACTTCTAACTGTTCAAACAACTATGGTCCTAAACAGAACCATGAGAAGTTAATTCCTCATATCATTGAAAATGCTCTGGCATTAAAACCACTACCAATCTATGGTAAAGGTTTAAATGTTCGTGACTGGTTATACGTATTAGACCACTGCAAAGCAGTTGATTTAATCTTCCACAAAGGTGTATCAGGTGAGACCTATAACATTGGTGGTCACAACGAGCGAAATAACATCACTATTGTTAACACCATCTGTTCAATCTTAGATAAAGAATGTCCTAGAAAAGATGGAGGCAAGTATGCTGACTTAATTACCTTTGTTCAGGACAGAGCAGGTCACGACTTGCGTTATGCAATTGATGCAACCAAGCTAACAACAGAGTTAGGTTGGAAAGCGGATGAAACCTTTGATACAGGTATCATTAAGACTGTTGAGTGGTATTTGAATAAATACAAAGCTTAATTATTTGATTGTCAACTTCAATTCAATATATAGTCAGCTATTTTTATAGCTGACATTGCCTACAGTGTAATAACTTCATCAAAATGAACTGTTTACAAATCATAAAAAGAGATCTTTTTGTAAGAATTATTCAGAGCTCAATTTACGTACTGATTGGTCTGTGGATGTTGTTTAGATTTTTTGACTTGACACCTTACATATATACCTATCAGACCTTGTTCTCATTTCAAAAGAAATTTTCAGATCTTTTGTTTGTATTATTTGTAGGCTTTTTCTTTTTCAACTGGTATAAAAAGTCTAGAGATTATTTTTTATTTTGTAGTTGCATTGTCTTTATTATTTTTTCTTTTAGTTTAAAAAAATATGCAAATACGACGTTTGCTTTTGATCTTTTTTTTATACCTTTATTCTTATGTAGATTTTTAGATAAAAATTGTTTTTATAAATCTGTATTATTTGCAATTTTTATATTTGTAATTATTACTATTTTATCTTATGAATTTGGTTTGTTAAAAAGTGCTATTACTTTCTATCGAGCTAAAGAAATTAGATATACTTTGGGATTTAGCCATCCTAATGGACTAGGTTTATGTGCATTTCTTATTACCATATATTTGTCTTTGTATAAAGATATAGTAAATTTTATTTATCTCTTTGTTTTTCTAGCCTTATCTTATTTTTGTTATAAAGTTCCTAATTCGATCACTTCAACGGTTGTAATTGTAGTTTTAGCTTTTTGCAGTATATGTGGCAATTACTTAATAAATTTCAAAATTTCAAATAGATATAACAAGGTTCTATTAGTTTTTTTGTTGTCATTGTTCGTTGTATTTGTCATCCTTATATACTATGTTGCATTTACATTTTCTTTTAGAGATATATTGAAAAATTTTCCTGGTGAAATTTTGGCTAGATTTGAGCTTGGAAATAAGGCATTTAATGTTTACGGGTTAAGCCTATTTGGTAAATTTAATGAGATCTATGCTGATTTTATTAAATTTCCTAATAAGGCTGATTGGAGGCTGTGGGTCGATTGCACATACTTCTATCTCCCACTTTATAATGGTATTTTAGCTTCAATATTTTTCTTGGGACTGCTATTCATGACAATCGCTAGAGCAGTGAGAAATTTTGAATATAAGTTTGTCTTGATCTTTTTTGTGGTTATTCTCTACGGTATTTCTGAGTCATCTGTTATTACTGCTGTGTTTATGCCTGTATTTGCTTATCCATTCTTTAAGCAACTTAATAATAGAGCATAGATATCAGATGTTGTCATCCTTAATTGGAGTTATGGTTTCTGTGTGATGCAATTTATTGATTCTTATTTTTTCTTTTAAAGATGATAAAAGGGATGTTAAGAATTCTAATTTTTACTAAACCTTTGGAACTTATTTCAATTCTAAATAGAAAAGCAAAGAATTTTGGTTTGAAGAACTTGAACCATGTAGGTATAAGACTATTTACGTTAAAATAATTCAAAATATTTTTGTATTTAGCATTATGTTTTATTTTTAGATAGAGGATGACCTCTAGTAATGATTCTTTGCAAGCATGGCTTTCAGTAAAGATCTTTCTCTTAACAAGAGGCATCTTAGCTTTCATGCACTTAATAGGGAAAAAAGTCGGATTAAACTTTTCTGGGGCTTTTATAAAAGAATTTCCTTTGTAACCTTTCTGCTCAAAAGTTTTTTTCAATGGAATTTCATAAGTTTTAACGATTTCCAAAAAGTTATCTAAGTGTTTTACGTTATTTAAATAGTTACTAAATAATTCTGAACTAAATAAATTCTTTTTAACTACTAAAAAGAAACTCTGCAGATGTAGTTCATACTCATTACTTGCAGTCATTGACCAAAAGTCACGTGATTTTGTATCCATCTTATCGAAGGCAGGTTTTAATGAATCTACACAGAAGCAACTGTCGTTGCATAAGATAATTTCATCAACATCATCTAATAGATAATGCTCTTTAGCATAATTAAATCCTATCTTATATGAACCAAAGTCATATTCTCCATGATGATATGATTCTATATGAGAAACTAGAGGGTAGATCTTGCTGAGCTCTTTAATATTAGGTTCGTTATCAGCTACAAAGATTATGCTGTCACTTACTTCTTTTAGATATTCTAGGTATGTCACAACATAATCATTTATAAGACCTTTTCCATTGTAAAAGGCGAATATAGCTAATCTTTTCATATTACAATTAAATAGATAGAAATGTGTTTAAGTTGTTTTGAGAATATCTTTTTACTCTTTATAAAAGAGGATAATACTTCCTACTTTATTAAGTAATAAATCAACATTATGTTTATTTACATTATGCCATGATTTTTGATATTTGCTTGAATAAAACTAGAATGAACCCTTTGTTTTGACAATGTTGTCAAATGATTTCACTATATGAATATAGGTAAACATTAGGCATTATAATTGCATAAAACATTTAAAGCTTTGTATTTATAGAATTTTGGCAATAATTTGATTTAAAGGCAAATTTTACCACTTAGAGCAACGTTCATGAAACGTTCACTACTGTTTACACAATGAACTGCAAATCAGTAATGTGCAACTAATTTGCTTTACAGTTGTTTTGAGATTTTTAGTTTGTCTAACATTTTCTGTACTGAACCACATTTTTTACAGAATTTTAGATTTCAATAGATGTAAAAGATATTTAGAGATATGTATATGAAGAAACTTACAGTATTTAAGATGATCATGGCATTGACTGTTGTAATAGTGTCAATGTCAGCTTCTGCTCAGATAAGATATCAGGCATCTATTGATCCGTCATCTAAGAAATTGTGGTCAAATAATGGTGACAGACTAAGCTGTTCACTTATCTTTGACATACCTGAATATGGTTTTGCCAATTTTATGACTTATTCAGGTCGTACCTTGCGTTCTAATATGACCATTCACCCAAGATTAGGCATCGGTCAGTCAAGTTTTATGAGATTTATTGCTACAAAGCCAGAATGGCATACAGCAAGCTCTGAAAGACGTTTAGGTAGAATTCAAATTTATCCTGGTTTTAACCCATATGTAGGTCCAACTTTATCCTGGAAGATCCTGTCTGAACTGTCTCACGGTAATCAGATCTTAATGCCATATACAGATACTAAGTTAGCAGCAGGACAGAACATAATTCCTGCTATCAGCCCTTTAGGTTTTAAATCTGCTTATCATAAGTATTTAGCTTGTCAGGAAAATCTAATCAGAGTTAACTTTAATGATGTAAAGATGACTCCTTTAGTCTTTAAAGTAAGATCTCATGAGTTAACCGCTAAATCAAAGCAGGTTTTAAATGAGCAGTTAGAGTATATAAAACTTGATAAATCAATCAATAAGGTAACCATAAGAGCTTATGCTTACGATATGGAAAAGAATGCTGATAACATTTCATTAGCAAAAGATAGAGGTGAAGCTATTAAAAAGGCCTATCTTGATGCGGGAATTAAAGAAGATGACATCACTATTGTCCCTTTTAATGCTTTAACCTTAAATACTAAGGATGACAATCCATTAGCCGATGAATCTGTCACCTCAAGAAACGCTTTAATTACTTTAGACAGAGACAATGCTCTTATTAACAAAGATCTTGAGGTGGATGCACCAGATGTAGGTGCTGACAGTGGTGCCTACTAGAAGAGTAGATTAAATTAGTTAAATTTGTTTATCTGCACACTTTACACTTTTATACATTTAGTTTTAGTTTAGTGTAAAGGTAAAATAATACATTAACCTAAATTAGGTAAAGTAAAAAAGTAGAATATTAACTCTTGGACAGTAAAAGGTTTCAACGTTACTGAAGATTAAGATAAGATGAAGAAAAAAGCTAAAAGACCAAAAATAAGCCTTGTAAAAAGAGGCAAAACTTATATATCAGAACATAAAACACCTCTAATTGTAAGTGCTTTAGTCCTGATGTTCGTTTTGGGCTTATATCTTATTATCTCAGGTTACATTCAGTACGCTAATGCCAATAAAGAGTCTTATGTAGTCGCAGGCGTAAAATCCATGCAGGAAGGTAACTTCCATAAAGCTCAAACCTATTTTTTGCAGGCAGGTCAAAATGGCGCCTCAGAGGCTTATCCATATTTAGCCTGGATCAGCGCTAAATCAGGTAACTTTTCAAAAGCACTTGATTATGCCCGTGAGTGTGAAAAGTCTAATGATACTCATGGTGAGTACGAGTTGATGGGATATTTGGCTTTATTAGGTTATGGTAATGCACAGGGGGCAGGCTCAGCCATTTACTATTTTAATGAGGCTTTAAAAGATTATTCAGAGGATTACTTAAAGACACATGATCCTTTATTAAAGATGTGTGAGTATGGCATTGAACTTTGTATGAATACTCAAGACTATATCCGTATGGTCAATGAGGCTTCAAATCATGGTTCAAAACAAGCTCTTTTATATAGAGGTGACATAGACTTTTTAGGTGAAGAAAATGATGTCTCACCTGTAAGTGCAGCTAAGTCTTGGGGAAAGGCCAGAAATCTAGGTATTCTTGCATCTAAAAGCAGATTGGCAGGTCTCTACTGGTATGGCTACGGTGTTAAAAGAGATTATGAAAAGGGACTTGAGCTTTACAATGATGCTGCTAAACTGGGTGATCCTGTTGCTAACTACTCATTAGGATTAATTGATTTTAGACGCAGTTCTAATCTGTATGATGAAGGTCTGAGGCACATGAAGAATGCTGCTAAAAAGAATTATGGACCAGCTCTTACAGCTGTAGGAGTACTCGCTTTATCTCAGGATAGAAATAACCAAAAAATTATCAAAGCTGTAGCTGACATCTTTAAACAGGCCTATGACTGTGGTGACTCTACAGGAGCTATTCTTTATTCTCTGATGTTGATGAATGGTGAAGGTGTAGCAACCGATGTGACTACTGCTTTCTCTATTCTTTATGATTTAAAGAATCGTTCAGTAATCTCTGTAAACTCACTCCTGCGTTACTTTACCTACACAAAGTATGTTGATACCAAAAAACTTTTTAATCAGGCTTTAATGATCTGTAGAGGTATTTATTTAGGAGAAGTTACCTTCAATGAAGGTGCTCCTGAGGCTACTAAATATCTTGAAGCCAAAAATGAGAACACTCTTTCATACTATAAGTCTCAAAAAGATGACAGACAGAGATTTGACTCATCATTTATACAATCTTTAGGAGCTAACTATGTAGAGACCTTTGATAAGAGCGAGGATATTACCATTTTAGGCGAACCTCTACTTTATCCAGAGCTTTACAAGATCTTAGAGATGTACAATCCTACCACAGGAGCTAGAGCTTTTATGCCTCAGATTATCATGAAGATCGACGCTTCCTTGCCAAAACTACCTAAGTACTATGACAGGTTTAATCTGAATCTTGAGGGAATTGAGAATAAACTTTAGCTAAGAGTAATTTAGATCTGTTTACTGTATAATTGACTTGAATATAGAATTTACAATTAACTCGTTTACATATGATGCTAGTAAGTCGTCCAAATCATTAACGGTCTGTAAAGAGTATTTAGACTACTTAGGTGCTAGTAAATTTTGTTGTAAGATCTTCACTCTCAGAGTGAGCAGTGAAATATAATCGCTCTGTTTTTCTTGTCTATTAACCTTAATAGATCTTATGTAATATCAATATATATAGTGGTAAAAGGATATTTCAAATGAAACCAATTTGTTCTACCGAGAATTTTACTGATTTTATTCAGTATGACTGCATATATGTTGATAAAACTGAATACATTTACAATTTGGCAAAACTCCCCAACAGGATTTTTATTTCTCGTCCTCGTCGTTTTGGAAAATCTCTAACACTAAATACAATAGCAACTTTATTTGAATCAGGTATAGAGCCTTACTTCAAAGGAACTTGGATTTATGATAAGTGGAAAGACACCACATATCCTGTATTGAGGATAAATTTGGTTAATTATGCATTTAAAGATCTTAATAAGTTTAAATTGCAGTTAACAGATTACATTACAGCTTTTGCCTACAAGAATCATGTTGAAGGGTATGTTGCAAGTGGTGAACCTAATGTTGCCATAAAAAATCTTTTAGATTCTTTAAATGATGCTAAAAGGAAAATAGTGGTTTTAATTGATGAATATGACTGTCAGATGACAGCAAACATCAATAATCCTGATTTATATGGTGATTTTAAAGATTGTTTAAGAGAGTTTTATGGAGCAATCAAAGGAAAAGCTGCTATAAGATTTTTAGGCGTCACTGGTGTTACCAGATTAAAAAACGTATCAATTTTCTCTGTAGGTTCTGACATTAATGATATTACAAATGATAGCACTTACTCTCAGTTAATCGGTTTTACAAAAGATGAGATAAGAAAGTTCTACTTTGATTATCTCAAGCTTGCAACAGCTTATGAATATAATATCAATGAAGATAATGTAACAGATGACCAATTGGAATCTATGCTTGATAAATTAGCTCAGAATTATGATGGCTACTGCTTTGATGAAGACTATGAGAAAAAAGTATTCTCTACATGGTCTGTTAATAATTTTTTCCAAAATGTATATAAAAAGAAAAAAATTCAGTTCGGCGAATACTGGTATTCAAATGGAGGAGTTCCCTCTATTCTGGCAAATTACTTAACATCTCATGAACTTAAAATTTTTGATTTTTTAAATAAAGACATTATTGTAAAAGTAACTGATGATGAGTTTGAAAATCCAACTGCACTAACAGATATCAATCAAAGTGTTTTGATGTGTCAGACTGGATATTTAACTCTACGTTCATCAATAACTGATTCTAATATCATTGCTTTAGGTATTCCGAATGGGGAGGTGTATAAAGCTCTAAATAAGCTTTTAGCTGCAAAATTCTTTAAAGAAAAAATTGACGTTACAAACATAGCTAATGAAAATATCTTAGATGTAGGTTCTGTAGAAGACATTATTAGTCTGTTAAATACCATTGTAAACACTGTAACCTACGATGAATATCCTATAAATTCAGAAGCTGCAGTGCAAAACTATGTAAAAATGTACTTGCTAGGAGCAAAACAGTCAGTTTTTTCTGAGGTTCATCAAGCTAAGGGTAGAGTGGATTTAATAGTAGAGACAAATAAACGTAGAATTGTTTTTGAATTTAAATTTGCTCAGAACGAAACTCAATCTAAAGCTAAACTTACAGAAGCCGTCGAGCAGATAAAATCACGTGACTATGGCAATATTGTGCCTAGAAAGGATGAACTTTTGAAAATTGCTGCTGTGTTTAATGCTGATCCTGAGGTAAGAGCTTTTTCGCAATATCAATTAGTGATTTAGCTTTGTTGTTGGCGACTTGTTATGGTACAGGTTACCATCATGTCCTATCCATATGAGTTTTTGTTTTAAATTTGGCTTAAATTTAAAAAATTAAATTCATGCTGTTTGGTTGATTCTGATACAAATCATGCCTGATATTAAATTTGATTATAAAAGTTTTTTAAAGACAGTTCCTAATCGTCCTGGCTCTTACAGAATGTATTCTGATGATGAAACAGTTATCTATGTAGGTAAAGCAAAAGATCTTAAAAAGCGTTTGTCATCGTACTTTCTAAAAGAAGTTAACTTTAAAACAAATGCACTAATTCATCATATCCATCATATTGAATTTACAGTTACTTTCTCTGAGGCTGAAGCTCTAATCTTAGAGAACAATCTAATTAAGAAGTATCAACCTCACTACAACATCCTTTTACGTGATGATAAGTCCTACCCGTACCTAGTACTCTCAAAATCAAAGCATCCAAGACTCTTTTATTACCGTGGAGCTAAAAAGCTTGATTGTGAGTACTTTGGTCCGTATCCTGATGTCAGTGCTGCTAAAGAGAGCTTAAAGCTTTTACAAAAGCTCTTTCCTATTAGGCAATGTGCTGACACCGTTTATGCACACCGCTCAAGACCTTGTCTTATGGCACAAATTGGTAAGTGTCTGGCACCATGCGTTCCCATGAGTGAAATTGCCTATAAGAACTACATGGAGCAGGTAAATTACATCAGGATGTTTCTAAAAGGTCAAAATCAGGATGTTCTAAATGATTTGACTAAAAAAATGGAAGAGCACTCAGAAAAACTTGAATTTGAAGAGGCCGCTAAATTAAGAGATCAATTGCTAGCTCTAAGACGTGTTCAGGAATCTCAGTCAGTATCAGGCGATTTAATGTTTGATATGGATGTAATTGCCCATGAATGTGCTCAGGAGCTTTGCTGCTCTCATGTGCTCTTTATCAGAAAAGGCAGGATCATCGGTACGCGTTCATATTTTTCAAAATTGTCAGAGATTGAAGGTGATGATCCACTGACTGCTTTTGTAACACAGTTTTACCTATCTGAGAGCAGAGCATCAATGTATCCAAAGGAAATTATCTTAGATGATAAGATTGAAGATCCTGATGTGATTACAGAAGCTGTAAAACAACACTGCTCAAAAGAAATTCATTTTTTAACCTCAGTTAGAGCAGAGAGAGCAAAATACTTAAAATTAGCTAAAGAGAACGCTAAGGCATCACTACAGGCTAAATTAGCTGATAAGACCACAGCTAAAAAGAGAATAGAGTCTTTAGAGCAGGTATTACATATCTCTAATGTAAATCATATGGAGTGCTATGATATCTCTCATACACAAGGTGAGCTTACTGTAGCATCTTGTGTATCTTTTAATCGTGAAGGTCCTGATAGTGCCAACTACAGACGCTTTAATATAGACGGGATCACACCAGGTGATGATTTTGCTGCGATGCATCAGGTTCTTACTCGTCGTTTTAAAGATCCTCGTGAAGGTATCATCCCTGAACTTATCTTTATTGATGGTGGTAAAGGTCAGTTAAAACAGGCTGAAGAGGTAATCTCAGATATCTTTTCAAAGTTTAAGGTAATACCTCCTTTAATTGTTGCTGTAGCCAAAGGCGAGGGTAGAAAAGAAGGGTTAGAAACTTTAATCCGTGGCTATACAAGAGAAGAGTATCACCTGACACTAGATGATCCTGCTTTGCAGTTAGTGTTGCATATCCGTGATGAATCACACCGTTTTGCAATTACAGGTCACAGAAACAGAAGACAGAAAGCAAGAACACACAGTGTGCTTGAGAATATTGAAGGCATAGGTCCAAAAAGACGTCAGGCTCTGTTAAAGCATTTGGGCGGTATCAGAGAAGTTATGAATGCCAGTGTGGAGGAGTTAAAAAAAGTGCATGGAATATCAGCGCAGATGGCAGAAGATATCTACGAGACCATTCACAGTTTGTAAATTAGTGTTTAAATTTAAGGCATTTAAATTTGTAAAAGTAACATAAAAATACTAACGTTACCATCATCTCTGTCTTATAGAGACAATTACTGAAATCATGTTAATAAAAGTCAGTCCTCATTTTCTGTAATTCAACAAAACAAAAAAAAACAGGCAACGCTTAATGGTTGCCTGTCAGCTGAATTGGTAACAAAAATTTAAATCTTGATCCTGTTTAAACTCTCCTCCAGATCCTGTAACAGGGACAAAGAACGCTTAACTTCGTCTTTTGCATCAGAACAGTTTTTTGATAGAGACTGTGAAGAGTGTGTAATATCCTGCATATTGCCAGAAATTTCAGATGTAGCTGTAGTCTGCTGTTCGGCTGCAGTTGCAATCTGTGTGATCTGAGAATTTACAGAACTTACCTGCTCGGTAATATTGTTTAATAACTCTTCGATAGTGCTGGTCTCAACAGCTAAGTTATCCATGTTCTTAACTGATGACTGCATTGATTCATTTGCTGTATTAGCATTTGACTGAATCTGAGTAACCATCTTGGTAATTTCCTGAGTTGATGTTGAAGTTCTTGATGCAAGGGCACGAACTTCATCTGCAACAACAGCGAATCCTTTACCGTACTCACCGGCACGGGCAGCTTCAATGGCGGCATTAAGAGCAAGCAGATTGGTCTGAGAAGCAATGTCATCAATTGTCTGAACAATAGTGCCAATCTTCTGGGCCTGATCAACTAAAGACTGTACATATTCAGCATCCTGTTTTGATTTAACCACCTGGTTTTGAATTCCTTCAATGGTTAACTGAACCTTATGAACACCCTGCTGAGTAGTATCATTTGACTGACTTGAATTTGCAGCTGCAGATTCGCAGTTTTTAGCAATGTCAGATGTAGTGGAAACCATTTCGTCAGCAGCAGCTGCAACGGTAATTGAACGGTTCTGAGCCTCATGAGCAATATCATTCATATCAGAAGTAAGCGCATCAATTTTGTTGAATGTCTGGATAACATTATCTGTTGCAGACTTAATAACCTTAACGTTGTTCTGCCAGTCTAAACGCATCTTTTCCAATGCGTCTAATAACTTACCAAATTCATCTGTACGACCTCTGTTCTCAACAGTCTGTGTTAAGTCACCACGAGACATCACGGAAGCATTTGACACAGCATAGTGTAGAACACCGATGAAAGCTTTAGGCAGTTTGTAAGCAATTACAGCTGACAAGATTACAGCAATTAAAGTGATTACAAGAATAATGATGATAGGGGTTACATCAGTCATTGAGGTGACGTTGTTGTCAACTCTATCTAGGTATAAACCAACCAAGCGGTTAATTTCAGCGATAGAGTCATTTAAAACTGGGAACAATTCGTTATTATAAGTGTTTCTTACGTCAACAGAATAACCTCTGTCAACCATGTGTTCCATCTTGTTTTTGTAAATGTCGATAGCTGAGTTGATGAAGCCTTTCAGTTTTTCAAAGTCAGCTGCATCAGTAGGATCTAATAACTTAATATCAGTCATTGATGCACGTAACATCTCGATGTCAGCATCAGCTTTTGCTGCACTCTCTTTATTGTATGTAGCAACATTATTTGTAAACATGGTCATATCATCACGGAATGTATTAACATTTCTTGAGATCTGAACAATCTTACTGTAATGCTGTTCAATAACTTCTTTTGCAAAGTTAGCTACAGAACGAGAATTGGTGATACTTGTAATTGAAACAATAGCAATTACAAGTGAAAGAAAAATCACAGCTGCAAATGCAGTTGCAAGTTTAGCTTTAACGCCTAAAGAATGTAATATATTCATAGCTGTCACTTATTTTCAAACTTCTACTTACAATAACTTTGTATCAGCAAAATAAAGAAAAACTTTAATATTTTTTGAATCTAATTTTGTAGATAAACATATTTTGCTGATCTAATTTATTAATTTTATCAGATAAGCTCAATGTATTGCTACAACATAGCTTGGATTAAAATTCTTCCTTATCTAACTTAAAGATTACTATCTGATTATAGCTAAGAAAATGTTAAATGTTACACTTACATATTGAACTTAATAATATTTTTTTAAGATTTTGTTAAATCTTGTATAAAAATCACAATTTCATTTGCAAGATAATTGATGTCTGTTAAGTATATTGAATGGTATCGATAAATTGTTTTACTATGGCGACCACACGATTGAACTACATCACAAAGTTGTAAAGTAGTTCAGATAAAAATTAATGTAAATCTCTACTTTCCACGGTTAAAATTTAATGATAGACCGCATTCTACTGCGGTTGTGCTCTTTAACAACCGATTAAATACAATGAGAGAAAAATTTGAGAAAAATGTAGCAAAATCAATAGATTAGTTTAATTTAGTAGCGTTTTTCTTTTATAATTCAAGGTGTTAACAAAAGCGAATCATAAACAGGAAAACGCCATGGATGTTGTATCAGCTAAAGGTTGAGAATTATTATAGTTTAACCTAGGAAAATTTGCTAAGGAGGCTTTAAACCTTAACTGGAACGCATACAGATGCAGACTTCCTAAGTCAGGCTCTTTTTCTTCCAAATACAAGTCTCAGACCATTAGTGCCTGAGAGATGTTGTCAGGAGTTATCAACTCCTGTCTTCTGGAAACAATTTCTCTCAGTTCTGTTCTTACTTTGCTTCTACTCTCCTGCCAGCTTAAAAGAGTGCCATGTATGAATTTATGAGTTCTCCAAAGGCAAACTGGAACAGGATGCCTTCTTGATTCATACAGTAGTATTTAGATATCTTGCTGTTATCTATTAACATTTATCAAGTGTTGAAGGTAATGAATTTCACTTGACCTTGGGCTGTTGGATAAGCTTAATTTTAGGTTTTGGAGTAACTATAATTGCAACAGCAATATGGATGAGACTTTACGCTAAATTCTTTGCTCCTAAACAGCAAGTTAGCGACAAGACAATGTAGAAAAAAGGCTAGAAAATAGTTCTAGCCTTACTAAATTGATTTTATAGCTTAGAAATTCCATTCTCAGCTTTTACAATGTCAGAATTTAATCTCTCATTTAGTTTTTCAAGATTCTCTTTCTCACGGCTTCTGTCATTCTCATGATGATAAAGGTGGAACACTCCTGTGGCATAGCGTCCAGATTTAATTAAAATACCTGCATGAATAAGTCTTATTGCAAGATCAGAATCCTCATAGCCCCAGCCTTTAAAGTCGCTGTCACAACCGTCTACCTTAAAGTAGTCGTCTTTAAACAGAGCAAAGTTGCAACCTCGAGCTTTCTTCCACTTTTGTTTTAAGTTTCTTAAATGCTGAAAGTAAGGGAAAACAATTAAAGGATGCAATCTGTTAATACCATGTTTTAGGTAAACAGATACCCACTTAAAGAAGGTGTAAGCATAGATTGGGTCCTGTTTAGCTAGTACAAATTTGGTGAACTCTTCTTTTAAAAGAATTCTGTTACCGGCTACTAAAAAGTTCTTTTGAGCAAGTCTTCTGTGACAGGCAATAAATGAAGGTCTAGGTACACAGTCACCATCTAAAAAGATAAGGTAGTCGCCTTTAGCTTTTGTAGCAGCCAAATTTCTAATTCTTGCAAGACGGAACCCTTCATCTTTTTGGTAGACATGAGTGATTGGATAACTGCAGTCAATCATCTTTTGCAGAACAACTTTTCTGGTGTCATCCTTTGAGCCATCATCAGCTACGATTACTTCAAATTCTCGGTCAGACTGCATATCAAATGCACTTAAGATTAGTTTTAAGGCATCAGGTCTGTTATATGTAGAGATAATGACTGAAATTAACATCAGATCCTTCCTTTATATTTGTTTAAGCTGTTTAGTTTTAAGTATTTTTCTAGTGTATAGAAGTAATGTGTTAAACAAAACTCAAAACCTAATTTACCATCTAGGAAACCACCGTGAATGATGTACATCTTAAAGAAGGCCCACAGCGGTTTTATTAGAATATCATTTACAAAATGGCATTTCTTGCCTTTTTCATAATATTTATGAGCAAGTAGGGTGGTATAGCGATTCATCTTTTCAAGATGTGCTTCCCATGACTTATATGGAAAATGAATAAGTCTGCCTTTTAAAAGCTTCTTATCATAAGGTGAGTGCAGTCTTTCATGTACTACACCTTCGTAAAAAGAACCTTCTTTTTTAAATAATCTTTCAACCCTGTCAGGTCTCATGACACCATGAAGTACTTTTCTTTCAATAAAGTGATTCTCACGGGATACCTGATAGGTACAGTCACGGTTGCTCTCAACGCAGATCTTAATTTCATGGGCAAGCTCATCTGTAATTCTCTCATCAGAGTCGAGCATAAAGATCCACTCATATGTTGCATTAGAGATTGCAAAATTACGCTGAGCACCATAGTCATTATTTAAATCTCTTTGCAGTACTTTTGCCCCAAAAGATTTTGCGATATCTACTGTTCTATCTGTAGAGTTACTGTCTACAACAATGATTTCGTCTGCAAAACTGGCACTTTTAAGACAGTCTGGAAGATTATCTTCTTCATTATGAGCTAATACGATGATGGTAAGAGGAGTCTTTAGCATGAGGAATAGATTTTTTTAGTATTAGGTAAAGGTGTTTTGTGGTTCTTTGCTTAAAACAAGCCTAATTGTGATTAGGCTTATTTAATACGTCATTATATTTAGATGAAGATAAGAAAAACTTTAATGTCATCTTACTCTTCATCTAACATCTTTATAAAAACAAAAATAGTAGCATTTAAGCTTACGTTTTTATTAGTGTGACATTACGTATTTTACAAACTTTAACTTAGTTGCATCATCAGCACTGTTGTACATCTTAACTAAGTTATTGTAGGTAGCTGCATCAGCTTTACCAGAAGTTCTTGTGCTTGAGGTTGTCATAGCTGAAGAATCAACTCCCATAGGCTCTAGGGTTAGCCCCTGAACCTGCTGATCTGCTGTTGCACTAGACTCAGAGCTGGCTCTTACAGTAGGAGCACCATACTCAGTCATGGTAAGCCCCTTATTAGCATTTGATACGTAAGCAGGAGCATATAATCTGCCTAAGCTGTCTAATTCCTGACGGTAGTCACGCATTAAAGAGAAGCCTTTATCTGAGGTTAAGATAAAGTATGAAGCTTCAGAACTTGGAAGTACACGACCTGTGGTATCTGATAGGGTGATCTTCTGCTGATGAGCATAACGCTTGGCCTGATCTTCATTAGCAGGCTTTGCATACTGGAATGTTACGACCTGATCAGCTTTTAGATTGTTGATATCGATAACTAAAGGATCGATAGACTGGACAATACGTGAATCAGATCCGTTCTTAAAATTGTCTTTAAAGGTTAAAACAACCTGATGCTTACCAGGAGTTAAGGTTACTGTACGGCTAAAACGGCTGTAGCTGTCAGGATCACTTTCACCATCAACCAATTCAACGTTGTAGTGAACAGGTACCTTAAAACCGGTATCAGCCATTGCATTTATGCTAAATAAAAGACCTGCAGCCAATACAGAAAACTTTAAATTCTTTGATAACATACTTTTTTCCTAAAAAAAATAAATCTTTTGAAATCTTAGCACCAATAGAGCTTTACATTAACACTTAATTATTACCTCTTCGTTAAATTCTATTACGAAAACGGTAATGTTGAGAGATAACTTTAGTTTGGACTTTTGTTTATCCTACAAAGTTCAATCTTATTTTATTAAAGCAAAATTCTCTTTAACGGTAACCTCTAAAACAACTGACTGCTTTAACTTAATATGAGTACATTGCACCAATTAAAGCACGGTTCTTATCTAAAGACAGATCTTCAATTAAGCTCTTTGAGAAGAATCTGTCAGGCTTACTTGAAGCATCAATAGTACCTTCGGCAAAAAACTTAAAGGTAGGGCATACTTGATAATATGCACCTAACTCAACATCAGCAATGATGTTTGCTCCGTTAAAGCGCTTTATACCGTAACCTGCGCTAAAGCCTAAACCGTTATCAAAGGTGTAATTTACAACTGTATCAACGCTGTAGAGCTTATGGGTAAAGTTATCATATTTTGATACAGTAAAGTTAGCACCTGCATATAAGCCTTCACCAAAGGTACCATATGAGATTGATACACCTTTATCAATCTTCCATGAAGGTTTAAATAAGTTTGCACTAAAAGTATCGTTCAGTGACTTATAGTGCATCTTATTTACAATTGGAGCAAAGGCAGCTACTGATTCTTGATTTTGATTGTACTGAAAATCATAGTAACTCATACCGTAGCTTACAGAGATCCCTGACTTTAATCTTGTAGCGACAGAAAAAGCAGCTCCATTGTGGATGTTGACCTTAGTATCGTTGATGTCATCTGATGCTGTTTGGAAGGACAAGCGTAAATCCCAGCCCATTGATGAAAGACTGTACATGATAAGTGATGGCATCTGATCACCATAAGCAAAGTGATCATTTACTCTGGGATCAAGCTCTGTAAAGACGTCGGTAACACCAGCTACTGCGTAGTAGGCATTATCACCTCGACCTAGGGTTAAGGTTCCTATCTCCTGAGCATCAACACCTACATATTGAGATCTTGCTTTAAAGGTATCAACACCGTTGTTACCTGTAGGCATTAACCATTCTGAATAAGCCAGAGCATATAAACCATCGGTAATTTTACTTCTGCCTGCAATACCTGCATGGACTGAGGTTAGTAAGGTATTGTCACTGTTCTTTTTATCTGTAGAACTTTTAATGGTACGGGCTGCTTTATCGGTCATTGCCATCGCACTTACAGAGCCAAAGACATCTAATGAAGTACCATCTTTACTGTAGACAGTCGATGCATTAGAACTAAATGGAAAAATGCTGATTGCAATTATTGATAAAATAAACTTATTATTCATGTAATTACTCATGGTAATACCAGGTTTAATAAAATACTTTGCTGTTTCGATGTGTTTTAAGAACATTATCTTAAAGCACACAAAATGAAACTATCTAAAACTTATGCGTTAGCCTCGATACTTTTCTTGAAAAGTACTACATGGCAAACCACGTTCACTTATAGATTAAGTTAATGAAATTCAACTTACTTCGTTCTTCTTTGTTATTTCTATTTTAGCAAAAAATGAGTTTTTTTAGCTCATTTACGTCTTTGACACAATATGTAGCATTCCATAAATTAACATCGACGCATTCATTAGTACCATATCCCCACAATACAGCTGCACTGTCACAGAAAGCAGCATTGGCAGCTTTAACGTCATTAAAATGATCGCCTACATATAAGGCATCCTTTGGAGATATTTTTAATAGTTCTAAAGCTTTTAGAATAGGTTCAGGATGAGGTTTTGAGTGGATTAAAGAATCGCAGCCTAAAACTAAAGAAAAGTCTTTTGAAAACGAAAATTTTGATAAAACCTTAGTTGCCATATCATAGTATTTGTTGGTGATAACTGCTGTTTTTATCTTGTTTTTTTTTAAATCTTCAATAAGTTTTGGAATACCATCAAAAGCTTTAGTGCAGTCGCAGATATGCTCTTTATAGAAGGAAGCAAACTCATCTCTCATATAAGTTTCGATGCCTGATGATTCATGTTTTTCTTTAGGAATACCTAGCTTTAACATTTCACGCATTCCGGCTGTAACTTTTGTTCTTAAAAGCTTTTCATCTAATGCTTTGTAACCATATTTTTTTAATGTATGGTTACAGGCATTCATGATATCCAGTGCTGTATCTAACAGTGTCCCATCAAGATCAAATAAAACGGCTTTATACTTCATATGAAAAATCTGTACTGCTTATATTTATGTGTAAATAAATTGCTCTTTCCAAAATCAATGTAAATATGCTTGAAATCAGGCCTTTTCAAGCTTGTATTTACTTGTTTACACCATGATTGTACTTGAACGCAAGTTACTAACACTTGTGAAATTAGTTAAAAATTTAAAGACTAATTCCTGTCAAAATTTGTTAAAATTACACATTGAATTATAAATGAAATGTTATTTCAAGGCTTAAAATGACAAACAATAATACCACTGATTGCAATGCTCTTTCAGGTGAGACTGCCTCATGTGATAAGGGTACTTCAACTCAATGTACAATTCACTCACCTGAGGATATTCTAAACTACGACAAGCGCATCGACTATTTAAAAAGATCAATTGCATCTGTAAAAGACTTTCCTAAAGAGGGGATCTTATTTAGAGATGTAACCACTCTTTTAGAGGATCCAAAGGCTTTTAAAGATTCAATTGACCTTTTACATGAAATTTATAAGGACAGTAAGTTAGATTATATCGTTGCAGCTGATGCCAGAGGCTTTTTATTCGGCTCTGCCTTAGCTTACCTTTTAGATATAGGCTTAGTTTTAGTTAGAAAAAAGGGTAAATTACCTCGTGAGTGTTATTCAGAGGAATACTCTCTAGAGTATGGCACAAGCACTCTTGAGATCTCCAAAGATGCTCTGCATAAAGGTGACAGAGTTTTACTTCTAGATGATCTGTTAGCAACTGGCGGTACTGCCGGTGCCATGATAAAATTAGCAAGAAAGAGCGGAGCAGAGGTTGTTTCATTTGGCTTTATCATCGAGTTATTCGATTTAGGTGGAGCTAAGCTTTTAGAAGACACCTATGGTGTAAATGTACAATCTTTAGTGAAATTCCCTGGACATTAAGAAATAAAATATGGCAATAGAATTACAGGGTCAGTATCAGGCTTTAGCCAGAAAGTACAGACCTCAGACTTTTGAAGACGTAGTAGGACAGGAGCATGTTATCAATGCTCTGATGAATTCCATTGAACAGCAGAGAATTCATCATGCTTATCTTCTGACTGGTACAAGAGGTATCGGTAAGACTACTATTGCCAGAATTATTGCCAAATGCCTCGAATGTGAGAACGGCATTACTGCTCACCCTCATGTAAACGGTGAGCCTTTATGTGATACCTGCAAAGCTATTGCAGATGGCAACTTTCCTGATGTAATTGAAATCGATGGAGCTTCACAGACTAAGGTTGATGACACCAGACAGCTTCTAGAGTCAACTCAATATCCTCCTTTAAAAGGCAGATTTAAAGTCTATATCATCGATGAGGTTCATATGTTATCTCAGAGCAGTTTTAATGCTCTGTTAAAGACCTTAGAAGAACCACCTGCATACGTTAAGTTTATTCTTGCTACAACTGATCCCCAGAAGATCCCTGTTACTGTATTATCAAGATGTTTACAGTTCCAGTTAAAAGCTCTAACCGTAAATCAGATAAGTGCGCAGATTGCTAAAATTGCCACCAAAGAGAATATCTCTTTTGAAAATGATGCTGTAAATTTATTAGCTCGTGCTGCTCGTGGCAGTATGCGTGATGCTTTATCCTTATGTGATCAGGCAGTAGCTTTAGGTAATGGTTCTATTACCAATGATAATGTTCAGGCAATGTTAGGTACAGCAGGTGATGGCTTTGTTTGTTCTGTTTTAGATTTATTAAAGAATCCATCAGCTACAGTACAAGATACTGCAACTGTTGCAGTACAACCACAAAAGACTTTATCAGATGTTTTAAATGAGATTAGAACTATAAGTCCTAATTACAGAACTCTTTTAAATGATTTAGTTTTGTGTTTTCATGATTTAGCTCTGTTCCAGATGATTGGATATCCGCAGAACATCAATATTTTTTCTATTCCCCAAAGTACTCTTACTACATATGGGCCGTTGTTTAGCTCACAGGCTCTGCAGCTTTACTATCAGATAGCCTTGCAGGGTATTGAAGAGTACAAAGTTTCATCAGACGGTGTCACAGCCTTTGAGATGACCATCTTAAGAATGCTGGCCTTCACACCCGAAAAAAAAAAGATTGGATAGGTGAAGATAATTCTGTCGAGGTCATCTATCTTAATCCTGTAATAAATTCGACAGTAGACGGCATTGTTGCAGGTAAAATACCAGCAGAGAATAATCATTCTTTAAATACAATCTTCACTAATGAAACAACTGGAGCTGTAAGTAGCAGTGTTGCTGCTAATCTTAAAGCTGATGGTTCGGTAAACTCTGAACTTGTAGATAAGGTAGCATCTGAGAATATTACCTTAAATCCTGATATTACCAGTGCTCTTGTAGCTGAAGCTAATGCTATTACTAATAGCAGGGCCATCTTAAATAAGACAGGTGAAGAGATAGCTTTAATAACAGAAACTGACAAAACAAAACTAAATTCAGACATAAACGTTGTAACTGAAACTGCGCCAGACGCGCAGGATTTACCATCAGATACAGTTACAGATCATGACGTGGTTGTACAGACTGCAGATACTACTAATAATGATGTATCAGCTCCTCTGTCTGTTAATACTGATGGCACAACTATTCAAAGTAATAGTGTTGAGGCTAATTCAGCTTTTGCACAGAAGAGCACTTTAGATAACATATCAATTAGTTCAGCTAAAGCTTCACCAGCTGTTGAAACTACTGATACAGTCACCGTTTCTAATGATGAAATACCATCAGTTACAGAGCCAAATGAGATAAATGAATTCCCAGTGCCTGATATCAATCCACAACGCCAGGTATTTTCAGTAAATCCGCAAAACAGTGCACCTGACTTTGGTTCTACTTATGGTTCAAAGTCAGAAGATCTCAATGTTTTAATTCATGGCTTAGAGACTTTAAATAATCAGGTTGTAACTAACAACAATCCTCATTTAGGTCAGTACAGGAAGGTCTTAACTAATATCATTACTCCAAAGAGCACAGACAGCTCAATTGTCCCTGAGAATGAAGAGTTACAGACTAACTCCTCATTTACAAAGTTATCCTCATTACGAAACAATCAGGAACTTCAGGACAAATTCAGTCTTATCAGTGATGTCAGCAGATATATCAATCATATCTATGGGGTACTAAAAGGTTATCAAACTGAAGCTGAATCCTTAAAAGAAGGTAAATCAAAGTCTTCTCATATTGAAGGTATGTCATCAATCATTTCTGATATGACATATGGCAAAAATTCTAATGACTCTGTTAATAGTACCGCAAATGATGAAACACCTTCAATTACCGATTCTATCAGTAAGTTACCATCTTTCAATGAAAATGGAGAGATTCTAACATCAAGCTCAATTGCTCCTGACACCAACAATACCAGTGAGGTTAAGACTGAGCCTTCTGTTCAATCTGTAAATGACAGTTCTTTTGAAAACACTGAAGTTAAGAGCAATGTAAACAATGCTGAGACTGCACCAGCAAATGATGAACATGTTTATATAGGTGCTACTGGTAATTTAAATCCTGAAGCAATAAAAGCTACTAATGCAGATAATACAAATGTAGCTATTGAAAATTCTGTTTCTGACTCTTCTTTGGTTCATGTACCTTCTAACTTAAATAAAGTTACAGCTGATGACTTTACTAAAGTTGTTCAGGAGTTATCTTCTGATAACTCAAAAGATAAGAAAAATGAGGTTAAAACTGATAATAATGAGATTTTAACTCCTCAGGTCGTAGAGCTTACTCCTGATGAGCTTTTAAGAAAAGCTCAGGAAGAAGCTTTAGCTCAATTGCAAAGCAATCAGAGCTTAAACCAGAAGTTGAAAGAAGAAGCTGCAGCATTAAATAAGAATGTTGATGCTTCAAATTTGCCCAAAGACGATAACAAGTCTTTTATAGAAGATGATAAGGCAAATTTAAATGCAGAGTTGCCCGATGCTGTAAGTGAAGGTTCTGTATCAGCTCCGATTGAAACTACTCCTGCAGCATCTAATCTTAATGCATCTACTGATAATGTTGCCACAAATGCAACTCGTACGACAGCAACAAATGGTATTGCAGAGAGTACTGATAAAGGGCTTGTAATAAAGGTAAATGACACTTTAGTCTCTACTGATACAGTAAAAGTTAATTCCATTGCACAAAGCTCTGTAATAGGATGTGCTAAGGTAACTAATAACAATACAAAGCTCACCAATACAGATGACATAAGATCTGATACTGATTTATCTAAAGTACAGGAATTCATGTCATTAACAAAAGCTTTAGCTCTTGAACTTCAAAAGGGCAGTTATACTGACTCTGTACCTGTAATTAAAGCTCACACTTACTCTCAGTCTTTAAATCAAGCTATTACAGAGACTTTAAATGGTCAATTAGGCTCTAATCACAATGCAGTTGAGGGTAATTCAAGTGGAGTATTTTCAAATGAGGACTCATCTATAAATGAAAACATGGTAATTGAGTCCGCTTCAACCAAGCCTCAAGTCTTAGTCCAGCATCAATCAGTGCTACAGGACAAGACCTCAACAGCACATAATACTCAAATTTCAGAAAATAATAGTGCCTCATCTTCATCAGAGGTGCCTTCAGAGTATTTTTATGAAATTCCTGTTGATGCTTACGAGTCAGATATTGATCCTGTAGATAATTCAATTGTCGATGAAAGTTATGATAATGATGAGTTCTCTGAAGGAGCAAGAGTAAAGGGTAGTGATCTTAAATTTGATTACATTGGTGCTAATGAGAACAGTACTAATGCAGATGGAAATCCAGCAAAATTCCGTGAATCTACTTTAAAACTCATAGAAGAAGATCAGCAGTTTGAGAACAAGCGCTTAGGCAGAAGACTTGAGTCTTGTGATTTTTATGACAGAGTTTATAAGAATGATGCCTGGTATCAGGATATTGTTAAAGCAGGCTACAACGATGGTCCTGTTTATTCTGCTTTATGCTACACCAATAGAGTTGTAAGCCCTGATGATCCTTATTTCTGGGTTTTGCAGATATCATCTGACTTCCAGCTTTTGTTCATCTCACCAGAGTTCCATCATAACTTAAGAACTAAGTTCTCCATTGAACAGGAGCATCCTGTAGAACTAAAAATTGAAAAGGTGCAGGGAATACCTCGTGGCTGTCCTGAAGATCTAGCAAGACACTTCTATGTAAAAGAAATTGAAGATACACGTCAAAAGATGTCTAAAGATAAGAATGTAAGTCTTCTTTTAGAGCATTTAGGGGAAGATATTAGAACCTTGAATTTGAGCTTATACAAGCAAGAAGATAGTAAGGCTCTAACCAAGAAGTAAGTTAATCTTTAAAAGCTTGTGCCTTTGTGTTTTGATGTAATCTTATAAAACAAAAATCCCGTAATCGCATTTTATTACGGGATTTTTTAATTCATTTTAGCTTAATCCCAGCCGCTGCCACTATCCTGATCATCCTCATTTTTACCAGAATTTAGTTTCATAGAGTTCCAAATTCTGTTGGTGATCTTAGTCATCTTAGATGAGGTTGGCTTTACAAAGTACATTGTCTTTATCTTGTCTTCAGGGATATTAAATGAAGGATTATCTTTTAAATCCTGGTCAATATTTTCAATAGCAGCATTAACAGGTAGCATGTAACGGATCTCGTTGGCTACATTAGTTGCAACTTTTGGATCCTGCAGATAATTAAACCACTTTAGAGCATTGTCATAGTGATCTGCGTTAGCAGCAATAGTCCAGCAGTCAAACCAGAATATAGAACCTTCCTTTGGGATAGTGTACTCAATGTTGATCTTTTCGGCCTTTGCTCTTTGAGCTGCCTGCAGAACATCACCTGAGTAACCTACAGCTACGCAAACTTCACCTGAAGCTAAATCGTTAATATAACGTGATGAGTGGAAATATGATACATTTGAAGCAAATTTAGTTAAGATATCCAAAGCTTCATTATAATCAGATGCTTTCTCTGAGCATGGATCTTTACCTAAATAATGCATTACAACAGAGGTTATCTCAATAGGTGAATCTAAAACAGCTATACCGCACTGCTTTAACTTCTTAGCATTCTCTGGTTTAAAGAGAATGTCCCATGAATCAAACTTAAAGTCTTTTCCAAAGATCTCTTCAATTTTATCTTTGTTATAACCAATTCCAACAGAGATCTCTGTATATGGGTAAGCATAGCTGTTGTCAGGATCAATTGACTCAAGAGCTTTCATTCTTACAGGATCTAAGTTCTTCCAATTAGGGATCTTAGATTTGTCAATCTTTTGTAGAGCACCAGCTTTGGCAAGTCTTGGAACATAGTAGCTTGTCATCATCACAGCATCAAAACCTGATTTTCCTGATAATAGACGTGCCTCTACTAACTCATTACTGTCAAAAACAGCATAATTAGCTTTAAGACCTGAAGCCTTTTCAAAATCAGCAACAGTGTTTTCGCCGATGTAATCGCTCCAGTTCCAGATATTGATATCAGATTTAGCCTGAGCAATTGTTGCAAAGCTAGCGATGCCTAATGCAACAATAGTTTTTGACAGATTCTTCATAAGCAATTCCTAAAATTTGAAGAACAAATAAATATAAAAAGTTTTTTCATTTTTGTGAATTATAAATATTTCTTCATGAGATACAAC